>SCPP01000387.1_pt1 | contig 12485 bp, 15 predicted proteins | sample 6106811 | NCBI WGS metagenome assembly SCPP01 (sample SAMN10720449, study PRJNA508395) | human gut metagenome | isolation source: Participant 2 stool, 15 month | host: Homo sapiens | collected 2018
TGCGGACGGATCGCGATTCTTGAGAATGTAAAAATCCACGAATGTGGGGCGATTTTCCGGTCAGCAGCGGCGCTCTTTATGGATGCGGTGCTTACGACACCGGGATACAGTGACCGCGCCGCGCAAGCCGTGTCAGTATGGGAACAGTGTTTCAGGTGCCGTGGACGTACATTCCGAAGGGCGACTGAGCGGAAAGAACAGTATGAAACGCTTAAGAATCTGTGATTTCGCACGGCGGCGATGGCGCTCAGTGACCGTTCCGTGAGTATCGCGGATCCGGCGCTTTCGCAGGAAGAAAAATTAGCGATCATTCTCGGAACCGAGGGCGACGGGTTGGCGGCATCGACGATCGCGGCGTGCGATTACACCGTGAAAATCCCGATGTCACACGGCGTGGATTCGCTCAACGTGGCAGCAGCGAGTGCAGTGGCGTTTGGCAGCTGGGCATGGGAAACAGGAAATAAAGTTCTGGCTGTGTGAGAAAAAAATGGTTACTGTTCATGCATACGTGGCCAGTAATGGAATTTGCCGTGGCGTTGCATTTAAATACGGCAAATTCCTGCTGCCACCACTTTCTTACGGCACTTTCGGTTCCAAAAGTGCCTACCCGTGAACAGTTACAAAAATGTACATTGTTTAAATGTGTTTCAAATGCCAGAAATGAGTGCGGAAATGGATGGAAAGAATCGTTTGGAGGAAGGAGAAAATAGAATGAAGTGTCCAAAATGCGGACAGGAAGCAGTTGGAAATTTTTGCAGTAACTGCGGAACTCCGCTTGTAAATGATACAGTACGCCGAGAACAGGAAACGGTGGGAAGAAAGCCGGAAAATAGCTATGACGACGGTGATTCAGAACAGCGGAATCCAGCTCGGATGGAATCGGATGAGAAAAAGGCGGAATCCGGCTCTGGATCGAAACGAAACAGTCAGGAAAAGCGGAGCAGCCAGAGTCAGGACGCACAGAAGCGTGAGGAAGAGCACCGCGACAATGAACGCTGCCAATCGAGCACAGGAGAATGCCCGCCGTGACCGTGAAGCGGCATCGCGCAGACGACAGGACGCGAGACGTTCTTCTTCCAGCGCGAAAGAGGATAAGCGGGATGCAAAACAGCAGAAGCAGATGGAAAAACGCCTTCATGCTCTGGAGTCGGAGCGGGAGCGCTCAGAGCGTCAGAAAAACCGGATGGAGCGCAGCCACCAGCGGGAACTGGAACGCCAGTCCGGGAGGCAGAGCGCACCAGACGGGCGGCGGAGCGCAGTGAGGCGCATACGCAGAGTGACTCAAATGACGGTCCGTCCGTGCTGGATGTGACGGCAGCCGGAGTAACCGGCGTGGTTGTGCTGATGGCGGGCGTGATGCAGGCAGCCAGCTTTCTTCTGATGGCGGGAATCACCTGGGCGAATGCGAAGGCATTTCGGTATGGCGGCGACGATCTGGGCTATATCGGAACTATGATTACCGAGGAAAATTATGGTCTGGGGCTGTATGTAGGGATTGGCGTATTTCTGGTACTGATGGGTGCGATCTGGTGCCTGTGGATTCTGTCAGGCAAGCACGCGGGTGGTAAAGTACGGCTGCAAAAATACGATACGGGGCGCGGATTTATCCCGTTTATAATCATCCTTGTTCTGGTATTAGTAGCCGGTCCGGCCGCGTACCTGATGCCGAAGAATGCGGGCAGCTTACAGCCGATTGTGGACGGCGGCTATGCGGCGCTGGAGGCGATCAATGCGAACCACGGATTTCTGCTGTTCTGCAGCATCAGGCGCGATCCTTTCGTTTATCCGGAAAATGCTGCTGGTATAATTTTATAATTCATCTAATTGCCCGAACTGATAGCCCATTTCCTCCCATTTTGCCAGAAGTTCATCGAGAATCTGAGCGTTGGTCTGAGAAGTACTGTGCAGAAGGACGATCGCGCCTGGGTGGATGCGCGTCAGAAGCTTGGAAAATGCTTCCTTTTTGGATGGTTGCTGATCCTGCATCCAGTCCACATAGGCGAGACTCAGAAAAAGGTCTTGTAGCCGAGCTCCTTTGCCATCTGCAGGTTCGATTCACTGTATTTGCCCTGCGGCGGACGGTAATATTTTTTCATTGTCTGCCCGGTGACGGACTGGTAGAGTGTTTCCAGGGCAGTCAGCTCCTTTTCAAATGCTGCTTTGTCGGAAATGCGGGACATATCGGGATGGTGATACGTGTGGTTGGCGACGGTGGTGACCCTCTGCGATCATCTGTTTTACCAGTTCAGGACTGGTTTCGAGATAGTTGCCGACGACGAAAAAGGTTGCCGGGACATGGTGTTTTTTCAGTGCTTCCAGAATGGCAGGTGTGCAGCCGTTTTCATATCCGGCGTCGAAGGTCAGATAGATGACGGGCTTGGAGGTATCGCCTACATAGAAAGCATCAAAATTTTTAAAGTGTCGGCGGAGGCATTGCCGACCGGTGTCTGCCCTGGACTGGGAAATCCAAGTCCCCAGTTTCCATCTGCGGAAACCGGAATCGAACCGGAATCAAAAGCAGGCGGGAGCGAGCCACAGGCGATAACAGGCGCTGAAACCGTGTGCCCGGATGGACGGCGCAGGAAATGCGCGGCAGTCTGCCCGGCGAAGAAAGAAATGGCAAACAGGGCGGGAACCAGCAGCGGGGAAATGATGTGCCGGAAACGTGATGGAACAAAATGCATGGGAAAATGAATGAACATGATGTGACCTGAAGATATATTTTCATAAGTATATGAAGAAGGGGGAACATCATGTTTTATTATAATTTGCTGTCCGTGAAATGCACCGAATCGGAAAAACCAAGCGGTACCATATAACAAATTTTATGTGCTGACATAACAAATTAATGCTTGTCATGCCCTTTGTACCTATGTTATTATTATAACGATGCTTAGATGAGATGATCCGAACCCTTGAACAAGGGGAGCTGGATGAAAAGCAGATTATGAAATTATGATGAAATAAATAAGAGAAACAAGGAGGATGTTGAAGGATGAAGCCTTATAGCGAGATGACGAAGAAGAACTTCTGGAGCTTAAGCGTGATCTGAGCGATCAGTACCGGGAGTTTCAGGGCAAGAATCTGACGCTGGATATGTCACGCGGTAAGCCAAGTGCAGAGCAGCTTGATTTATCGATGGAATGATGGACGTACTGAGCAGCGACAGTGATCTGACCTGCGAAGATGGGACAGACTGCCGCAATTACGGCGGCTGGACGGTATCAGCGAGGCGAAGGAGCTGTTAGCGGATATGATCGAGGTTCCGGCTGACAATATCATTATCTATGGAAACTCCAGCCTGAACGTAATGTACGACACCATCTCCCGTTCTATGACTCATGGCGTTATGGGAAATACCCGTGGTGCAAGCTTGACAAGGTTAAATTCCTGTGCCCGGTACCGGGATATGACAGACATTTCTCCATTACTGAATATTTTGGTATCGAGATGATCAACATTCCGATGACCGCAGATGGTCCGGATATGGATCTGGTGGAGAAGTATGTGACCACCGACCCGACCGTAAAGGGAATCTGGTGTGTTCCAAAATACTCCAACCCGACCGGTAATTCCTATTCCGATCAGACTGTCCGCCGTCTGGCACGCATGCATCCGGCAGCTCCGGATTTCCGTATTTACTGGGACAATGCATATGGTATCCATCATTTATACGATGATGAGCAGGATCATGTGCTGGAGATTCTGGCAGAATGTAAGAAAGCCGGCAACCCGGATATGGTTTACAAATTCTCTTCAACCTCCAAGATTACGTTCCCGGGTTCCGGTATTGCGGCAATCGCAACCTCCCACAATAACCTGGATGATATCAAGAAACAGTTAAAGATTCAGACTATCGGTCATGATAAAGTGAATCAGCTCCGCCACGTGCGTTTCTTCAAGGATATCCACGGCATGGTAGAGCACATGAGAAAGCATGCCAACATCCTGCGCCCGAAATTCGAGGCAGTTGAGAACATTCTCGACCGCGAGCTGGGCGGACTGGAGATCGGTACCTGGACAAAACCGCACGGCGGCTACTTCATTTCCTTTGATTCACTGAACGGCTGTGCGAAGGAGATCGTTGCGAGGTGCAAGAAAGCAGGCGTTGTCATGACCGGAGCCGGTGCAACTTATCCATATGGCAAGGATCCGGAGGATCGCAACATCCGTATTGCTCCATCTTATCCGCCGCTGCAGGATCTGATCATTGCAACCGAGCTGTTTGCACTCTGCGTCAAGCTGGTCAGTGTCAACAAGCTGTTAGAGGAAATGTAATATTAAACCAAGAAGTACAGGAATTGTATGGGTATGTCGAAGGACCGCTGCCCATACAATTCTTTTTTCGGAGAAAAAGTGATGATAAAGGAAAAGCTATCCCTGATCTGGGGAAAGTTTGTAAACAGGGAGACGATATCATATCTGATATTCGGCGTTCTGACGACGCTGGAGGACTGGATTTCCTATGCGGTTTTCCGCCACAACGGCATGAACTACCGTATGGCGACGATCTGCTGTCAGGCGGCGGCGATCCTGTTTGCATATGTGACAAACAAGATCTGGGTATTCCGAAGCTACAATTTCCGCCCTGTATATCTTCTTAAGGAAATGGCTTCGTTTTCTCCTGCCGCATTCTCACATCGGTGTTCACGTATGTGGCGATGATCGTGATGGTAGACGGCATGGGAATCAAACAGGATATGATCTGTAAGATTGTGGTATCAGCGATCTCGCTGGTGCTGAATTATATTTGCAGTAAATTATTTATTTTCAAAAAGAAAGAATCCTCGAAATAGGGCTGTGTGGGGAAATGACAGCGGAAATGGATGCTGAAGACAGACCGGAAAAGCCGGAAAGAGTAGAGAAAACGCCGCCTGAACAGGATTCTGGATGGAGGGAAGATGGAGCAAAGAGAACGAGACGAAAGTTCCAGTAAACTGGAAGAAGCACTCAGGGAGCTTACGGGAGCGGAAACAACGGGGAAAATAGAGGAGTATGAGAACGAGCGGGAAGGTGCGGATGTGGATTCGGAGACCGCCTGTACAGATATGAGACGCGCTGAACGAATGCCGGCCTGGAGACAGGAAGAAGATGCCAGAAAATCTAAACTTTCAGAGTCCAGAGTAGATGTCGTTAATGAGTTGAATGATGATGACTGGGAGCAGGAAGAATTAGATGAATTAGATGAGTGGGATGAATCAGAGAAATCACCCCGCGGAATGGGCCGCCTGGCTGCGGTTTTCCGTCCGTCGGATGATCTCCTGGCGGCATTTTTCCTGCCGGTGGTGATTTTGATCCTGATTTTTGCATACCGCGGTATTTTCCCCTTTGGGCAGGAAAGCTTCCTGCGGACGGATATGTACCACCAGTATGCGCCATTTTCTCGGAATTCCGGCATAAGCTTTTAAGTGGCGAGAGCCTGCTTTACAGCTGGGATGTTGGCATGGGCGTAAACTTTGCCGCGCTCTATGCGTACTATCTGGCGAGCCCGTTCAACTGGCTGCTGCTGTTATGCCCGTCGTCCCTGATTATCGAATTTATGACCTACATGATCGTGTTCAAGAGCGGTCTGGCGGGGCTTTCGATGGCGTGGTATCTGAAAAAGCACACGGGTTCACAGAAGTTTGGAGCGTGCTATTTCGGCGTATTCTATGCGCTGTCCGGCTATATGGCGGCGTTTAGCTGGAATATCATGTGGCTGGACTGCATCGTGCTGCTGCCGCTGATCCTGCACGGCCTGGAGCGGCTGGTGCGCGAAAAAAAAGGGCTTTTTTACTGCCTGATGCTGGGACTTTCAATCCTGTCCAACTACTATATATCAATTATGATATGCCTCTTCATGGTGATTTACTATGTGGCGCTCCTGTTTCTGGAGAAACGGCCGGGATGGAAAGATTGTCTGCACAGCTTTTTCCTGTTTGGTGTGTATTCGCTTCTGGCGGGTGCGCTGGCGGCTGCGGTGCTTCTTCCAGAGATTGCGGCGCTGCAGAGTACGGCGTCTGGCGATTTTAATTTTCCGACCACACTGGAAATCTACTTCCCGATCTTTGACATGATCGCGCGGCACATCGGAAATGTACAGGTGGAGACGGGACTCGACCATTGGCCGAACCTCTACTGCGGCGTGGCAGTCTACATTTTCATGGGGTTGTATTTTCTGAACCGCCGGATTGCGATCCGGGAAAGGTTGTGTACGGTGTGCTGCTGCTCTTTTTCTGCCAGCTTTTCGTCCAACGTGCTGAATTTTATCTGGCATGGCTTCCATTATCCCAACAGCCTTCCCTGCCGTCAGTCGTTTATCTATATCGCGCTGGTGCTGACGATGTGTTTCCGGGCGTATCTATATCTGGATGAAATATCCAAACGGCAGTTTGCCGGGGTGACGTCCGCCGCGATTGGCTACGTGATTCTGGCAGAAAAGCTGGTGACGGACGATGCGTTTGAGCCGGTTGTCTGGTATGTGGCAGTGGTGCTTCTGCTGCTGTATCTGGGCGTCTTTTATTTCTATCAAAATAAAGAACATTTCGCGTTCACGGCGGCGCTTCTGGCGATGGCGCTGGTAAGTGTGGAGGCGCTTGCCAATATGGCGGCAACGAGTATTCCGACGACGAGCCGGACTGATTATGTGGCAGACAATCAGGATGTTGCAGCGGTGACAGAGCCGCTCAAAAAGACGGAATTTTACCGGATTGATAAAACGAATGCGCGCACGAAAAATGATGGCGCGTGGATGCATTTTCCATCCGTATCTCTGTTTTCATCGGTGGCAAATGCCGGGGTGACGGATTTCTTCAAACAGATGGGCTGCGAAGGTTCGACGAACGCATACAGCATCGTGGGAAGTACGCCGCTGGTGGATTCGTTATTTTCAATCAAATATGCACTCTATGAGGGTAAGCAGGACAATCCGCGCCTGTCGCTCTATGCATTTTCAGGTGACACGTACCTCTATGAGAATCCGTGGACGCTGCCGCTCGGCTTTATCCTGCCGGACATAGTGGAAACGGGCTGGAAGCGCGATCTTTCTTCGCCGGCGGATGTCCAGAACGATTTATCGGATGTGCTGGGCGTGCCGGAGTGCCTGATTTTCACGGACGGAGAAGAGCAGGGGAATCGTTTTTCCTTTACAGCACCGGAAGATGGGGAGTATTATATAAGTGTCGCAAACCGTCAGATTGATTCGGTTAAACTGGATGTCGGCGGGGAGGACCGCAGCATTGATACGTTGAAACGCGGGTATCTGGTGGAAACCGGATATGTGAAGGCAGGCACATTGATTCTGCTGGAGAGCAATGACAGTGCCGGAAGCATGGACGCGAGCGCGTACCGCTTTGACGAAGCCGGGCTGCGTGCGCTCTATGAGCGCCTCAACCAGCATCCATTTGAACTGGAAACATTGGGCGAGGAGGCGATGAAGGGCACGATCGACGCGGGCGAGGGCGGAACGCTGTTCCTCACGATCCCGTATGACGAGGGCTGGACGGTCACGGTGGATGGAAAAGAAGCTATCACGCGTCCGGTCTGGAAGGCATTTACCGGCGTGGAACTGAAGGCCGGAACCCATACGGTGGAACTCAGATATTATCCGCAGGGACTGCATGAGGGACTGCTGATCAGCGGAGGTGCGCTGTTTGTGCTGGCGGTGATTGTGGCTTCTATGTATATAAGGAAGAAGAAGCAGGGGAAAACTTCTGCAAAAATGAGAAGAACGGTGGAAAAAGAGCCGGATGGCGATTTGAAACTGAGAAATTGAGATACAAAATTTATAGAAAAGAGGTTAAAATCATGAAAAAGCTGGAAGAATATGTAAGAAGCATTCCGGACTTCCCGGAGCCGGGTATCATTTTCCGCGATATTACTACGATTTTACAGGATGCAGACGGACTGCAGCTTGCGATCGACGGAATCCAGAAATCCTTAGAAGGCGTGGATTATGATATTGTGGTTGGTCCGGAGTCCCGCGGGTTTATTTTTGGCGTGCCGGTTGCATATGCGATGCACAAGGGATTCGTGCCAATCCGCAAGAAAGGCAAACTGCCGTGCAAGACGGTATCTGTAAGCTACGATTTGGAGTATGGCAGCGCGGTTCTGGAGATGCATGAGGATGCCATTAAACCGGGACAGAAGGTAGTTATCGTTGACGACCTGATCGCAACCGGCGGAACGACCGAGGCGATTGTCAAGCTCATCGAGAAGATGGGCGGCGAGGTTGTAAAAATCTGCTGCGTGATGGAGCTGGCAGGCTTAAAGGGACGCGAAAAACTGAATGGATATGCGGTGGATGCCCTAATTACCTATGAGGGGAAATAGATAACGGTTCACGGGTAGGCACTTTTGGAAACGAAAGTGCCGTAAGAAAACGTGGTGACAGCAGGAATTTGCCGTATTGAAATGCGAAGCCACGGCAAATTCCGTTACTGGGCACGTATGCGTGAACAGTAACAAAATAGTTTGCCGTTGCATTTTTGTCAAATATTCGTATAATAGGGGTATTCTATATAATATTTTATTTCATTTGCGTGAACCGCTTTCCGGATTCCGAACGGCAGGCGTTTCAGTTATCTACGGAAGGGTCAGGAGGCATATATGGGAAATTTGGATAAAATAAAAAAGCTGGATCAGGAAATTGAAGCGCCGGCGGATTTTACGAGTCCGGAGGTACTGTATAATGAGTTGATTGCCGCCATTCGCAAGTACCATCCGTCGGATGACATCAGCATGATTGAGAAAGCGTACCAGATCGCGTATGACGCACACAAGGACCAGAGGCGTAAATCAGGTGAACCGTATATCATCCATCCGCTCTGTGTTGCGATCATTCTGGCGGATCTGGAGCTGGATAAAGAGACTCTGGTGGCAGGTATCCTGCACGATGTCGTGGAAGATACGGTCATGACAGAGGAGGAGATCACGGCGATCTTTGGCGAGGAGGTAGCACTTTTAGTAGACGGCGTTACCAAGCTGACCCAGATCTCGTGGACGATCGATAAAGTAGAGATTCAGGCGGAAAACCTGCGTAAGATGTTCTTAGCGATGGCGAAGGACATCCGGGTTATCCTGATTAAGCTGGCAGACCGGCTGCACAATATGCGTACGCTGAAATATATGAAGCCGGAAAAACAGAAAGAAAAAGCGAGAGAGACGATGGATATCTACGCTCCAATCGCCCAGCGTCTCGGTATTTCCAAGATCAAGACAGAACTTGATGATCTTTCTCTGAAATATTACCAGCCGGAGGTTTACAAAGAATTGTCCGAAAAACTGGCGCTTCGTAAGGACACCAGGGAGGCGTTTATCCATAAGATTATGGATGAAGTCAAGAAACATATGGACGATGCGGGCATCGAAGCTAAGGTAGACGGCCGTGTCAAACATTTCTTCAGCATTTACAAAAAGATGGTAAACCAGCACAAAACGCTGGATCAGATCTATGACCTCTTTGCGGTCCGCATCATCGTGGAGATCCGTCAAAGACTGCTATGCAGCACTCGGTGTGATCCATGAGATGTACAAACCGATTCCGGGACGTTTTAAAGATTATATTGCGATGCCGAAGCCGAATATGTATCAGTCTCTGCACACCACGCTGATCGGCAGCAACGGCCAGCCGTTTGAGATACAGATCCGTACTTATGAGATGCACCGTACCGCAGAATACGGTATTGCTGCACACTGGAAATATAAGGAGAGCGGCAGCAGCAAGGCGGCGATCGACAGCGCCGAGGCAAAGCTTTCCTGGCTGCGTGAGATCCTGGAATGGCAGCGGGATATGTCCGATAATAAAGAGTTCTTAAGTCTCTTAAAGAGTGATCTGGACCTCTTTACGGATGATGTATACTGCTTTACCCCAACGGGCGATGTCAAGAACCTGCCGAGCGGTTCCACCCCGATCGATTTTGCGTATTCGATCCACAGTGCGGTCGGCAACAAGATGGTTGGTGCCCGTGTCAACGGAAAACTGGTCAACATCGATTATGTCATTAAAAATGGTGACCGTGTCGAGATTATTACCTCCCAGAATTCCAAGGGACCGAGCCGCGACTGGCTGAAACTGGTTAAGAGCACACAGGCGAAGAATAAGATCAACCAGTGGTTCAAGAGCGAGCTGAAAGAGGACAATATCCTGCGCGGTCGTGCGCTTCTGGATAAATATTGTAAGGCGAAGGACATCAATTATTCAGAGTTAAATAAACCGGAATATATGGAAAAGGTCATGAAGCGCTATGCGTACCGTGACTGGGATTCTGCACTGGCAGCGATCGGACATGGCGCCCTCAAAGAGGGACAGGTCATCAACAAGATGCTGGATGAGCGCAACAAGAAGTTAAAGAAGGAAGTAACCGACACGACGATCCTCGATAATATGGCGTCGGATGGAAACAAGGTTCCGGTGATCGCAGCCGGGAAGTCGAAGAGCGGTATCGTTGTCAAGGGAATCCACGATCTGGCGGTTCGTTTTTCGAAGTGCTGCAGCCCGGTTCCGGGCGATGAGATCGTCGGATTTGTCACAAGGGGACGCGGTATCTCGATCCACCGGACGGACTGCATCAATGTGATGAATCTGCCGCAGGAAGAGCGTGAGCGCCTGATTGAAGCCGAGTGGCAGCAGCCGGAAGCACAGACGGGCACGGAAAAATACTCCACCGAAATCAAGATCTATGCGAACAACCGCATCGGCATGTTTGTGGATATTTCCAAGGTATTTACCGAGCGCCAGATCGACATTACCTCGATGAATGTGCGGACAAGCAAGCAGGGCAAGGCGACGATCGTCATGACGTTCGATATTCACGGAATTGAGGAATTAAATAAATTATCTGATAAACTCAGACAGATTGAAGGAGTATTAGATATAGAGAGAACTGCCGGATAAGCGGTTCTCTCTATATTTCACAGGTACTTACACCCTGTGAAAGTTTCACATATTATTAGGAGGAAAAGATGGAGATAAAACGGCTGATCGTGGGAATGGTCCAGACGAACTGTTATATTGCGGTGCATCCGGAGACGAAGGAAGCTGTGATTGTCGATCCGGGCGATGAGGCGGCGCGGATCGAGGATGCACTGGCGCAGACCGGAGCGAAGGCAAAGGCGATTCTGCTGACTCATGGACATTTTGACCATGTGACGGCGATGGAAGAGCTGAGACGGGATCTGGGCGTGCCGGTTTATGCCTGTGAGCAGGAGCAGGCGGTCTTGGCGGATCCGGATAAGAACCTGTCCGTCCAGTTTCAGGGCGGCGGTCTGCATCTGAAAAGCGGATATGCTTTTGAAGGATGGAGAGACGTTCGAGGCAGCGGGCTACACGTTCCAGATGCTTCATACACCGGGGCATACGGAAGGTTCCTGTTGTTATTATGTAAAATCAGAGAGGGTGCTGTTTTCGGGAGATACCTTATTTGAAGGTTCTTACGGACGCATCGATTTCCCGACTGGAAGCGGACGTCGATGATTCATTCGGTGGCAGATATCCTTCTGAACCTGCCGGATGATACGAATGTATATCCGGGACACATGGGATATACGACGATCGCCGACGAAAACAGTACAATCCGCTGGCGGGATACAGGGGCGCGAAGCATGATAGCGATTTTGTTAAATGACGCGTCCTTTGAACAGGATATCCGTGAGCTCCTGATGGCATTTTATCCGGGCGAGACATTTACGCACAAGGAAGAGGAAGCCGGGGAGGCGGAGCTGATTGTACAGGGAGTCCGGGACGGAAACTCGTTTTCACTGGATGTGACGCCGGTGAAGAAAGAGACCGTTCACTTTGCTTTGATTTATCCGGATTTTTCCAACCGTTTTGAGACGAAAAATGAGATCAAACAGACGTTATACCGTCTTTGAGTGCCCAGACCGGCAGAGAGCTTCCGTGGGGGACGCTTACCGGCATCCGTCCGACGAAGATTGCGCTCACGAAGCTGTATGATGGATGGACGGACGAGCAGATCGAGACCTATATGCGCGAGACGTATTTCACCAGCAAGGAAAAGATCGATCTGAGCATCGACGTGGCGGAGCGCGAGAGACGCCTGCTGTCCACGATCGATTATGAGAATGGGTACAGCCTGTATGTGGGAATCCCGTTCTGTCCGACGACCTGCCTGTACTGTTCGTTTACGTCGTTTCCGATTGTGAAATGGGAAAAACGGATGGACCTCTACAAAGAGGCGCTTTTTAAGGAAATGGAATATGTGGCGGAGCAGATGAAGGATCGCCCGCTTTCGACCATCTATTTTGGAGGCGGCACACCGACCTCGTTAAATCCGCAGGATCTGGATGAGATCCTGACAAAGGTGGAAGAATTATTCCCGGTGGAACAGGCAGTTGAATTTACCGTTGAGTCGGGACGTCCGGACAGCATCACGCGAAAAGCTGCAGTGCTCCGGAATCACGGCATTTCCCGTATTTCCATCAATCCGCAGACGATGAAGCAGGCGACGCTTGACCTCATCGGACGCCGTCATACGGTGGAGGATGTG
>SCPP01001063.1_pt1 | contig 12449 bp, 17 predicted proteins | sample 6106811 | NCBI WGS metagenome assembly SCPP01 (sample SAMN10720449, study PRJNA508395) | human gut metagenome | isolation source: Participant 2 stool, 15 month | host: Homo sapiens | collected 2018
CAGAAAAACTGGATTGGCTGGCAAATGAAAAGAATGTGACTCTTTTCCTGAACTATCGTGCAATCAGCGTAACAAAGATGGTAATAAAATAACATCCGTTACAGCCCGAGCATAAAGTGGTAAAGCAGAGTTTGAAGCCCCTCTTTTCAGATTGTACGGGAGACGGAACAATAGGCTATCTGGCCGGAGCCGATTTCCGTATGGGACGTGAAGCCAAAGTGAATTCGGAGATATCGCTCCCGAAAAGGCCGATAAGATGACAATGGAACTTCCGTTCAATGGTATTCCGTAGACAATGGAAGAAGCTCATCTTTCCGGATTTCAGTTACGGCGTGGAGTTCAATGATAAAATTGCGAAGTCCTGATGGGTGAATGGTATGGGAGACCGGAATGAACCTGGACCAGATTAAAGATTTTGAACGCATTCGTGACTATGGCATGCTGGTCGTTTATTCAATTGGAGTTACCTGAAGAATCAGATGAAAAGAATACTCAGTATCGCAACCGTAAACTGGGCTGGGTGGCCTGTGGCAGGCAAACAGGAATCCGTCGTTTGATGGGGACTATATTCTGAAGAAGATGACATTACAAAAATGTCACCCATGAAGATGCTTCTTTGCTACGACCTGGAGTATTGATCTGCATTGGCAGGATCCTGCAAACAGCGCCCATTTTCCGGGAAATGAATTTAAAGGCGGTAACGAAACATATCTGATCCATCCGTATCCGGTTCCTTATCGTTGTCTTTACTCCCGCAATATAGATAACCTGTTTATGGCCGGGCGCAATATCAGTGTTACGCATGTTGCACTGGGTACGGTTAGTAGTGATGCGTACGACAGGGATGATGGGCGAGGTTGTCGGTATGGCTGCCTCTTTATGTAAATACGGGTGGAACCCCGCAAGGTGTACCAGTCTTATCTGGAAGAACTCAAAGTGCTGATGAAGGGGTAAATAAAAGGATTACAATAACCAGCGCTATAATGAAGGAGGAAAAAAGAAACCTGTCGTTAAATAATATCCGGTTGAAAACTACACAACCTTTGCGTAGTTTTTCGTATAACCGCAGCACTCAATATATAAAAGTTATACATTTGAAGCATTAAAAGCTTAATTCTTAATACAATGAAACTCTATTCTTTATTATTGTGTGCGTCAGCTGCCTGTTGGTTCGGTATGCAGGATATAAATGCCCAGATCACCGAAAGACCTCGTCCGTCGAATGGGATCACCTGGTTGAAGGCGCCCATAGACCGTTTTCTTCCGATGCCGGCGGAAAACTGAGCAGTGATGTCTGGGGAGCCAAAGATGTCGTTCCACGTTATGTCGATAACGGTATCGAAGACGATATTCGTTCCTATTGGGGAGGGAATATCCTGCTGGGAGAAGATAACCAATATCATTTATACGTTTGCGGCTGGCCGAGAACTCTCCAAGGACATATGTTCTGGCACCAATTCGACAGTTTACCATGCCGTATGTAAAATTCGGTAGGTCCTTTCATAATAAAAGATACGATAGGTCGGGACATAATCCGGAAGCCTTCCGGTTAAAGACGGACGTGTTGTTGTTTATGTAATCGACGGATATTATATTTCCGATGGCCTGAACGGTGTGGACTCGTAAGTTTGATTTTGATAAACGCGACCGCCGTATCATAGAAGGTCTTTCCAACCTGACTTTCGCTCCACGGGAAGACGGTTCCTATCTGATGGTTTGCCGTGGAGGTGGTGTATGGATCAGCCAGACCGGGCTTTCGCCTTACAACAAGATTTCCGATAAGCGGGCTTATCCTCCGGTAAAAGGGGAGTTTGAAGACCCTGTTGTCTGGCGTGACCACGTTCAATACCACCTGATTGTGAATGATTGGTTGGGACGTATCGCTTTTTATCAACGCTCGAAAGATGGTATCAATTGGATAACCGATCCGGGAGAGGCTTACAAGCCGGGAGTCTCTTTCCATGAAGATGGAAAAGTGGAGAACTGGTTTAAATATGAACGAATCAAAATCTTTCAGGATAAGTATGGCCGTGCTATCCAGGCAAATTTCGCTGTTATCGACACATTGAAAAACGAAGATTTGCCAAACGATAACCACAGTTCAAAACATCAGCATCCCCTGAATCCGGGTGTATTGCTGACTGTTCTCGATACGAAACCGATTACGGAGAAGACAAAGACTATTCGTGTTAAGATTGCAGCCGAAGAAGGATTTAATCCGCAAACGGATATCGACCTGAACTCTCTTCGTTTCGGTGCATCTACGGAGTGAATTATGGTAAAGGTTGTAAAGTGCTCAGTACGAAGAATGAAGGAAAAGACCTGGTCGTTACTTTCGATGCGAAAGGAAATGGTATAACCGCAGAAAATTTGCGCCCAAATTATTAGGAAAACAACTTCCGGCAAATTACTTTTCGGATATGCCCGTTTGCCCTGGGTGAGTTATAATGATCCGATCCTTTCTGCCCGGATGCCGATCGTGTCACCAGATAGTCAGGATATGAATGTTGTGGTAGAAATTTCGGTCAGGTGGCATCCAAACCTGCTGTCCTGAAACTGGAATTATTACAGGATGGAAACAGGAAAGAAGTGGGACAGGCAAAGTTGTCTTCTCTGAATCCTTATGGTAAGACGAATGTGTCATTACCCGGTAAAATGAAGTTTGAAAGGAAAAGCATACGATTTTGTGCTACTATCCGGACAAAGGATAATGTGATCTCTACTTTCAGTTATCACTGCGAACCGATTGACAAAATGTTATATTAAGTGTCTTGTAGATAAGCTGTACGAAGGAGAGCTCGGTCTTTTAAGCGATTGTAGAGCTGATGTTTGTGCTCGATATGTTATGTGAATGGTCGGATGGTTGTCGTAAAGACGGTGTATTGTGTATGGTTGCTATCAAAAGATCTCCATATGGGTTCTTTGTGTGATTTGAGATAGTTGGAAAATGTGTGATATGTATATCGTTTTAGAATACATGATATGTTTTAAAGCATATGTTTAGCTCTTTTAATCGGTGGAACAAGGCTTTTTGCTAATTTAACAAGATTTGACTTGTTGGTGGCTGAAAATTTGACTGCAATAAAAAATATTTCGTTTTAAATGGAGTTTATATTTGTTTTAAACGAAATATTTTTGCGTGTAGCGAAGAGTAATTTCGATAATAGGCAAAGATTATGTTAATAAGTGTGTATTTTTATTTTCTGGAAGGAGAATATTGGAAGATATGTGTGTTACTGATAATTCTTGTTTTGTATCATAATATCTATAAAAAAGTGTTATTTGTGACACAGTGATATTTCTGAAATGAAAGGGATTCTTACCTTTTTTTCTTTAGGTAAGCATGAATTTTTGTAGGCAGTAGCAATATGTGCCTCCACTGTCTTTTGTGAGATATCCAAAAGGGTTGCTATTTCCTTTGTTTGAGTTTATCCGAAAGAAACAATCTAAAACTTCTTTACATTTTCAGGTAATGAATGGATCGCTTTTTGTATAAGTTCCTGTTGTTCCTGAGCCAGTAATTTTGATTCAGGGTTATTATTATCGGCTATTAATTCGATATGATACAATTCCAAAGGTACTTTTCCGGCTCGTTCGTTCTCCGTATGTAATGTAATGCCTGATGTTTTACGGAGGTATACAGGTAACTTTCAATATTATCTATTTTATCCAGCGTCTCCCTTTTTTTCCATATAATAAAGAATACGTCGGATACCGCTTCTTCAGCCTGCTCTTTAGACGCCAGGTAATAGAAAGCATGATGGAACAGTTGCTGATAGTACGTGTCGAAAAGCAGACGAAAGTTTTTCGTCCCCTTTAGTGATTTTATCAATCAAGGATGATTTTGTGTATCCACTTATTTTGAATTTCATACGTACTGCGTTCTGTGGTTTATCTCGATACTAAAGAAAAAGCAGTTTTTACCGGAGTAAATATACGGCTTTTCTTTTACGTGTAGTTTGTTCTCTGTGTTTTTAATGAAATAAATGGAAGAGTAAAGTTTCTGTAATTCAGTGGAATATATATAATGAATTCGTGATGGACATTTGCTTTTCATAAGGTGAACCTGTTTGTTTATCCGGAAATTCCCTGTCCGGATTGAACATAAAAGCGTGGGAATTGCTGAATATACCTAAATACGAGGTTCTAGACTACCTTATAGACGATATAAACAACATACCCACGCTCTTTATTTGATATATAGGTACACCCATGGGTATACGTACGTATATAACAAGATAAAGAACATGAGCGTTGTTGTCTACTATCCGTCTATAATGAAATTGTCTAGATTTCGTATTTAGGATAATATCATTAACGCTTATGTTTTAACATGTGAATGTGCCGCAACGCTATGCTTTTTAAGCACGAAACAAATGTAGATAAAAAGCCGAAAGGTGTATATCCATAGGTATAATTTTCTGCCCTTTTATTAAAATGTTAAAATGAAATTCTTTATTAGGGTTTTTTCGGAAGCTGTCATCATATAAGTGAACAGGATAATTATCATAATTAAAAAGATGTCGGATATAAAAAGTAGAAAAGACGAAGAGATTACAGGAGGCATTCGGTTTAAACCGGTTAAAACAGAACCGGATGTTGTCTACGAAAACTATGGCAGCGGGTAATGAATTCGGATGCGATCATAATGGGCGTTTCTTCTGTATGGAAATATGCGTCGATTGCTGCTTCGGTTGCATTGCTGGTCGTTTCTTCTTTCTTATATAAGATGTATTTGGAACCGAGGCCGTTGGCTTATCTGGAGGTTACTTCCATGACAGGCTCAAAGACACAGGTTTTGTTGCCGGACAGTACTGTTGTCTGGTTCAATGGAAATTCACATATCCGCTATCCGGAAGTGTTTGATAGTGAAACAAGACAAATAGAACTGACAGGTGAAGCGTTCTTTGATGTGACTGAGAATAAAGAAAGCCTTTTATTGTAAACCTGGATGGCATGCATGAGAGTTTTGGGAACGGAATTCAATATCTGGGCAGATCGGATTCTGATTTGATCGAAACAACACTGGTTGAAGGCTCGGTTGCATTATATAATGATACAAACAGTACCTCGTTACCTGATAAGATTTTGGTTCCGGTGAACAGGCACTGTTTGATAAGCAGAGTGGAAGTATCGAAGTACGTCCGGTAAGGACTTCTTCTTATACTTCATGGATGACAGGTGACTTCTTTTCGAAAAAATCACATTCGGAGAGATCCTCAGAGTGCTGGAACGTTCTTTTAGTGTGAAGTTTCATTTGAAAAACGAATCCATAAAAGATGTATTCCTGACAGCACAATTTACGCATAAGGAGTCGCTGGAGGAAATTTTGTCTATCCTTCAAATCTCTATGAGATATAAATTTGAGATAAGGGATAGGGATGTATATCAGATAAATGATTGTTGAACCTTAAAATTAATTGAAGACATGAACAGTACGTAAGACGGTAAAAATTGGGAATGCTACCAACATCCCCAATTTATGCTCTAAGCGCAGATCATTTAAGTAAACGGCAACTACCAATTGCCATAAATAATCAACTAGATTTTGCAAATGTATGAATAAACATTTAATTAGAGTGTATCATGAGGCAAAATCTCTATGAATGAGGGAAATATTTCTCATAAAACACGCGATCAAGTTTTAAAAGTAACGAAATTAGCCTTATTGTTCCTCATTGTCAGTTTATGGGAAGCCACAGCCGCATTGTCCTATTCCCAGGTAACAAAATTGAACCTTGAAATGAATGGAACGATCCTTCAGGTATTAAATTCTATAGAGAATCAGTCAGAGTTTACCTTCGTGTATAAACTGAATGAGGTAAACCTGGATGAGAAAGTATCCGTCGATCTGAAGAACAAATCTATAGATGAAGTATTGGAGTCCTGCTCCGTAATAAACCGTTGGGATATAAAATAACGGACAGACATATTGTATTATTCAAAAGAAGAAGAAAGCAACAGTCACAACCCATTACGATTGTTACCGGAACGATCGTAGATGACTTCGGCGAACCTGTTATCGGTGCCAATGTCCTGGTTAAGGATCAGGCGGGTATAGGTACAACGACCGATATGAACGGTAAATTTTCTCTGACCTGAAAGATATCAAGTCACCGGTTCTAGTCATTTCTTTATCGGTTATACCACGCAGGAAGTGGTTGTCGGTAATAAAACGACATTGAATATTACACTAAAGGAAGACTCGAAAGCGCTGGAGGAAGTTGTTGTGATTGGTTATGGTACCAACTCGAAACGTAACCTTACTTCGGCGGTGTCTACTGTGAATACGGAGAAAATGAAAAACGTGCCGGTAGCCAATGTTACAGATGCATTGGCTGGGCGTGCCACAGGTTTGATCGTTACTTCGGCTGGTGGTGGTTTGAATAAACAGTCTACTGTCTCTATTCGTGGTGGCGGAACACCTATTGTTGTTATCGATGGATTTGTTTCTGAGTATAATGACTTTGTTAATTTAAACTCAGACGATATCGAATCGATGTCTATTTTGAAGGATGCCGCTGCTGCTGTATACGGACAACGTGCCGGAAATGGCGTATTGGTGGTAAAACGAAGAACGGTTTGAAGGGCTTCGTGTAGATTATAGTTTTAACCAGAGTTGGAGTGAACCGACTTATTTGGAAAAGAAACTGGATTCATACGAACGGGCATCATTCGATAATACAGTACGTAATCTGTATGGCCTGGAACCTCGCTGGACGGATGAAGAAATAGAAAAATATCGTACGGGATCTGATCCGTATAATTATCCGAATACGGACTGGCAAAAGATAATGCTACGTAATTTAACTCCGGAAACAAAGCATTCACTGGCTGTACGTGGTGGTTCGGAATTTAATAAGTATTATGTTTCTTTTCAGGCATACGACCAGAAGTCGATGTACAAAGCCGATACGGAATGGTTTAAAAGATACAATGTCAGAATGAATGAAGTATCGGAGTTTAAGGATCTGGGATTGAAACTGACATTTGGTTTGGATGGTTATATTTCGACTATGCAAACTCCACGTTCCAATATTCAACCGGCTACTGGCAAACCTGGGGCATATCCAGAATCAGGGACCAATGGGATTAGCATATAATAAAGACGGCCAGATCTATGTAGGGTACGACAATCCTGTTGCTGAAGTATCTTCTGAATCCGGTTATTTTAAGTTTGATAACAAGATGATTACCGGTCTTTTAATGCTGAATGGAATGTATATGGTGTGGAAGGACTGAAGGTAAAAGTGGGAGGTAATTACCGTTATGGAATGTATGATACCAAAGAATGGAACAAGACTGCTCCCAATATGATTTAGAGGGAAATAAAGCCGGATTTTCCTGTTAGCTTGCAATATACAACTTCCAACAATCGTATGTGGACAATGCAGTACTTTGTAGATTACAATCGTTCCTTTTGGACGAAACGCATAACGTGTCAGCCACATTAGGATATGAACAAAGTTACGCTTTTGGACGAGGTTTTGATGCCAAACGTAAAATTATATTTTTATGATCGACCAAATGCGGTCCTTCTGATACGATGGAGAACGGTGGTAGTGAATGGGAGAGAGGTAGTGCCGGTTTAGTGGCCAGGGCTTCTTATAATTATAAGAAAAATATTATATTGAAGGGTCCTTGCGTCATGATGGAAGTGACTTGTTCCCAAAAGATCGTCGCTGGGGTAATTTCTTTTCCGGTTCTGCAGCCTGGGCTGTGTCGGAAGAAGGTTTTCAACCGTTGAAGGAACGTAATATATTGAATTTCTTGAAACTTCGCGCCAGTTATGGTCAGGTCGGGATGGCCGATGTCAGTAGGTTTAGTTATTTGACATCTTATGGTTTGACAGAACGTGGTTATGTAATTGATGGTAAAATTGTTCCGACTTTTAGTGAAGGTAATTTGATTAGTGATGACATAACCTGGTATACGATTAATTCTACGGATATTGGTTTCGATTTTAATACTTTAGGCGAACGTTTATCCGGTAGTTTCGACTACTTCTATATGAAAACAACCGGTTATCTGACATCTCCGTCTAATGTAGGGTATGCTGATCCATTGGGATTATCTCTTCCGAAAGTTAAATCAAATGGTGAACATCGCCGTGCCGGTTATGAATTTAATCTCTCCTGGAAAGACCACGTGGGTGATTTCAATTATGAGGTGGGTGCTAACTTTACTTATTTTGACCAGCTTGTAGCTGTAGCCTGGGATGAAGATTTAGCGAATCAAAAATCCATATCTAAGACAGGTTCAACAAACGGGATATTATGGTACGGGTTATACCAATCTGGGATATTATCAAAATTCGGATCAGACATTGAATTTACCTCGTCGCGACGGTTCTTCCAATCTGGTTGCCGGTGATATCATTTATAAAGATATGAATGGTGACGGATTTATTGATGGTGCCGACCAGTGGCGTATCGGAAAAACAGCTTCCGCGCGGAAACTATGGTATATATGCCAATCTTTCCTATAAAGGATTTTCTGCCAATATCTTATTCCAGGGGCAACTTCACGACATGTATATTGAAGATGTGGTACGTGGACAATCAACCGGCGGTTATACAATGGTGTATCCTTATCAGTTGGATTATTGGATGCCGGATAATACGGATGCTAAATTTCCGAGAATAGCAATGAACTCGAGTGTAAATGGAAATAATAACTATGTTACCTCCGACTTTTGGCTGGTCAACGGACGCTATATTCGTTTGAAATCACTTCAGTTAGGTTACGATTTCCGTTCAGTCTTATTGAAGAACATTAAATGGCTTTATAAATGTCAGGTAGTGTTAAGCGGTCAGAACTTATTTTACGATTTCACCTGCTACGAAATATGGCTTTGACCCGGAAAATGGTAGTACAAATAACTATGATTATCCGATGCAACGTGTATATGCCATTAGTTTGAACCTTGGATTTTAATCATTAAATAAAGAATAGACTTATGAAACTAAAGAATATAGTATCATTGGCATCCTTATCGCTTTTACTGGGAGTAGCTTCTTGTAATGTGTTGGATACTCAACCTTTTGAAACGTATGATGAAGCAACCGTATGGGGATCTAAATCGACAGCTGATGCTTTTGTTACCGGAACGATAAGTAATGTGATGTATGGTTATGTGAACGGAAACCAGACTACTTGGGAAGAACGTACAGGTAATGCTGTTCATTCTAACGGAGGAATAGGTTTCGTTCGTGAACAGATAGACCGGTACAGCGATGATGGAGGATTAGGGATTTCGGGAATATTCGTCGCTGTAATCTGATTATCGAGAAAGCAGCTGAATATACGGGGCAAGGTCTTTCGGATGCAGATTCTAAAGACCTGATAGCGAAAGGCAAGTTATTGCGTGCACTACTTTATTATCGTCAGGCCCGTACGATGGGGCGTTTTGTATGGGTCGATCGTGTGTTGGCTCCGGCTGATACGGCCAGTAATGGAATGATGATGCCTACTACAAAAACAACAACTGAAAGTTATACTTATATATTGAACGATTTGGATGCTGCCATTCCTGATTTACCTACTTCTGTAAAAGCAGGTGTCTCGTAATATGGCTTATGCCTTTAAGTCGGAAATAGCGTTGCAGGCTGCCGCTTACGAAGCAGACGCTGCAAAAAGAAGGAATGGCTGAAAGCCTCCATTGCTGCAGCTGATGCTGTGGAAGGTGCTTCTTTAGGAACCAGTTACGGAAATATCTTCAATGAAAAGATCCTTATTCCAGTGAGATCATTTTGCTATCTATCGGGATAAGGCCAATACGAATACGGATGCCATAGCACCGCTACAGAATGTGATGCCTAATACCAATAATGACAACCTTGTAAAGAACGGCTGCCGTTGTTCCAGACAAATGGGGACAACCCTTCATCGGTTGGTTATGGTAATTTCACACAAAATTTAGTAGACGGTTACGAAGTGATCGATGAGGCGACCGGACAAGGTGTGGTTTGGAGCGAATCGACTCAGTTTAAGAATAATGTAACGCTTGTCCAGGGGCGGCTGATTGGGCGATCGATCAGGAAAAGGCAGAAGTATTGTTTTATGGAAATACGAAAGGAGATAAGCCTATCAACGAGATTATGTATAGTAACCGTGATGCCCGTTTTTATGATACTTTCGTGTATGATGGGACGACCTGGTGGAATGAAGATATTCATTTAACCGTGAATGGTAACTTGTGGCGTAAGGTAAATGGTGGCTTAGGTCTCATATGGGATTAACTAATTATTACTGGCGCAAAGGCGTATATAATGTAGAACCTCGTGTTTTGGCTGGAACCCCGACCGATTATCATTATGTGGTAACCCGTTACGGTCGCGTCCTGCTGAACAAAGCTGAAGCGATCTTGTGGTTGGCAGGAATGGGAGAGGGTAACTATGCCGATGCTGTAGCTATCTGTAACCAGACTCGTACTGTTCATGGTAAATTACCGGCTAAACAGGTTAATAATTTGCAGGAAGCCTGGAACTTCTACAAACAGGAACGCCGTTGCGAATTGCCGATGGAGAACGATTATTACTGGACTCTGTTACGCTGGGGTAAACACGGAGGATATGCCAATAACGGCGTAGCACCGGGTGGTAAGATTGCCGGATTTACGGAAATACCTACTTATGTAGAGATTACAAATGATCGTAAATCATTCTATGTCGGTAAAGTGACCCACGGAGACAATGATATTCGTGAATTCCGTGAAGACCGTCGTTATCTGCTTCCTATCCCACAGGGACAGATCGACCGTAATGCTAATTTATAATTCCAGAATCCGGGTTGGTAATAGATGATTAATCATTAATATAAATGAAGTATGAAAAGAATATGATAAAGCTGGTGAAGAATAGTCTGTTGTTAATGCTTGTTTTAGTATGCTCTTCATGTCTGAAAGGCAATTTGAGGATCTACCTGCATTCGAGGAAGCGAACATCACCGATGTGAAGTTTGACTTCCGCTATAAAGATCCGACCGATGAATGGATCAACGGTGAGCCGATTGTAAAAGTCGTAACCTTGACGGTCGGTGATAAGGTAATCAATACGGAAGCCGGAACGATCACTTGTACGGTTACGGTTCCTGCGGCCGACATCTTTACCGAAGCGATTCGCAATACGGTAGCACTGACTAATCTTGTGGGGAAATTCAATCTTTCTACGGCTGTTATAGCTCCGCAGGACGGACTCCGACATTAGGTACTCCCGGTGATTTTTCTATTACACGCAGATATGTGGTGACAGCTGCTAATGGTACGAAAAAAGATTGACAATTCAAGTTACTGCTTTAAATAAGTAACTATATTTATACCCTTAGATCTGAAATCCTGAGGCTGTCCGTGTCTCCATATAGATCGGACAGCCTTTTCTATAATGTACTAATGTAAAAATGAAGAAGATGATGAAAACTCATTTTGGTTCTTGTGTTTTGTATGTTTGTTCGTTAACCATTCATTATTTTCCCAGGAAATTTCGAACGAATCCTGGCGGAATATTACCGGAGAGAAATACGACTCGACGAAAACGATGCGTCCCGAACAACCTTATATGCATCCGTACCATCAGATGCAAGTAATGAAGATCATGTTGTCTTATCCGGATGAAAAGGGAGACCCAGTGCTTTGTTATACCTTCGAGCAGGTCTTGTCTTTGGTTAAACAGATGGATGCTGTAACGAGAGGACTTCCGAAGACATTGTATCTGGTCGGATGGCAATATAACGGGCATGACGATAAGTATCCTGCCTGGTTTGAAGTGAATAATCACTTGAAAAGGAATGCGATGCCACCGGACGTGAATCATTGTTGTGGCTGGCGAAAGAAGCGAGGAAATATAATACTTATATTAGCGTCCATGTGAATATGACGGATGCATATGAGGACAGTCCCTTCTTTGGGAAGAATATTTGTCCAAAGGTTTTATTTCCCGAATACGGATGGAACACCGATGCAGATTGGAGTTTGGAATAACCGTGCCTATCAGTCTGTTATAAGAACGAGTGGGAGAGCGGCTATGCTGTAAAGAGGATTGATGCTTTGTTGGAACTATTGCCTTTATTCAGGAAGCCGGATCGATTATGATAGATGCTTTCTTTGTGCGTGACAATCCTTATGAAAAGATTTCCGTGGGCGGAAGAAGAAAACTATCAGCGAAGAATATTCCGGTATTTCAGAAGTAGAGGTATTGATGTAACCCATGAGAGTTTTAACCGCTTGCGGGAAGGAAAAGACTTGTTTATCGGTGTAAGTCCGTGGTATTTGTGGTTTGAAGCGACTGAAAGCGATTATATGAAATATCTTACATGACAACCGGCGGTGCTTCTTATCTTTTGCCAAGCAATTTCCTGATCTGACCAAAGAACAGCTCCAACTGGGCTTCTGTTTGGTATGAGCGGACGCGGTGAAGATTGTTTCGGTAATTTGGAAAACGGATCTTTGCCCG
>SCPP01000487.1_pt1 | contig 12390 bp, 23 predicted proteins | sample 6106811 | NCBI WGS metagenome assembly SCPP01 (sample SAMN10720449, study PRJNA508395) | human gut metagenome | isolation source: Participant 2 stool, 15 month | host: Homo sapiens | collected 2018
GCGCTCCAGCACCCCGTGGATGGCCTCCAGGATGCGGCTGGAGACCTCTTCAAAGGCCTCGATCATCGCTGGAGGAGACGGAACACAGGGGCAGGCCGGTCATCAGGCAGCGGCCCTTGATCTCCATGGTGACCTCCTCCGGCCGGGAACACGCAGCCGATGGACATCTTCAGCTCCTCGGCGGTGCGGTCGCCGATGAGGACGTTATGTTTTGCGGATATATTTGACCACAGCCTCGTCAAACTTGTCATGCGCGATCTTGATGGAGGCGGACTCCACCACGCCGCCCGGGGATCACCGCGATGTCGGCGGTGCCGCCGCCGATGTCCACCACCATGTCCGTCCGGCTTGGTGATGTCGATCTTAAGCGCCGATGGCGGCGGCCACGGGCTCCTCGATCAGATAGGCCCGGCGGGCGCCGCCTGGATCCCAGGCGTCCACCACAGCGCGCTCCTCGACCTCGGTGATGCCAGAGGGCACACAGATGAGCAGCCGGGCTTGAACAGGAGAAGGTGGTCACCTTCTTGATAAACTCCTTCAGCATCCGCTCAGTCATGTCATAGTCGGAGATCACGCCCTCCCGCAGGGCCGCCTGGCCACAATGTTCCCTGGGGTGCGGCCCAGCATCGCCTGGGCATCAGTGCCCACCTTCAGCAGTTTGCCCGTGTTCTTATCCATGGCCACCACCGAGGGCTCCCGCAGGTTCACACCCTTGCCCTTGATGTATACCAGAACGGAAGCGGTACCCAGATCGATCCCGATGTCCTTACTGAACAAATTAAACATAGCCTTCCACCTTATCTATTTCATTCCCGGCCCGGTGCTTCCGGACTGGTCCCTTGTTATATCACTGCTATTCTTCATTATAACGGCTCGTGCGGCGGTTTTCAACTATTATTTCGCTGTATTTCTTTCTGTTTACGCCAGAGCCGTATTTCATTTTTCCTGCCGCGCCTCTCCGGCGGGCGCGGCAGCAAAGTATAGCACAGGGCCTGGCAGGGCAATGTTAGTTTTCTTAAATTTTCCACCGTCCGGCCGCCTTGAGCCTCATCAGCTCCCACCGCCGCGCATCACATAAGCGCCGCCCGGAGTCTCACGCTGAAATTTTGTGTACACGGACGAGAAGGGGCGCGCCGCCTCCTCTCCCTCCGTCTCCCGCCGCCGTGAGGCGTCTGGCCTCAGCCCTGTCCCAGAAGGGCAGGATCAGGCCATAGACCACGCTGGCGCTGATGCCGAACACCAGCACCGGCCCGGCCACCACGAACAGCTTGGCCGCCGTTCCGGTGATGAGCCCCTCGCTTTTGAATTCCAGCGCCGGGAGACCATGGCGTTGGCAAAGCCGGTGATGGGCACCAGAGTACCCGCCCCGCCCGCTTGGCGATCTTGTCGAACAGGCCCAGCCCGGTGAGCAGCGCCGCCGCCAGGATCAGCGTCACCGAGACGGCGGTCCCCGCCTGCTCCCGCTCCAGCCCCGGGCTCTGGTACCCTCCAGCAGCCCTGCCCCACAACGCAGATCCCACCCCCCACGCAAAAGGCCCACGCCAGGTCCTTCCACAGGGGGAGGCTGCGCCTTGCCGCTACACCAGCGCGTCATACTCCTGATTGCAGGGATCGCCTGACATTCCCGCCTCAGGCGGAGTGATGCTCTCCAGTATGCCCCATTCCAAAAAATCATGCGCCCGCGCCCGGCCCTGAACCAGGCATACAGTGGAGGTGGAACAGGCTGGACAGACCTCCGGCCCAGCCGGAAAGGTGTGGATATGGAATGATATATGAAAAAAGCAGCTGATCCCGGTTTCTGCCTGACGCTGCTGGCTGGGATGGCCTGCACGCCCTGTACAGGCTCTGGCCCAACGCAGTCACGGCACTGTTCTCTCCGTGCGGGAGAGCCTGTGGGAGCACATAAAGCTCCTTTTGGCCCTATCTGGCTGCCGCACTGGATCTGCCGGGGCCGCCCACCGCTCTGCGCCCCTGGCTGCTGGCCCTTCTGCTGATGTGCGGACTGCTGCTCGCCCTGGGCTATATCTACCACATCGCTCTGGGGGCGAGCACCTGACCTTTGATCTGGCCCTCTACCTGCTAGCCCTGCTGCTGGCCTTTGGACTGCCTCTGCGCTTCTCCGGGCCGTTCCGGGGCCTGCGGTGGCAAATCCCCTGGCGGCCGCCGCGGTTCTGGGACTCCTGCTGGCGGTGTTCACCCTGTATCCCCGGATGCCCCTCTCTTTTGGGACCTGTCCGGCCTCCGGACCTGGATCTCTCATCCCCTTTGACCTCTTCCCCCGTCCCTCCTCTGCTATACTGGAGACAGTGATCAGAGGAGGATGTCATGGTCCTGTTCGGTCTCCGGGGCTCATCCGCCGGGAGCAGGCCCGGCAGCTGCTGGCCTGGTCAGTCCGGCGGCACTGGGGTTTATTTCCCTGCCGGGCTGGCCCAGTGGCAGCGGGGCAAGCCCTATTTCCCATCTCCCCGCTGTCAATTTAATCTGTCCCACAGTGGTACGCTGGCCCTGTGCGCCCTCTCAGACCGCCCTGTTGGAGTGGACATCCAGATGGTCCGCCCGTCTGGCAGGACAGTCTGATAGACCGGTCCTGCACCCGGTGAGCGGGCCTGGCTTCGCTCCCGTCAGGACCGCCCGGAGGAATTTGCCGCCCTGTGGGCCGCCAAGGAGTGCCTGGGCAAGCAGGCGGGGGCGGACTGCCCTACCCTCCCTCCCGGCTGGTAGGCCCTCTGCCGCCGCCGGGCGTCCCCGCCCCGGGGAGGTCTATCTCTCCCAGGGGCGGTTCCTCCCTTCTACTTCGGCGATGGCTGGGTGGGGGCCGCCTGCGGCCTGGAGCTCCACCCAGAATATTGTTTGGATCGACGCAAAAACTCTGAATGAAAACAGATAGCCATGCGGCTGTAGCTATCTGGGCTGTCAAAAAAGTGGCACAGCCACTTTTCGAGAAGGCAGCTTCGTCTCGATTTCTTGTGAAATTGTCGGCGAAGCTTTCGTGAAAATGTCATTTCCGAGGTACATACCCGGAAATGACATAATCAAACTATTCCGTCGCCTCCGGGCGACGGAACTCCCAGGAGGGCTTTTTGACAGTCTGTTTTATCCTATCATTTGATTCAGATGACCCCGGCCAGCACCAGCGCGAAGGCCACAAAGGTGGCCAGCAGCGCCAGGAACAACACAACAGGAACCCGGCGTTGAGGGTCTTGCCTGCCTGCTCTTAGAGGGAGGCACCACCCCGCCCGGCGCAGCGCCCACGACCGGGGATAGAGCAGCAGGGTGGCCGCCATGTTCATCCCTCCCTTGGCCAGGTTGAAGGAAGGAACAGGGTGGGCAGAAGGGCGGCCACATCCGCCGGGAGAAGTTGGTCATATACAGGGGTGATGAGGTAGTTCCACAGCAGCATCACCGCCACCAGGCAAACTGTGCCGCAGAATGGGCCCAGCACCGCGCCCTTCTTGGTGTGCATCTTTTTGTAAAGGTAGGAGGCGGTGCAGCAGAAGGCGCAGGTGTGGGGCGTTCATAATGAAGCCGATTGGCCGGTGGTACTGATGGTGATCATCTCGATAAACGCCACCAGAATGGAGATGACCGCGGCGGCCAGAGGCCCGAAGGTAAAGCCGCCGATACAGATCACCACATCCTTGAAATCGAAGTCCAGAAACATCACGCTGGGCATCAGCGGACACCAGCATCACGATGTAGGCGATCCCGGTGAGCATGGCCATGCTCACCAGGGTCTGGTGTCCCAGGCGTTGCGGGCCTTGGACCGGACGGCAGAGGAATTTGACATAGACATAAAAAACACTCCTTTTGTTTTGGTACACCAGAAAGCACAAGTCTTCCAGGTGCAAAACAATCAGGAGGTGCGCGGAACGTCCGCGGATCCCGCGGCCGTTACATTGTTTCACACATCTTCTTCCATCCGGACTATTACCGTTGGTCCCGGAGTCGCACCGGGTCAGCGGGCGCAACACAACTTGCTGAGATCGCGCCCGGTCGCGGACTATACCGCCAGTGGGGAATCACACCCCGCCCTGAAGACTGTTCATTCAGTTGTCCAACTCCTATTATACTCAGATCCGCCCAAATTGCAACCCTGAATCACGCCGCTCCCTCCGGATCCAGCGGTGGAAGCCAATGGAAAAATGACGGAAACAGAAATCTGTCCGGGTATAGAAGGCTCCGCCGGGACAAGATAGCGGATGTTCCATCCAAGAAGATCATCAAAGCAAACAGAAAAAACAAAACAAAAGGAGAGACAACAAAATGTCCAGTAACAGCAACAGCAGCAACAAGCTGGTCGTGCCCAGCGCCCGCGAGGCCATGAACAAGTTCAAGATGGAAGCCGCCAACGAGGTGGGCGTCAACCTGAAGCAGGGCTATAATGGCGACCTGACCAGCAAGCAGGCCGGCTCTGTGGGCGGCCAGATGGTCAAAGATGATCGAGGCCTACGAGAACGGCCTGAAGTAAGCTGCCTCAGCACGCTTGGCCTTTTCTGAGTAGGTGACCGCCAGCCGGGTATTCCATCCCCACGGTAGGCGCTGTCAGTTGGAGCCGGAGCAGACTCCGGCGCCCGTGACAGTTTTCCTTCCTCAGGGGTGGCAATACCAGCTCTTTCTAAAAATAGGAACTATTGGGTCGGTCGAAACGGTTTTCCACCAGCTGTATTGTCCCCACCGTGGGAAGGTGCCCCGCCTTTTCAGCTATTTCTACAAATAGAGGCCGTCTCATTTGGTGAAAATAGAAAAGTACCCGATGACAAAAATAATTCTTTACAATATTACATTAGCGTGCTAAAATACGAAAGTACCAGGGGTACGGTTTGGATGGCCGCGCCGCCGAATGGAGGTAACTGAATGATGAAAAGATGTTTGCAACCATGCTTGCCTCTCCATGTGCCTGTCTCTGGCCGCCTGCGGCCCCAAGAGCAGCGCCAGCACTTCCGGCTCTTCCGCCGGGACTTCCGCCTCTTCCGCCTCCGGCAGCAGACGGCCGCCAGCGACGTGGACTATGTGAAGGAAAAGGGCACCCTGATCGTCGGCATCACCGACTTCGCCCCCATGGACTACAAGGCTGAGGGCAGCGACGAGTGGATCGGCTGACGCCGACATGGCGAAGGCCTTTGCTGAAAGTTTGGGCGTAGAAGTTGAATTTCTGGAGATCAACTGGGACAACAAAGCCCTGGAACTGGAAAACAAAGGTGTAGACGCCGTTTGGAACGGTATGACCCTTACCGACGATGTCAAGGCTCTGATGGCCACCTCTGATCCCTACTGCCTGAACGGCCAGGTGGTGGTCCTGTCCGCCGATGTGGCCGACCAGTATCAGACCGCGGAGCCTGTCCGGGCTGAGCTTCGCGGTGGAGAACGGCTCCGCAAATGGAGCGAGCCGGCCGCCGGTCTGGACTATGTAGCCATGGACGCAGGCCAAGGCCTGATGGAGGTCGCCTCCGGCACCTCGCCGCCATCATCGATCTGCTCATGGCGGTCGCCATGGTCGGCGAGGGCACCAGCTACTGACCTGACCTACACGGTGCAGCTCAGCAGTGATGAGTACGGCGTGGGCTTCCGCAAGGGCTCCGACCTGGCAGAGGCCTTCAGCAGCTTCTGGAAGGAGGCCTATGACGCCGGTACTGTGATGGAGATCGCCGAGAAATACGGCATCCAGGATGTCATGATCGAGAAGTGATCCCCGCGCCATCCCAATTTATTTCTGACAGGGCAGAGGGCGGAAGCGCTCTCTGCCCTGCGCTGATAAAAATTCCGTTGAGGTGAACCTGCGATGTATTCATTCTGGGACGTAAATGTCGCCATGCTGGAGGGCTCGGTGACCACGCTGCAGATGTTCGTTCTGACGCTGCTCTTCGCTCTGCCTCTGGGCCTGATCATCTCCTTCGGGTCTATGAGCCGCTTCTCCCCTCCGGTGGCTGACCAAGACCTTTGTGTGGATCATCCGGGGTTCCCCGCTGATGCTCCAGATCCTCATCGTGTTTACGGCCCCGGCCTGCTGTTCGGCTGGAAGGCCCTGCCCGCTTCACCGCGGCCCTGGTGACCTTTGTCATCAATTACGCCTGCTACTTCTCCGAGATCTACCGGGGCGGCATCAGGGCGTGCCAAGGGGCCAGCAGGAGTAGAAGCCAGGTGCTGGGCATGACCAAGAGCCAGATCTTCTTCAAGGTCACCCTGCTCCAGGTGGTCAAGCGCATCGTCCCCATGGGCAACGAGGTTCATCACCCTGGTGAAGGACACCTCCCTGGTCCGGGTCATCTCTGTGTATGAGATCATCTGGGTGGGCGAGTCCTTCATCAAAAAGGGCATGATCTGGCCTCTTCTACTGCATGGTGTTCTACTTACTGTTCAGCGGCGCACTCACCCTGGCCTGGGGTGGTTCGAGCGCAAGCTGAGCTACTTCAAATAAGGAGGCGGCGAAATGTCTATTTTACAGGTCCAACACATTGAAGCATTTCGGCGCCACCCGGGTGCTGGAGGACATCAGCTTTGATCTGGAGCAGGGCCAGGCCCTGGCCATCATCGGCTCCTCCGGCAGCGGTAAGACAACGCTGCTGCGCTGCCTGAACTTTTGGAGACCCCCGACCGGGGACGGATCCTGGTCGGGACAAGGTCCTCTTCGACGCGGGCGACCCGCCACCCAGCGGGAGAGCGAGATCCGCAAAAGCGGCTTCACTTCGGCATGGTGTTCCAGTCGTTCAATCTGTTCCCCAGTACACGGCGCTGAAGAACGTCACCCTGGCCCGGGAGCTGCGGCCCAGGAGCAGCCCGATTTCAAAGCAGAACAAGCGGGCGATCCTGGAGAGATCGAGGCGGAGGGGCGTGCGCTGCTGTCAAAATGGGGCTGGCGGGCGGGCGGGACACTATCCGCACCAGCTGTCCGGCGGTCAGCAGCAGCGGGTAGCCATCGCCGGGCCCTGGCCCTGTCCCGGACATCCTCTGCTTTGATGAGCCTACCTCCGCCCTGGACCCGGGCTCACCGGCGAGGTGCTTCGGGTCATTCGGGAGCTGGCGGAACAGCGGACCACCATGATCATCGTCACCCACGAGATGGCGTTTGCCCGCGATGTGGCCGATCATGTCGTGTTCATGGACGGCGGCGTCATCGTGGAGCAGGGCGACGCCCGCCAGGTCATCGAGCGCCCCGGGAGGAGCGCACCCGGCAGTTCCTCTCCCGCTATGAAGAGTTCTGCGGCGGGCAGCGAGGCCTTAACCCCATCATCGACATCGGCACAAAAACGGGTAGGCCTCTTGCTTCCCTGACAGGGGTAACATTGCAGGTGTCTGAACCCCGGCAGATATTGCTACAGCAGTATCTGCCGGGGACTTCTTGTCTCACACACCCTTGGTGGTGGACTGACCTTTCGGCTGTGGCAGTTCCACAGCCAATGTCATTGTAGTGGATCTCCACTGTCTGCTGGGCGTGCTTGCTCCACTTCACGTCCTTTTCGTGGACAACGATCTTTTGGATGAACAGCCGCAGCAGCTCCGGCGTCAGCTCCCGGATGTCCGTGTACCGCTTTGCCAAGGAGATAAAGTGGTCTGTGCTGGACACCTGCTCCTGCAGCCTCTGGATGGCAGTTTCCTTTTCCGGGATGGCCTTGTTCAGCATTTCCATTTCCTGGGTGTAGCTGCCGGAGGCGTCTGAAACTGCTCCGCTGTGATCCGCCCAGAACACTGTCCTCATAGAGCCGCCTGAAGATGCCGTCCAGCTCCTGCTCCGCTTCTTCATAGCAGTCAGTTCCCGTTCTAACCCGCGCATCTCTTTTCGGATTTCTGCGGATTGCCTGCTGCCGATGTATGCGGCAAACTCCTAGGTGTGCTCCCTGGCCATTGCTGTCACCCGCCGCAGATCCTCAGGACCACGTCATCCAGTATGCACTCCCGAATATAGTGGGCGGTGCAGAGGGTCCCGTCCTTCTTGTAAGTCCGGCAGGTGAAGTGGTTGTAGGACCGGCTCATGGTATGGGCGCGGTGGAGCACCATGGTACTCCCGCAGTCGGCGCACACCACCAGCCCGGAATACTTGTTCTGCTCGTCCATCTTGGTAGGTCGCCGTTTGTGCTGGCGTACCCGCTGGACGATATTCAGACCTCATGGCTCACCAGGGCGGGGTGGGTATTTTCCAGCACCATGCATTCCTCCTGGGATGTTCCACTTTCCGCTTGTCCTTGTAGGAACGGGTGCTGTACCGGAGATCGATGGTGTTGCCCAGATAAATTTCGTTCTCCAGCAGATTGGCGATCGTACTGTCAGACCACCCATAGGGATCATTCAAATTCAGACTGCTATGGGCAACGCCAAAGGTCTTGTAAGCGTAGGTTGTGGGGCACAGTACCTGCTCCCGCTTTAGCAGCCGGGCGATCTGGCTGGGGCCCTGCCCGGCTGCGCACAAGGCGAAGATACGGCGCACCACGGCAGCGGCCTCCTCGTCCACCACCAGCTTCTTGCGATCCTGCTCGTCCTTGCGGTAGCCGTAAGGCGCTCTGGTTCCCAGCCGTTCGCCCCGTTCCGCTTTGGCCTTCAGCACCGCACGGATCTTCCGGCTGGTGTCCCGAATAAACCACTCGTTAAACAAATTCTTGAAGGGCATCAGCTCCGTGCTCTCCTCCGGTCGGTGTCCACATTGTCATTGATGGCAATGTAGCGGACGCCGAACATGGGGAATCGTTCCTCGATGTAGAGTCCCGTGTGCAGCTGGTTACGGCCCAACCGGGACAGATCTTTGGTGATGATGGTGCGGATCTTCCCGTTTTCCATATCCGTCATCATCTGCTGGAAGCCGGGGCGGTTGAAGCTGCCTCCGGAATAGCCGTCATCCACATAAAAGCGGGGTTGGAAGCGGTGCTCCCGTGCGTACCGCTCCAGGATATTCCGTTGGTTCTGGATGCTGTTGGACTCTCCGTCCGCCCGTCATCCTGGCTGAGACGGCAGTACAGGGCAGTGATCTCATTCTGGTTTGACTGATTCATACAGTCCTCCTTTTTCTCGTCAAACCGTTTTAGCGCATCGCGCCTACACAATACCCAAAGCCTGGGGAATGTCAGCCCTTTAGGCGCACAGCTTTCCTGCTGCGCATCCAGGTCGATGAGGGCTTTCAGCTTGTCCTCCGGGGTGGCGCTGCCTTGCTGCGGGAACACAGACACCACACGGATAAGCCGCCCATGGGGCGCTGAAGGCGTCCCGCTTTTACCTGTTGAACATCATCTTTCGCTTCTTCTGACATTTTCGTTTCCTCCGTCTCTGGTCGGGAAGGTTCGGCAACTTTGCCAAACCTTGCTGGGCAGCGCTTTGGTGATTTCATCAAAAGCGGTCTCCCGCTCTGTGGTATATTCCGCTCCTCCCGCGGATCGCCTTTGACACTATTGTTAAAGGCGATTTTCTCTCCTGTGACATAAAAGTGACGCTCCTGACGATTCGGCTGAAGCGCCCAGTTTCTCTTTGGGGCCATATACCTATCCCCTCTGGGCCTGCGAGGCCACACGGGGCCTCCTGTGACCTTACAGAGGCTATTGCTGGGTAGAAGAAGGAAGCATTCCTCACAGAGCTGGTCCGCCAGAAACTCCAGCTGCGCGATCTGCTCCGGGGCGAGTTCTCTGGCCCTTGGGCAGCGGGCGATCTGCCGGATATTGGAGTAGATATGGTTTACGGCTGGATGCGGGTTCATCTTCTGTCTGGACATTCGGGCGTGGATTGTGGCCTCCTTGATCAGCTTGCGGAAATAAGTTGTGACCGGCAGTCTGGTGATGGCCAGATAGCGGCACAGCCGCTGGTACTGCTCCTCCGTCATGCAGACGGACAGGGACAGCTATTGTCCCGCATGGGTGCGTGTGGCTTGTGTTTATACCGCATAGGGGTACCCCAGCTTTCTCACCTGCCGGAATTTCTCCACCACCTGGGCCAGCCGCTGGACGGAAAAGCCCAACTGTTGGGCGGTGCCGCAGCCGCTGTTGAATGCCCTGGACACGGCGTTGATGTCCCGGCCCGCCTCGTCAGCAAAGGCGATGGCCGCTCTCGTCTCTTTCTCCCGGTAGAGTATGGGCGGTTTTGCTCCAGCTCTCTCATCAGCCAGGCGTTGGCGGACAGTCCGGCAGCCCTGCTTTTCTCTTCAGCAGGTCGTATTCCTCCTGGCTCATCCGGATGCAGGTGCGGTGTGTTTGTGTGTTCATGTTGCTCCTCCTCTCGGGAGACGGCTCCAGGGCCATCCCGGTTCTCGCACCATCCTAACAGATAATGCGGACAGTCTGTGTCCGCATTAAAAAAAAATGGGGTCTCATGATGCACCCTGCCCTGGATTTCTTGACCTCCAGGGTGCTAACATGGACACCCTTGTACGGATTATAATGTATAGTTTAGTACCCACAGTGTAGACAGCCTATTGTTAAAACGACACCCTGATGCAGGGTGAAAATCGGGTTCGGCAAGGTTGCGAACCCGATTTTACAACACGGACTACCGCCGGAATTGCCAAATGTTCAAATGAGATCGGGTTTGACAATTTTGTCAAACCCGATCTTGCGTGAAAATCTTCCGAAACTTTTCGGCAACATTGTCAAAGGTTCCGCCCGCAGGCGGCATTGGGGACAGGGTTCCCCTGCAAGCGCGTTTGACATCAAAACGCGATGCTTGCCTGCTCATGAACCAACCGGGGATGGGGTAGTTTCAATGCCAAGATAGATTTTTCCAGGGTTGAGATTTTGACCGAAATATGGAAATTTCCCAAGAGCACACCATCGTGTTTTCTCATCTGGCAATTTCAGTTTATCGGATTTGGTACTGTTTTTAGAGAGCATTGGACACTTTCCTGTGACCGTTGGACACAGCGGGATGTCCCATACTTGAAATTCCTGGGACATCGCTTGCTTTTGAATCTTAGACACGCCTATTTTGATGATGAAAATTAAGTATCTGACTCTTGCCGATATGAACCAGCAGGCACAAGAACAGTTTGATAGCATCATCCGGTAAAATGGCTGAGGCACAAGGTATTACTGAGGGACTAAAACTACCGACTAAATTAAATGGTAGGGCTGATGAATAATATCTGTTCTGTGGCAGTAGAAATTATTTTACAAAAATCATACACACATAAGTAGGAAGACGGCAGGGGCATCCCTGGCGCCTTCCTACTTAAACAGGTAACCGCAAAACAGGAAGCCCCTTGACAAATGAGTTATGATTTCATATACGACATCGTCAATTGAATAAAATCTTCAGGGCAGGGTGCAAGTCCTACTACCGGCGGTATAGCCCGCGAGCCATATGGCATGACTTGGTGAGATTCCAAGGCCGACAGTACAGTCTGGATGGAAGAAGATCAAAGCGTAAAATGGATGATTTCATTTTGCGTCTATGGAAGTTGCTCTGGGATGTCTTTACATTCTGGAGTTTTCTTTACAAGGACACTTATGTTCTGCCTTGCCCTGAACGGTTTGTTCAGGGCTTTTTCTTTGGAGGCGATGATATGAACGATGATGATTATATGCGTCTGGCATTGCAGCTTGCGGAAAGGGCTGCGGATGGACGGCTCTAATCCGATGGTGGGCGCCGTGATCGTGAAAGACGGTCAGATCATCGGGCAAGGCTGGCACGAAGTATGGCGCCCCATGCAGAGCGCAACGCGCTGGCGGCCTGCACACGCGATCCGCGCGCGACCATATATGACCCTGGAACCGTGCTGCCACTATGGGAAACAGCCGCCATGCACACAGGCCATCCTAAACGCCGGAATCAAACGAGTGGTGGTAGGTTCCGCGACCCCAATCCCTTGTCAGCGGAAACGGCATCCAAATGCTCCGGAGCATGGGGTGGAAGTGCCCGAGGGCGTTCTTGAGGACGAGTGCGCTCGATTGAACAAGGTTTTCTTTCATTACATACAGACAAAGCATCCGTTTGTCGTGATGAAATACGCCATGACGCTGGATGGAAAAATTGCGGCCTACACGGGCGCTTCAAAATGGATCACGGGCGAGGCGGCAAGAGAACACCGTAGCGCAGCGGCAGCGATATAGCGGATCATGGTGGTGGGCGTCGGCACGGTACTGACAGATGATCCCCGCTGGCTCTGTCATGGAGGGCAGGAAAAACCCTGTCCGCATCATTTGCGATACCCATTTGCGGACGCCGCTGCAAGCGCAGGTGGTGATGACCGCGGAAAAATACCGACGATCCTTGCTACCTGCTGTACAGACCTGACACGCTGCGCTGCTTATATGCGGGCAGGATGCAGGTGCTTTGCCTGAACTGTAAGACGGGCATATAGACCTGTTGCAACTGATGGAGCAGTTGGGGCAGGAGCAGATCGACAGCATCCTGCTGGAGGGCGGCGGCACTCTGAACTGGGCCGCATTGAAAAGCGGGATCGTTCAACAGGTGCAGGCATAT
>SCPP01000122.1_pt1 | contig 12381 bp, 13 predicted proteins | sample 6106811 | NCBI WGS metagenome assembly SCPP01 (sample SAMN10720449, study PRJNA508395) | human gut metagenome | isolation source: Participant 2 stool, 15 month | host: Homo sapiens | collected 2018
GTGATGAGTGAATGGAAATTAGTCGATGTTGAAGGTATAGGTTCCGGCTACGCTTGCCTTACCCTGGATGGTGTAAGTACCACTAAAAGCAGGAATCTGATCCAGGCGGACAGAGGAGCCGGGGGCGATGGTCTTGGTTTCTCCGACCTGGGCACCCTTCTCATTGATTACGCGGATCGTGACATTGCCGGGGTTGTTGGCATCACTGGTGACCAGGGGGGAATCCGGGAAGATGTTGTTGGAAGAAGTGATGTTCACATAATCAGTGGTGTTGAGTTTTGCAGTGCCCGTCCAATAGATACAAGGGGAGACACTTTCAGTCGCTGCTGTCGGTTCATTCTGAGGAGCAACAGGTTCAGATGCAGCGAAGGCGGGGACAGCCATAGAAGCCGCCACGGTTAAGGCAAGAGCCATTGATACAAACTTTTTCATGATGATCCTCCTGAAAATTTTGATTTAGGCCTGTATGGCCTGAACGATAGAATCTCTATCTTCAATTAATAATCATATCACTATAATGTAAAAATTTCTACACAATTTAATGAAAAAATTGTAGATTGTGAAACATAGATTTATTGAGAAAAACCCGCGGGAGCGCGCAAAAGCACTTTCATACTGACGCCACAACGGGGCGGCGGTGTGAAAGTGCTTTTGCGTTACTTTCTCACAAGAAAGTAACAAAGAGGTTGTGGACTGCGGCCAGTTATGGTAAAATAGGAGTAGTAGGATATAGGCTTTTGCAGGAAAGGGACGGGTGATTTTATAGGCACAACCATTTCGGGAATGACGGGCCGGGGAAGTATCCGGCACAACAACAGGAGCTTTTCAGCGGCGAATGTAGACCGAAGCAGGTCGGGGCAGAATGTCACCTTTTGCAACGAGGATTTGAAAAAGGTGTACCACGAACTTTTCGATGAAGCCCTGGCCGCCTACAATGCCAAAAAGAAAAAGACCAGGGACAAGATACCAGACTACTATGAGCATATCCGGCAGAGCAAGCAGGAGAAGCTATTTCACGAGGCTATCTTTCAGATCGGCAACTTGACGGACTGCGGGTGCGGCTCCCCTGGAGGGGAACGGGCGGCGGCAGCTCTCAAAGAATTTGCAGAGTCCTTCCAGGAGCGCAATCCTCATCTGCGGGTGTTCAATATGGTGCTGCACATGGACGAGGCCACGCCCCACCTCCATGTGGACTTCGTGCCGGTGGCAACGGAGCAGAGCCGGGGCCTCTCAACGAGGGTATCAATGAAACAAGCGTTAAAGCAGCAAGGATTTGAGGGGCTTGGCCGGAAGCAGACGGAATGGAAAGCCTGGATGGAACGGGAGAAAGAAGCCCTAACGGAAATCGCCCAGGCGCACGAGTTTGAGATCATCAGCCTGGGCGGTGGCCGCCCTCATATGGAGCTGCCAGAGTACAGGGCAGCGGCCCAGCGGCTTGAAGCTGTCCAGGAACAGGTGATAGCGGCAGAGCAGGAGATCGCGGCCTTGGAAAAGCAGAGAAAGGCCCTGCAAGGGAATGTGAAGCTGCTGAAAGCGGTGGAGAAGGTCAAGCCCGATCTGGACGCGATACAACCAGAAAAGACGCTGACAGGGGCCGTCAAGGGTGTGACGGTGGAGCAGGTGAAGGAGCTGAAGGCGGCGGTGATCCGGGGTGCGGCGGCAGAGCAGAAGGTGCGGGAGCTGAAGGTAGAAAACCAACAGCTTCAGCAGAAAATCCCCTCGATGAAAGAAAAGCTGAAGGAGGCCCAGGAGCGGAAGCGGCTTGAAAATGAAAACCGGCAGCTCAAAGTGCAGGTCGAATACCTGGAAAAAGATTTGAGCTGGGAGCGTGGGATTTCGGCGCGGCTCCAGGAAGGGATCGGGGCGGTGCTGGACTTTCTGGATCAGCACTTGCCGGAGCAGTTCCGGCCCCTGGTCGAAAAGGCGCGGGAGCTGCTACCTGTGCCAGAGGTGCAGCAGCCGGAAAGAGAGCAGGAACGGGGCCACACCTGGGGCGGTATGGAGTTAAAGAAGCCTGTCCGGGGCCTTGCAAGAGCCGCCCGGACAGGCTATAATAACAGTAAAAATAGGGAATAAAATGTATTGATAATATATGCCCCCCCTGTGGGTATAGGGGATAGCAGGGAGTTAGTGTGTCGTAAAATAGGGAATAAAATGTATTGATAATATATGCCCCCCTATGGTCTTTAGGCCAGGATAAATAATAAAAATATTTTCTCTCGGACAGGGAGAAAGTCGGAGGGGGTTATGGGGTGAGCGGCGGGTGTGGGAATGTGGTAAACCTGAAAGGTTTTCCATCATTTCCATGCCTCAGAGCGAGGGGAAAAGGGGAGGTGACTTTAAGGCCCCGAAGGCCGCTCTTTCTCTTTCCCCTATGGGTTTGCAGAATGTACGAAAAGAGGTGTAAGGAATGGCGGATCAGCAAGTAGCACTGGAACGGCTGCGGGAACTTTACAGGGAAAAGAACGAGCATTTAGAGAAGTTTTTAGAGCCGGTGGAGCCGTATGAGTTTTATCGTGAGATCTTCCCGGAAGGATCTTTCGAGAGGAAGGGCCATTTTGAGGACAGGAAGGGAAACGGGATCGCGGTGACAGTGGCCAAAAGTGAGGTTGACAAGGCAACCGGGATTGCCCTGCAGATCGAGGGGGACGGTAAAGCGAAACGATGTACCGTCACTGACGAGCTGGACGAGCTGCGGGAGCTGCAAGACACCGATTTCACGATTATGTCCCCGATCTCCTATTTTGGACGGCGGCGGTGCGGCAAAAATGCCCGGTATCTCTATGCCCTGGTCTTTGACTTGGATGGGGTGGGTATGCCCCAGCTCCGGGACACGCTGCACCAGATGAACAAGGATATTCTGCCCCAGGCAACCTTTGTTGTAAACAGCGGGACAGGGCTTCACCTGTATTATGTGCTGAAAGAGCCGGTGCCTATGTACCCGTACAACCAGAAATGCTTGAAAGAGCTGAAATATTCCCTCACCCGGCAGATTTGGAATAAGTTTACCTCCACCATCAAGGAGCCGCAAATGCAGGGGATTTTGCAGGGCTTTCGGGTGGTCGGCTCTGGCTCGAAGCTGGGGCGTGAGTACCCTGTGAGGGCGTTCCGGCTCGGCGGGCCGGTGGAGCTGGCGCGGCTGCTTGATTATATCCCGGACAGCAACGGGGAACAGCAGCGGCTTGAGGGGCTTATGAGAAAGAGCCGACTGTCGCTGGCCGAGGCGAAAGAGAAGTACCCGGATTGGTATGAGCGGCGGATCATCAAGAAGGAGCGGCGGGGCCGCTGGACGGTCAAGCGTGACCTTTACGACTGGTGGCTGCACCGGATAGCCGATGAAATCCGGGTGGGCCATCGTTTCTATGGCATTATGACGCTGGCGATTTATGCGAAGAAATGCGGGATAGACGAGGACGAGCTGCGCCGGGACGCTTTCGCGTTGCTTCGGCCCTACGATGATATGAGCGTGGAGGATATAAACCGCTTTACAAAAGATGATGTGGTGTGCGCCCTTGAGATGTTCAACGAGGACTATGTGACATTCCCCAGGGACGATATAGCGAAGCTCTCCGGCCTGACTATGCCTGTCAATAAGCGGAACTGGCGCAAACAGCCAGTACATTTGCAGGGCGCGAGAGCAATCCAGGAGATTAACGATAAGGCCAATGGTACGAATTGGAGAAGGGAATGGGCGGCCAAAAGGCAGCGGAACGGCCCAGGCGCGGGTTTATGAATGGCGGCAGCAGCACCCGGAGGGACGCAAGGCCGACTGTCACCGGGAAACTGGCCTTGATCCGAAAACCGTCCGTAAGTGGTGGGATTGCCCGCCGCCAGCGGTGCGCTTTGAAAATGGGCATATAACGGTGCGGGTGTCCCCTTCCCAGGAGTTGAGCGATTGGCTCCTGGACGCGCTACGATGGGGCCAGGAATAAGGCCCAGAAAGGCCCCTGTTACGCTTTAGAAGCCGTTTTCAGCCCTCCGAGGGTAAAATACCGGCCCCCTCTCTACTGCGCCCGGAAAGCCGCATAAATCAAGGCTTTTTTGCCCTCTAAATGCGAACATACCAGGGTAGAAGTTTAAGGGCCAGTGCTTGGGTAAACGGCCAGGAATATATATTGACATTGTAAATAAAAAGGTTATACAATGGCTATAATAAGAGTGAAAGGAGTTGCTACCTATGGCAAATACAAATATTAACATTCGTATGGACGCAGACTTGAAGCGGCAGTTTGAGGCGTTCTGTGCTGATATGGGAATGACGATGACAACGGCGTTCAATGTTTTTGCGCGTAAGGCTGTGAGGGAGTATAGAATACCCTTTGAAATCAGCGGTGATGTACCGAACGCTGAAACCGTCGAAGCAATCAAGGAAGTAAAGAGAATGAAGGCCGATCCGAGCCTTGGCAAGACCTATTCCAATGTCGATCAGATGATGGAGGAGCTGCTTGCCGATGTATAACATAAGACCAACCACAAAGTTTCAGAAGGATTTGAAGCGCGTGAAAAAGCGCGGCTTTGATATTCCTTTGCTGACCGATATTATTAAAAAACTGGCTGCGGGGGAGCCGTTGCCGGAGAAAAACAGGGATCACCAACTTTCCGGGGACTATGCGGGGTGTCGTGAGTGCCACATTACGCCGGATTGGTTGCTGATCTACGAAGTGGACGGGGACGAGCTGATTTTATATCTCACCCGGACGGGATCGCATAGCGATTTATTTTAGGGGAAGGAGGAAAGGTCTATGAGCTGGGATAAAGAGAGGATCGCGCAGTTGCAGCTCCCGATCTGGCAGACGATGATCCGCACCCTCGGCTGCTCCTGGAAGGGGACGGCATACACGCAGGGCAGGGTTTTACCGCCTTGTTTCCTGATGGCTGGCACGAGATTACCCTTGAAGTAGCCTGGGAGCCAACAGGCCCCGGCTGCTGGTACATATCTACGCCTGGGTTTGAGGGCGTGTGTCCTGTGGGCCTGTTCGTGAAGGTATGAAAACAATCCGGCAGATAGCGGACGAGATAGGGGTATCAAAGACAGCAGTAAATAAGCAAATCGCAAACCTGGGTTTGCGATCAGGTTTACGAAAAAACGGAAACCAGTTTGCGATTGATGAACACCAGGAAGCCTTGATAAAACAGGCTTTTTCTGAAAAATCGCAAACCGAAATCGAAAACCAATCGCAAACTAAAACGCAAACCGAAAACCACGAAGTTGGCGATTTAGTTTGCGTTTTACAGGCAACTATCGACACGCTGCAAGGGCAACTTGAAGTAAAAGATCGGCAGATCGAGCAGCAGGCGCAGACCATCACCCGGCTTACTGATGCGTTGGCTGCCGCCCAGCAGACAGCGGTAGCGGCTCAGGCCCTTCACGCTGGTACCATTCAACAGCAGCTCGTTGCTGGAGAGGGAGAAGAGCTTCAACAGGAACGAGAAACAGTACCGCGTAGAAGCTGGTGGAAGCGGTTATTTGAAGGAAAAGATTCATGATAAAAAGAGTTGATAAAAGATTGCAGGCAGTACAATGTCTTACAGGGAATAAAATAAAGATAATTGCTTGTATTACCATGCTTATAGATCATTTCAGCAAAATTTTTTTAGAATCCATTATGAATGATAAACTGTTTCCATTGTATTTGGCAGGAGGAATGTCAACAGAACAGTTTTATGGAATTGATGCTTTTCAGAAGAATATTCTTAATGGAATTGGGACAATCGCATTTCCGTTATTTTGCTTATTGCTGTCGGAAGGTTTCTTTTATACCAAAAATCGAAAACGGTATATTGGAGGAATGTTAGCTTTCGCTCTAATCTCAGAAGTGCCATTTGATATAGGATTCTTCAGTCGCTATTCAATAGCTGAGGGAACTTTCCCGTTTTACTTGCAATACCAAAATGTTTTTTTCACACTGTTTTTGGGACTTCTTACGCTGGTTATTATAGAGAAGGTTGCTCTTAAAATAAGTGGGGACGGCAGAAAAAGCAAGGTAACAAAAATATTGTGCCAGCTTGGTGTTGTTATAATAATGGCAATAATTGCGGAACTGGTTAAGTGCGATTATGGAAGCCAAGGCATTGTTTATGTATCCATGTTATATTTCTTGAGAAAAAGTAGACTTTTACAAAGTGCAGGATTTCTCATAATGTATATGGTGACAACAGGAAATCAGCCAACGATTTTTATTGTTGTTGCAGCTCTTATAATTTTGTTATATAACGGGAAACGCAGAAATTTGTCTATAAAATATTTCTTTTATTGGTTTTATCCCGTACATATATCGCTTCTTTATGGTGCATCGCTTCTGTTCAAATAAGAAATGCCCTGGCATTGCCAGGGCATTTCAGTAAGTGATGAGTGAATGGAAATTAGTCGATGTTGAAGGTATAGGTTCCGGCTACGCTTGCCTTACCCTGGATGGTGTAAGTACCTTAATGGTCATCAATCCAGGAACGCAAGAGCCATTGATACAAACTTTCATGATGATCCCCCTGAAAATTTTGATTTAGGCCTGTATGGCCTGAACGATAGAATCTCTATCTTCAATTAATAATCATATCACTATAATGTAAAAATTTCTACACAATTTAATGAAAAAATTGTAGATTGTGAAACATAGATTTATTGAGAAAAACCCGCGGGGAATAAAACATACTGACGCCACAACGGGGCGGCGGTGTGAAAAGCTACGTTACCACAAAAAGTAACAAAGAGGTTGTGGACTGCGGCCAGTTATGGTAAAATAGGAGTAGTAGGATATAGGCTTTTGCAGGAAAGGGACGGGTGATTTTATAGGCACAACCATTTCGGGAATGACGGGCCGGGGAAGTATCCGGCACAACAACAGGAGCTTTTCAGCGGCGAATGTAGACCGAAGCAGGTCGGGGCAGAATGTCACCTTTTGCAACGAGGATTTGAAAAAGGTGTACCACGAACTTTTCGATGAAGCCCTGGCCGCCTACAATGCCAAAAAGAAAAAGACCAGGGACAAGATACCAGACTACTATGAGCATATCCGGCAGAGCAAGCAGGAGAAGCTATTTCACGAGGCTATCTTTCAGATCGGCAACTTGACGGACTGCGGGTGCGGCTCCCCTGGAGGGGAACGGGCGGCGGCAGCTCTCAAAGAATTTGCAGAGTCCTTCCAGGAGCGCAATCCTCATCTGCGGGTGTTCAATATGGTGCTGCACATGGACGAGGCCACGCCCCACCTCCATGTGGACTTCGTGCCGGTGGCAACGGAGCAGAGCCGGGGCCTCTCAACGAGGGTATCAATGAAACAAGCGTTAAAGCAGCAAGGATTTGAGGGGCTTGGCCGGAAGCAGACGGAATGGAAAGCCTGGATGGAACGGGAGAAAGCCTAACGGAAATCGCCCAGGCGCACGAGTTTGAGATCATCAGCCTGGGCGGTGGCCGCCCTCATATGGAGCTGCCAGAGTACAGGGCAGCGGCCCAGCGGCAAGCTGTCCAGGAACAGGTGATAGCGGCAGAGCAGGAGATCGCGGCCTTGTAAAAGCAGAGAAGGGCCCTGCAAGGAATGTGAAGCTGCTGAAAGCGGTGGAGAAGGTCAAGCCCGATCTGGACGCGATACAACCAGAAAAGACGCTGACAGGGGCCGTCAAGGGTGTGACGGTGGAGCAGGTGAAGGAGCTGAAGGCGGCGGTGATCCGGGGTGCGGCGGCAGAGCAGAAGGTGCGGGAGCTGAAGGTAGAAAACCAACAGCTTCAGCAGAAAATCCCCTCGATGAAAGAAAAGCTGAAGGAGGCCCAGGAGCGGAAGCGGCGAAAATGAAAACCGGCAGCTCAAAGTGCAGGTCGAATACCTGGAAAAGATTTGAGCTGGGGCGTGGGATTTCGGCGCGGCTCCAGGAAGGGATCGGGGCGGTGCTGGACTTTCTGGATCAGCACTTGCCGGAGCAGTTCCGGCCCCTGGTCGAAAAGGCGCGGGAGCTGCTACCTGTGCCAGAGGTGCAGCAGCCGGAAAGAGAGCAGGAACGGGGCCACACCTGGGGCGGTATGGAGTTGTAAAAGAAGCCTGTCCGGGGGCCTTGCAAGAGCCGCCCGGACAGGCTATAATAACAGTAAAAATAGGGAATAAAATGTATTGATAATATATGCCCCCCCTGTGGGTATAGGGGATAGCAGGGAGTTAGTGTGTCGTAAAATAGGGAATAAAATGTATTGATAATATATGCCCCCCTATGGTCTTTAGGCCAGGATAAATAATAAAAATATTTTCTCTCGGACAGGGAGAAAGTCGGAGGGGGTTATGGGGGTGAGCGGCGGGGTGTGGGAATGTGGTAAACCTGAAAGGTTTTCCATCATTTCCATGCCTCAGAGCGAGGGGGAAAAGGGGGAGGTGACTTTCTCTTTAAGGCCCCGAAGGGGCCGCTCTTTGGCTCCCCCTTTTCCCCCTATGGGTTTGCAGAATGTACGAAAAGAGGTGTAAGGAATGGCGGATCAGCAAGTAGCACTGGAACGGCTGCGGGAACTTTACAGGGAAAAGAACGAGCATTTAGAGAAGTTTTTAGAGCCGGTGGAGCCGTATGAGTTTTATCGTGAGATCTTCCCGGAAGGATCTTTCGAGAGGAAGGGCCATTTTGAGGACAGGAAGGGAAACGGGATCGCGGTGACAGTGGCCAAAAGTGAGGTTGACAAGGCAACCGGGATTGCCCTGCAGATCGAGGGGGACGGTAAAGCGAAACGATGTACCGTCACTGACGAGCTGGACGAGCTGCGGGAGCTGCAAGACACCGATTTCACGATTATGTCCCCGATCTCCTATTTTGGACGGCGGCGGTGCGGCAAAAATGCCCGGTATCTCTATGCCCTGGTCTTTGACTTGGATGGGGTGGGTATGCCCCAGCTCCGGGACACGCTGCACCAGATGAACAAGGATATTCTGCCCCAGGCAACCTTTGTTGTAAACAGCGGGACAGGGCTTCACCTGTATTATGTGCTGAAAGAGCCGGTGCCTATGTACCCGTACAACCAGAAATGCTTGAAAGAGCTGAAATATTCCCTCACCCGGCAGATTTGGAATAAGTTTACCTCCACCATCAAGGAGCCGCAAATGCAGGGGATTTTGCAGGGCTTTCGGGTGGTCGGCTCTGGCTCGAAGCTGGGGCGTGAGTACCCTGTGAGGGCGTTCCGGCTCGGCGGGCCGGTGGAGCTGGCGCGGCTGCTTGATTATATCCCGGACAGCAACGGGGAACAGCAGCGGCTTGGGGGCTTATGAGAAAGAGCCGACTGTCGCTGGCCGAGGCGAAAGAGAAGTACCCGGATTGGTATGAGCGGCGGATCATCAAGAAGGAGCGGCGGGGCCGCTGGACGGTCAAGCGTGACCTTTACGACTGGTGGCTGCACCGGATCGCCGATGAAATCCGGGTGGGCCATCGTTTCTATGGCATTATGACGCTGGCGATTTATGCGAAGAAATGCGGGATAGACGAGGACGAGCTGCGCCGGGACGCTTTCGCGTTGCTTCGGCCCTACGATGATATGAGCGTGGAGGATATAAACCGCTTTACAAAAGATGATGTGGTGTGCGCCCTTGAGATGTTCAACGAGGACTATGTGACATTCCCCAGGGACGATATAGCGAAGCTCTCCGGCCTGACTATGCCTGTCAATAAGCGGAACTGGCGCAAACAGCCAGTACATTTGCAGGGCGCGAGAGCAATCCAGGAGATTAACGATAAGGCCAATGGTACGAATTGGAGAGAAGGGAATGGGCGGCCAAAAGGCAGCGGAACGGCCCAGGCGCGGGTTTATGAATGGCGGCAGCAGCACCCGGAGGGACGCAAGGCCGACTGTCACCGGGAAACTGGCCTTGATCCGAAAACCGTCCGTAAGTGGTGGGATTGCCCGCCGCCAGCGGTGCGCTTTGAAAATGGGCATATAACGGTGCGGGTGTCCCCTTCCCAGGAGTTGAGCGATTGGCTCCTGGACGCGCTACACGATGGGGGCCAGGAATAAGGCCCAGAAAGGCCCCTGTTACGCTTTAGAAGCCGTTTTCAGCCCTCCGAGGGTAAAATACCGGCCCCCTCTCTACTGCGCCCGGAAAGCCGCATAAATCAAGGCTTTTTTGCCCTCTAAATGCGAACATACCAGGGTAGAAGTTTAAGGGCCAGTGCTTGGGTAAACGGCCAGGAATATATATTGACATTGTAAATAAAAAGTTATACAATGGATATAATAAGAGTGAAAGGAGTTGCTACCTATGGCAAATACAAATATTAACATTCGTATGGACGCAGACTTGAAGCGGCAGTTTGAGGCGTTCTGTGCTGATATGGGAATGACGATGACAACGGCGTTCAATGTTTTTGCGCGTAAGGCTGTGAGGGAGTATAGAATACCCTTTGAAATCAGCGGTGATGTACCGAACGCTGAAACCGTCGAAGCAATCAAGGAAGTAAAGAGAATGAAGGCCGATCCGAGCCTTGGCAAGACCTATTCCAATGTCGATCAGATGATGGAGGAGCTGCTTGCCGATGTATAACATAAGACCAACCACAAAGTTTCAGAAGGATTTGAAGCGCGTGAAAAAGCGCGGCTTTGATATTCCTTTGCTGACCGATATTATTAAAAAACTGGCTGCGGGGGAGCCGTTGCCGGAGAAAAACAGGGATCACCAACTTTCCGGGGACTATGCGGGGTGTCGTGAGTGCCACATTACGCCGGATTGGTTGCTGATCTACGAAGTGGACGGGGACGAGCTGATTTTATATCTCACCCGGACGGGATCGCATAGCGATTTATTTTAGGGGAAGGAGGAAAGGTCTATGAGCTGGGATAAAGAGAGGATCGCGCAGTTGCAGCTCCCCGATCTGGCAGACGATGATCCGCACCCTCGGCTGCTCCTGGAAGGGGACGGCATACACGCAGGGCAGGGTTTTACCGCCTTGTTTCCTGATGGCTGGCACGAGATTACCCTTGAAGTAGCCTGGGAGCCAACAGGCCCCGGCTGCTGGTACATATCTACGCCTGGGTTTGAGGGCGTGTGTCCTGTGGGCCTGTTCGTGAAGGTATGAAAACAATCCGGCAGATAGCGGACGAGATAGGGGTATCAAAGACAGCAGTAAATAAGCAAATCGCAAACCTGGGTTTGCGATCAGGTTAAAAAACGGAAACCAGTTTGCGATTGATGAACACCAGGAAGCCTTGATAAAACAGGCTTTTTCTGAAAAATCGCAAACCGAAATCGAAAACCAATCGCAAACTAAAACGCAAACCGAAAACCACGAAGTTGGCGATTTAGTTTGCGTTTTACAGGCAACTATCGACACGCTGCAAGGGCAACTTGAAGTAAAAGATCGGCAGATCGAGCAGCAGGCGCAGACCATCACCCGGCTTACTGATGCGTTGGCTGCCGCCCAGCAGACAGCGGTAGCGGCTCAGGCCCTTCACGCTGGTACCATTCAACAGCAGCTCGTTGCTGGAGAGGGAGAAGAGCTTCAACAGGAACGAGAAACAGTACCGCGTAGAAGCTGGTGGAAGCGGTTATTTGAAGGAAAAGATTCATGATAAAAGAGTTGATAAAAGATTGCAGGCAGTACAATGTCTTACAGGGAATAAAATAAAGATAATTGCTTGTATTACCATGCTTATAGATCATTTCAGCAAAATTTTTTTAGAATCCATTATGAATGATAAACTGTTTCCATTGTATTTGGCAGGAGGAATGTCAACAGAACAGTTTTATGGAATTGATGCTTTTCAGAAGAATATTCTTAATGGAATTGGGACAATCGCATTTCCGTTATTTTGCTTATTGCTGTCGGAAGGTTTCTTTTATACCAAAAATCGAAAACGGTATATTGGAGGAATGTTAGCTTTCGCTCTAATCTCAGAAGTGCCATTTGATATAGGATTCTTCAGTCGCTATTCAATAGCTGAGGGAACTTTCCCTGTTTTACTTGCAATACCAAAATGTTTTTTTCACACTGTTTTTGGGACTTCTTACGCTGGTTATTATAGAGAAGGTTGCTCTTAAAATAAGTGGGGACGGCAGAAAAAGCAAGGTAACAAAAATATTGTGCCAGCTTGGTGTTGTTATAATAATGGCAATAATTGCGGAACTGGTTAAGTGCGATTATGGAAGCCAAGGCATTGTTTATGTATCCATGTTATATTTCTTGAGAAAAAGTAGACTTTTACAAAGTGCAGGATTTCTCATAATGTATATGGTGACAACAGGAAATCAGCCAACGATTTTTATTGTTGTTGCAGCTCTTATAATTTTGTTATATAACGGGAAACGCGGAAATTTGTCTATAAAATATTTCTTTTATTGGTTTTATCCAGTACATATATCGCTTCTTTATGGTGCATCGCTTCTGTTCAAATAAGAAATGCCCTGGCATTGCCAGGGCATTTCAGTAA
>SCPP01000415.1_pt1 | contig 12362 bp, 22 predicted proteins | sample 6106811 | NCBI WGS metagenome assembly SCPP01 (sample SAMN10720449, study PRJNA508395) | human gut metagenome | isolation source: Participant 2 stool, 15 month | host: Homo sapiens | collected 2018
CTGCGGCTGCGTCATCATCGAGTACAATGGTATGTGGCTCGTGCAGGAATTGTACGACGCCATGCCGGACAACTGGCTCGTCACCAGTGCCTTGCGACTGCCGACGGCACGAACCATCAAGACCTACGCGGGCGACAGCGCCATGCGCAGCCTGCTGTTGGATAAGATTCGCGGCAGTGAACTGTTGGTCGTCAACCGTGCCGAGGCCGTCAACGACGACGAGAGCCGCCAGCTTATCCACAAACTGGTACGCCAGGCCAGCCGACGCTGCGATATCGCCTACGAGTTCAAGGACGGCAGCGTTGCCTACGACGACATCCCCGACCCGCTGCCCTTTGATATTGACGCCCCGGTCATCAAAATCCCCGAGGAGTTCTTCGGCGTCTGGTACATGGACTGCATGGACGAACCCGAAGAAATATGACGGCAAGACGGTAAAATATCTGGCCCAGGTCTGCCAGACCCCGCAGGCCGGCAAGGGCGCGTTCGTGCCCGGCCGCTTCGCCATGACCTGCTGTGTGCAGGATATCCAGTTTGTGGGTATGCCCTGCAAGTACGACGACTAAAAGCTCGAACAGCGCAGTTGGATCAACATTACCGCTAAGGTCAACGTCAAGTATCATCCATCTACAGGCCAGACCCCGGATTCTACCGGCCCGGTCCTGACCGCAGTCATGTGGAGCCGGGCGAGAAGCCCGCCCAGGATGTGGTGATGTTCAGCAGTACCACAAAAGCACCTGCCTTCGTGAGAAAGCAGGTGCTTTTATGTCGTAGAAGCCGGGCATGCCCGGCCCGCAGCCTTCCCGCAGACGACCGTCTGATTTTATGTTGAGGGCCGGACATGTCCGGCCCCTACGGTGCGGCTTCTTTACCCTCTCGTTCCCTCAATCTTGGAATCCGTGCTCCAGCCTTGCAAATCGGTGGGCGTCAAACTGGACATCAATTCTCGTGCTCGTTCTCCCACTGATCCCAGGCGGCCTGGCTGCGGATGGCCGTGCCGCTCTCGAAGCTATCGTCCCAGGGGTTGACCGGGTCGGGATCGGTGGGGTCCCAGCCGCGCTTGTCCTCGTCGTCGGGGTCGGTGTAGATCGTGCCGGGCTTGCCCATCGGGCCGGGTCCTTGTCGTTATAAATCACGACCGGCGTGCCCAGCGGGCAGTTGTCATAGATCCACTTCACGTCCACCACGGCCAGCCGGATGCAGCCCAGGCTGGCGACGGTGCCCAGCTTGTTGAACTCGTCGTACTCCACGTCGTCCTTGTGCTGGCTGTAATACGGCACGCTGTGGAACAGGTAGCCGTCGTAAATGCGGGTGGCGTACTGGCCGTAGCTCGGGCCCATCAGCAGCCGCCAGCTGTAACTGACCGGCGTGGCGTAGTACCCGGTGGGGGTGTCGTTGCCCGCGCTGCACACCATGGCCATGTAGGGCGCGGCGTACTGGCCGGTGGCGGCATCTACGGTGTAGACCGTGACGACGCCCGCCTCACGGTTGACCGCCAGCAGATAGGGGTAATCGGCCTTGGCGTCCAGCGTCAGGCCCCAGCGGCCGAACTGCTCCACCAGGCTCGCCAGCGTTTCGGCGGCGTTGTCATCAGGTTGCGGGTCCTTCACGTCGGGGGCGTCCTTGGTGGCGTTGTTCGTGGCGGAGGCCATGGCGGGCACCATCGTCGGCTCCGGCGTGGCGGTGGGGGCGGGGTGCTTTCCGGCGTGGCGGTGGGCTGTGCCGTGGGCACAGGGTGGGGTCCGGTGCGGCGTTGGGCATTTCTACACAGCTGCACAGCAGGGTGACAACCAGCAAAAGCGGAAGAATACGGCGTAAAATCGACATAAATGCTCCTTAGTGTTTGGTGACGCCGTACTCCTCGGCGACGAATTTTTCCAGCGCGGCAAAGCTGCGGCGAACCTTCTCGGTTTCGATGCAGTACGCCATGCGGAAGTAGCCCGGGCAGCCAAAGCTGTCGCCGGGGACCAGTGCCAGGTCATATTGCAGCGCCTTCTGGCAGAACGCCTTCGCGTCGTCCTCCAGCGCTTTCTGGAAGATATAGAACGTACCGTCGGGCTTTACGACCGTGAAGCCCAGGGCTTTCAGCTCGTCGTAAATCAGGTTCATGTTTGTCTCATACACGGACAGGTCGCTGGTCACGTCCAGGCAGCGCTCCACGGCCATCTGGATGAGGGACGAAGGGCAGTTGTGGCCGGTCCGCGGAAATTTGGCCGCACATCGGCACGATGTACTTGGCCCCTCGCACCGGGGTTGGCGGCCACATAGCCCATGCGCTCGCCCGGGATGCTCAAGCTCTTGGAGAAGGAGTAGCAGGTCAGCGTATCATCGTAGAATTTGGCAGGGTAGGGCGTGGCGGCGCCGCCGAACGCGATCTCGCGGTACGGCTCGTCGGACAGCAGGAAGATGTGGTGGCCGTACTTGGCGGACGCCTCAGTCAAAGTCCGCCAGCTGCCGCAGGGTCGCCTCGCTGTACGCGGTGCCGCTGGGGTTGTTGGGGCTGTTGATGAGCACGGCAGCGGTGTTTTCGTCCACCAGTCCGGCAAAGGCATCAAAGTCGATCTGGAAATCCGCGCACCGGGGCGGTGTGACCCGCAGTGTCAGGCCCGCGCCCTCGACATAGGGCTTGTACTCGGGAAAGAAGGGGCAAAGGTCACGATGTTCTGCCCCGGCACAGCCACGCAGCGCATGGCGTGGGCCAGCGCACCCGCCGCGCCGGTGGTCATAAAGATATGGTCGGCGGTGTAGTCCATGCCAAAGCGGCGGTTCAGGCTCTCGGCCACGGCTTTCCGGGTCGAGGGCAGCGTCAGCGTCGGCGTGTAGCCATGCAGCTGGACCGGGTCGGTGTTTTCAGCAGGTCCTCGCAAGCTGCGGTGAACTGCGGCGGGCAAGGGACGGACGGATTCCCAAGCGAATAGTCAAAGACATTCTCGTAGCCGATTTCCCTTGCCCCGCGCGGTGCTCCACTCAGAAATTTGGCGGATAACCGACTTGGCCCCAGCATATCTTTATAGTGCTGTGCAATCATAATAACAGCTCCTTTGCAAAATGTTTGTCGAGATGCGGGAGGGAACGGCAGTCCCTACTGGCACTTTCCGCCGCCGCAAACGGCCATGGCGGCCAGAGGACTGGCCGCCCTACATGTGACACGGGAAGGCTGCTCCCCTGCGGGCGTCGGGGACGCCGCCCCTACAATCCTTGCCGTAAACCTTCCGGCCACCCTGTAGGGGCCGGGCATGCCAACCCGCAACTTACCGACAAATCCCTTTACGGTCAATCCGTAGGGGATTCATCCCTCCGGGCACTTCCCGCTGCCGCAAACGGCCACGGCGGCCAGAGGACTGGCCGCCCTACATGTGACACGGGAAAGGCTGCTCCCCTGCGGGGCGTCGGGGACGCCGCCCCCTACAATCCTTGCCGTAAACCTTCCGGCCACCCTGTAGGGGGCCGGGCATGCCCGGCCCGCAACTTATCGACAAATCCCTTTACGGTCAATCCGTAGGGGCGGGATTCATCCCTCCCGGCACCCTCACCCCAAAATCACCTTTTCCAGGGCGGCGGCGTCCTCTGCAAGGTATTCTGCCCCGGCTTCGGTCAGCTCCTCGCGGGTCCGGAACCCCACAGCACGCCGCAGCAGGGCAGACCTGCATTGTGGGCGGTCTCCACGTCCACATTGCTGTCACCACATACAGCACGCCGCCGTCAAGCTTTACGCCAAGCGCCGCCATCAGCGCCCGCGTGCCCTCGGGGGCGGGCTTTGTCGGTACGTCGGGCAGGGCACCGCGCACGATTTCAAACAGGCTGGCGTCAAAATACCGGGCCACCACCGCGCGGGCAAACTCGTCCGCTTTGTTGGAGAACACGGCCATCCGCACCCGGCGGCTTTCAGCCGGGCCAGCAGTGTCGGTATGCCGGGGTAGGGCGCGGTCTTGTCGTGCATATGCGCGCCGTATACTTTGTCAAACTCGGCCAGCGTGGCGGCCAGCTGGGCCGGGCTGCGGCAGTCGGCGGGGCTGAACCGCTCCACCAGCTTGGGATGCCGTTGCCCACAAAGTAGCAGTATTCGGCCGCCGTGTGCTGGGGCCAGCCGTGGGCCGCGCAAACCCGGTTGGCCGAGTCGGCCAGATCGTCGATGGTATTCAAAGTGTGCCGTCCAAATCAAACAGTACGGTTTTATACATTTTCCAAAACCTCTTTGCACAAGAAATCACTCTTATTATAGTTGCATTTGACGAAACAGCAACCCACCGCGCCCATTTACAGTAAAAAGATGTAAAATCTCAAAAATGTTCCCATTTCTTGTTTTATGGTATGATAGTAGGTAGCAAATAAGGAGGCTTCCCACTTATGGAATTGTTTTTGGACCTGCTGCGCTCGGTCGTCTACGGCGTGATCGAGGGCATTACCGAATGGCTGCCCATCTCCAGCACCGGTCACATGATTTTGGCCGAGCAGGTGCTCAAGTTCAGCCTGAGCGCGGAATTTATGGAGATGTTCCGCGTCGTCATCCAGCTGGGCGCGATCATGGCGGTCGTGGTGCTGTATTTTAAAGTGGCCGTTCTGCGGCGACAACGGCTGTGATTCCGGCCTGGCAAAGCATCCGCTGGCCTGTGCTGCGCCTGTGAAAATCATTGTTGCCTGCCTGCCCGCTGCCGTGCTGGGCCTGCTGCTGGACGACTGGATGGACGCGCATTTTTATAACAGCGTCGTCGTGGCGGTCATGCTCATCGTCTACGGCATCGCGTTTATCCTCATCGAGCGCCGCCCCCGTGTGCCCGCCACCACCAAATTGAGCCGCATCACCTACAAGCAGGCGATCATCATCGGCGCATGGCAGGTGCTGGCGCTCATCCCGGCACGTCCCGCAGCGGCGCCATCTTGGCGGCCTGCTCTGCGGCATGAGCCGCGCCTGCGCGTCGCAGTTCACCTTCTTCCTGGCAATCCCGGTCATGGCGGGTGCGTCGGGCCTCAAGCTTGTCAAGTTCCTGGTGGGCGGCGGTGTGTTCACCGTTGCCGAGGTCGGTGCCCTGCTGGTGGGCTGCATCGTGGCGTTTGTCGTGTCCATCATGGCAATCCGCTTCCTGATGGATTACGTCAAGAAGCACACCTTCACGATCTTAGGCTGGTACCGCATCGCCCTGGGCATCCTGGTTCTGGGCATCTGGGCGCTGCAGAGCTTCGTGCTGGCGTAAAATACACAATAGAAAATCCGCTGCTTCCCATGCCGGGGAGCAGCGGATTTTGTGGCGGTTGCGCGGTAGGGGCCGGGCATGCCCGGCCCGCGGCTTTCCTGAGGCGCGATTTTACCTTTCTGTTGCGGGCCGGACATGTCCGGCCCTTTATGGATTTTCGGGAACGTTACCCTTTCTTGCGCCCAATCCACAGGGCCGCGCCGCCGCTCACCACCAGCATCACCCACAGCAGGGCAATATTCGCGCCATCACCGGTAGCGGGAATCGCGCTTACCGCCTGCGGGGCAGGGGTGGCTGTGGGCGCAGCGGTGGGAGCCGTAGTCGGTGCAGGTGTGGGGGCCTGGGTCGCAGCCGGGGCGGTGCTCTCCTGCGGGGCCTGGGTGGGTGCGGCCGTGGGGCCGCGGTAGGCACCGCTGTGGGGCTGCCGTCGGTGCGGGCTTTTTCTCCAACGCGGCAAGGGCGCTCTGGATGGTGGCGGCCATGGCGTCCACTTTGCTTTGCTGGGTAATATCCTTCGTGCGGTCAACGGCATCAATGGCCGCCTGCCCGCCGCAAAATTGGTGTAATCGTCCTTGTTCAGGGCGTTGGCCTTGGTGATGGCGGCGTCCATGGCGGTGTAGTCCGCGCCTTTCAGCACCAGGTTTTTCACCGCATCCCGGATGGCCTGTGCCACGGCATTAACCTCGCTCTGGTGGGCAATGCCATACCCGCGCACGACATTGGCAACGGCGGTATCCACGGCAGAAAGGTCGGTGTACAGCGTGCGGTCAAGCTCGTTGGCCTCGGCAAGAGCGGCGTCGACTGCGGTATAATCGGCGGGACTGGAACCCAGAATGGGGAAACCGCCGCCGTTCGTGAAAGCCTCGCCCAGCAGGTTTGCAAGTGTGCCGTTGGCGAATTCTTCCGCGGTCTTTTCGGTGGAAGTATCTTTGACGGGTTCATTATTACTGCCAGGGGTAAGGGTAACTTTGCCGTAGTAGCAGTTGTTGGTGGTTATCTTTGCGGAATACGGAGAATTTATATAGGTTGCCAGCAAAATACCAATGCTGTTCAACGTTGTCATATTGTCGGCGGTGACGGAAACAGCCGTATCATAAACAAAGCAGTTTGTCAAGTCGAGAACATCACCAGTGACTTCGCCGCAGAAGCCGCCAGCCATACTGAACCCATTGGGTTAGGCGATGAGACATTGACAGTAGAGCCAGCTACATAACAATCTACAAATTTACTGGCGTCAACACCCTCGTAATCATCGTCCTGCTCGCCAACAAAGCCGCCGCTGTATGAGGTTGATGTAACGATATTGTTGTTAGCGGCACATTTTGAAAAGTGCTGCCAATAGAATATCCAACAAGGCCGCCTGCACAGTTGTTATTGTTATAAGAGTATTGCTGCTTATCTTGGAATTGGAGACGGAGCAGTTTGTAATTTCGGAAGCATAAACAGCACCGACAAGACCGCCAGCGAAAGCGTAGTTGCCATTACCTGCCGCAGAAAACGTTACATCTTCTATATGCAGATTGCTGACAGAACCATTCCACACGAAACCAAAAATACCAGCGGAGGTATAACCGTTGTCTGTTAGGCCTGAGGAAATGGCATTGCAAATCCACATGATTATCCCCATCATGAGTGACCAGAAAAACAGGCACCAGCATTGTCACTGTACCCGATAGGGTTCCAAGCTGCGCCCTGCAAATCAATATCCGCAGTCTGCTTAAAGTAGTACCCGTGGAAGTTGCCGATACCGCCGCAAACATCGGCATCGGCATCACAGTCCGATGGCATCGCCATTGTTGACGTAATCCGCCAGCGCCTTTAAATCGGCGGCGGTACTGATAAGCCAGGGGTCGTCCTGCGTGCCGCTGCCCCGCTCAAAATTCATTGGGGGTGACGGCGAAACCGAGATGGGCAGCGCGGTGAAGCAGAGCACCAGCGCCAGCAGCAGACTTAGGAACTTGCTGTTGTGTTTCATGGGTTCGCGTCCTTTCCTGTAATAAAATACTATATAAAGTCATTTTAATACGCACACGGGCAAAATGCAAGATGGGTGGGGAAATTTTGGGAATGAAAGAAAAAACCGGAACGGCTGGGGGCGTCCCGGTGGTGAAATTACTTAAGGGGATAGGGGCTTTTGCGATCCAGCCTTTGTTGTAGCCTTACCCCTTCGGGAACGTCACCCGTATCGTCGTGCCGGTCCCGACCTGGCTTTGCAGGTCTATCTTCGCATCATGCAGCAGGGCAATGTGCTTGACGATCGCCAATCCAGGCCCGTGCCGCCGGTGGCTTTGGAACGGCTCTTGTCCACGCGGTAGAACCGCTCAAACGCGGCTCTGGCTGTCCTGTGGGATGCCGATGCCATTGTCCTCGACCTCAAAATAGGGGCAGCCGTCATTGCCAACGCCGCAGCGCAGCTCCACATGGCCGCCCGGGCGGTTGTAGCCGGATGGCATTGTCGCACAAATTCTGCGCAAGCTCGCTCAACTGGTCGCGGCTGCCGCGCACGGTGGCGGGCCTGACGTCGTATTGCAGCGTTGCATAGGCCCGGCGGGCGTTCACCGTCATGTTCTGGGCCGTCTCTTGACCAGCGCGGCCAGATCCACCGGGGCAAACTCGGTCACGGTCTCACGGCTGTGGCTGGCCTGGGTGCTGTCCAGCTCGCTCAGCTGCAAAATATCGCTGACCAGCGCGATCATCCGCTGTGCTTCCTTGTGGATGCGCGCGGCGAACGTCGGCACGTCGGCGGGCTTTGCCATGCCGGTTTCAATCAGCATAGCCGGAAATGCTCGTCAGCGGGGTTTTCAGCTCATGGCTGACATTGGCGGTAAACTCCCGGCGCATCGTCTCGTTGTCCTCCCGCAGCTTGCGGTCGGTCTGGATGGTCCGTGCCAGGATAAGCTCCTGATAGGGCACATCCGCCTCGATGGTGTCAGGTGCTCGGCCAGGTGGTTGATAGGCTGCACCATGCGGCGGGTCAGCCACCAGCTGAACAGCGTTGCAGCGGCCAAAATCAGAACCATGGCCGCGCAGAGCAGCGGCAGGGTGTCGGTGCTCAGGCCCCAGATGCTGGCAATATCCTCGCCCACGCGCAGCACCTGCACCGTCGGGCGTGTCGATGCGCACGGCGTAGTAGTGGGTCTCCGGCGCACGGTCTCGCTCTCACGGGTGACGCTGGCGGTGCCGTCGGCCATGGCCTGCTGGAACTCCGGCCGGTCGGCGTGGCTGGGCAGGTGGGGAGTCCATGACGGCGTACACGGTGTTTGCGGCATCGTAGACAAGGGCCGAGGTCTTGCTGTCAAACAGCACGGTGCCGTCGCCGCCGATAAGCGTAAAGCGCGGCGCATCAACGCCCGGTTTCGGCAGCAGGCTGACCAGCGTTTTGGCGTCGTGGGTGGGCTGGGCCTTGTAGGCGGCGGCGTAGCTGCCGCCCAGCTGGGCCAGGTAGTCGTCCACGCGGTCGGTGTAGCTGCGCTGGAACAGAACGGTGGCGCCGCCAGCATGGCCAGTACGCAGAGTACGCCGGTCAGAATCAGGCCGCGCCGATAGCGGCGGGTCATGCTCAGGGGCTGTTTTTCGCGGCGCTGCTCGTCAGTCATCACTGCCCTCCGTGCTCAGCTTGTAGCCCACCTTGCGCACGGTGCGGATAGCCTCGCCCGCCGCGCCCAGCTTTTGGCGCAGCGTGCGCACGTGCATATCGATGGTGCGGGATTCCAGCAGATCATCGGTGTCCCAGACGTCCTTCATGATGCGTTCACGGGCCAGGACTTCCTCCGGGTGCTCCAAAAACAGATGCAGCAGCGCATATTCTTTAAAGGTCAGCTCTACCGGCGCACCGCCGACGCGGACCGTGCGGGCCATGTCGTCCAGTACGATTTCGCCAAAATGCAGCGTCGATGCAGCGGGCGCGGGGGCGCGCCCCCGCTGCGCAGCACAGCCTTGACGCGGGAGATGAACTCCATGATGCCGAAGGGCTTGCACAGGTAGTCATCCGCGCCGTGGTCCAGCCCCTTGACGACGTCGATCTCGCTGGTCTTGGCCGTGACCATAATGACCGGGATGGACGCCGTGGCGGTGTTGGCGCGGAGCTTGGTCAAAATCTGGTAGCCGTCCTCGTCAGGCAGCATGACGTCCAGAATGACCAGCTCGGGCCGGGTATCGCGCAGTGCAGCCCAAAGCTGGCCGCGTCCTCGCAGCCGCGGGCGTCATAGCCGTTGGACTGCAGCGCGTATTGCTCCAGCTCACGGATGCTGGAATCGTCCTCGACGATATAGATCATAGTAAATACTCCTTACTATAAACGTAGGGACCGGGCATGCCCGGCCCGCGGCTTTGCGTGGCCGTCCGATAACGGGCGGCTGCTTTTCTGTTGCGGGCGGGGCATGCCCCGCCCCTACAAAAAGGCTTCCCCCTCGGGGAAAGGCTTTCAGCCTTCGGCCTGATTCTCCGCAGGCTCGGAATATGCCTCCGGCGGGAAGGTGTAGCGGCCACGGTATTTCTCGTAGCGCTGCTCAAATTTTACGCTGCCGCCGTGCTTGACGTTGGCAAGATACTCGTGGGTGTCGAACTTGTCCGCCGCAACCTCGATCATCGCGACCGCAATGTTCGAGCAGTGGTCGGCGATGCGCTCGTAGTTCGTCAGCAGATCATCCAGCACAAAGCCGTACTCGATGGTGCAGACACCGGCCTGCAAACGGGCAATGTGGCGGGTCTTGACCTCGCGCACCAGGCCGTCCACGACCTGCTCCAGCGGCTCGATTTTGCCGGCGGCGTAGGTGTCGCCCTTCTGGAATGCGTCTACCGTGCGGTTGACGATATCCTGCACGGCGGCTTCAAGAACGGACAAATCGTTGAGGGCTTCCTCGCTGAATTTGATGTTTTCGTGCGGATCTCCTCGGCCGTTTTGATGATGTTCACGGCGTGGTCGGACACACGCTCAAAATCGCCGATGGTGTGCAGCAGCGTGTTGATGGTGCGGTTATCCTCGCCCGAAAGATGCTTGGCGCTCAGCTTGACCAGGTAGGTGCCCAGCACGTCCTCGTAATGGTCAACAGCGTCCTCTTTGCGCAGGACTTCATCCGCAATGGCGTCGTTCCAGACGCGGGTGGTTGACATGGCCTGCAAAAGCGCGGTGCGGCAGATTTCCGCCATATCGCTGCCGGTCAGCATGGCGCGCAACAGCCACAGAGGGGTGGTGAGCAGACGCTCGTCCAGCAGGGTGTTCTCCTGCTTTTGTCGGCGGGGAGTCGGGCACGGTCAGGATGGCCAGCTTTCCAGCAGGCGGTTGAAGGGCAGCAAAATAGCGGTCGTTACCACGTTGAAAACCGTGTGAACGATGGCGATGCCGAAGGTGTTGGCGGTCTCGTTAAAGAAGAGAAGAACTGGATGAGCGCGTTCAGCCCGTAGAACCCGCACAGAAGAATCGTGCCGATAACGTTAAAATAGAGATGGACGAAGGCGGTGCGCTGGCGTTTTTGTTGGCAACGCCGGCAGGAAATCAGCTGTGACGGTGGTGCCGATGTTCTGGCCCATGATGATGGGCACGGCGGCGGAGTAGGTGACGGCGCGGTGCTGAATCAACGCCTGCAAGATACCGACGGAGGCCGACGAGGACTGCAAAACAGCCGTCAGCACTGCGCCCGCGATAACACCAAGGATGGGATTTTTGAAGCTGAGGAACAGGTCCATGAACCACGGCTCATCGGCCAGCGGGGACATGGCATGGGACAATCGCCGTATCAAAATGGCGAAGCCCAGCAGGATTTTACCGACGCCGCGCTTGCGGTCCTTACCGATCATATACATCCAGATGCCGATAAAGCCGAGGATCGGACTCAGGCATTGGGGTTCATCATCTGGGTGATGAAGCTGTCGCCCCGAGGCCCGACGACAGCAGCCAGCCGGTGACGTGGTGCCGACATTCGCGCCCATAATGACGCTGATGGCCTGGTGCAGTTCCATCAAACCGGAGTTGACGAAACCAACGGCCATAACGGTGGTGGCGCCGCTGGACTGGATCACGGCGGTGACGGCCATGCCGAGCAGCAAGCCGCGGATGGGGCTGCTGGTCATGGTGGACAGGATACCCTGTAATTTGCTGCGGCGGTCTGCTCCAGCGCTTTCCCCATCAGGTCCATGCCATACAGGAACATGGCAATGCCGCCCATCAGGGTGAACACATTAAAATGGTCATCCGGTGTTACACATCCATTCTCTTATTTTGTTTACACTATACCGCTTTCTATTATAATGTATGCGCGCAGACTACACCACCACAGGAAAGTAAATGTTGTGTAAAATTTGTGTAAAGCCGTAGGGGGGGGTGTCCTCACCCCCCCCTAAATCGTGCCGCCAACCTTCCGGGCATTTGTAGGGGCCGCATATATGCGGCCGCCAATGCCGCCACATCCCGTTTCCCCATCACCACCTGTAGCACCGGGCATGCCGGTGGCTTCACCATAAATCCCTTCTACGGTTTAATCCGTAGGGGGGATTCATCCCTCCTGGGCACTTCCGCAGCCGCAAACGGCCACGGCGGCCAGAGGGCTGGCCGCCTACAACCCACTTAAAATCCGTGTGTAGGGCGGGGTGCCCTCACCCCTCCGCCTCTCTTCCCATCCCGCACCCCCGCTGTTTTTGCATATTCTTTACAAACTTTACCGTTCCCACACAAAACCGGGGACATCTTTGCAAAGCTTTACCGCGATTGTACCATACCATGGTCGATACCCGCAAAAGGCGGTACAATAGGGTCGTTCGATGAGAACACACCCAAACTATACCAAAACAATATTGGGAAGGGAGAATACTTTACATGAAACGTACTTCTGCAATCGCTGCTTTTACCGCTGCCGCTCTGGCACTGAGCCTTGCCGCCTGCGGCTCCGCTGATTCCACCGCTGACACCGCCGCCGAGAGCACTGCGGCTTCCACCAGGCTGTCTCCTCGGAGGCTGCTTCGAGGCTGCCTGCCGAGCACCGGCGACTTCGACCCCGTCCAGGATGTCATCTCCCGAGAGGGACTCCGGCCACCGCGGCGCTTTCATTGAGCTGACGCGTTGAGGAGAAGAACGCCGACGGCAAAAGGTTGACAACACCACCGGGCGGCCGCCATCCAGTCCAGCACCAACGGCGTCATGACCGCTGTTGCCAACGATGGAAGACCGCTATCGGC
>SCPP01000414.1_pt1 | contig 12327 bp, 22 predicted proteins | sample 6106811 | NCBI WGS metagenome assembly SCPP01 (sample SAMN10720449, study PRJNA508395) | human gut metagenome | isolation source: Participant 2 stool, 15 month | host: Homo sapiens | collected 2018
AATCATCTGCATGACTCGATGTTGAAGCATGCTATACTGAAATGGTCTCAATGGATCCTCTTTTTTACAAAAATATATTTTGTCTTTCCATAATGTTCCTCGGTATAATCAATTGACTTTATAATAAGCTGTGCTATTTCATCACTAATTGCTTTTCAAATGTAATTGATTTTACCTGCTCGATTCGTATAAAATATCGATTTTTCTCTTATACTCAAACAGTCTGTTTTAGTGTAAGCGTATCCGAAATTCGTGTTCCCAGCAGCTGATGAAGGATTAACGCCCTCGCTATTTGTTCATCCATCTGAAAAATGTTTTCATTCAGCTTCTTTATGGTCTCGTCCGAGTAAAACTTAAATAGATATCTTGGCGTGCTAGGAAAATCAGTACTTATAAATAGGTTTTTAATATCCTGCCTATCATAATGATTTCCCACATCTTCAATTACCCTTCGTAGACCATATAAATCAGAGCGATAATTTTTCCTCTCCTTTGCCTCTGTCTGAAGATAGATCAAATAGCTTTCCATAATATCCCGTGTCAAATCTAGTAATGATATAATCTTAGGATACCTTAATGCCAGATATCTACAAAATCTTTTAGTCGCTACCATCTCAGCCATAATACTTCCTATTGCCATATATTTCAAATGCATAAAAATTACTGTTTTAACTTCTTTTCGGATTGTTATTTGACTAATTCCTTTAAAATTTATAGTCTTTACATTCTTTATCGGGTTGCTGCGGAGAGGAAATTCAAACTTGTCCAATTCCCACACATCTCTCTCCTGTTCTAAGCACCCCCCATCTTTCTGAGAATACCTCAGAATCTTCTTCATATGCTTTATTATGCCAGGTGTTTCTGTTGCTACAATTTCATAAACGCTTCGATACTTCTTACTTGTAAGGGCATATCCCTTTTCCATCATCCAGCTCTTTAGCTGCAAAATAATCTTATTCTCGTCTTCATATCTCAGGATTTTAATATTCTTTTCTATAAGAAAATTCCGGATATTATTAAAATATAATATTTCAGACGCCAAACTACTTGGAGCAAGTTTCTTTCCCCTTTCCCAGACAAAATCTTCTAGGAGCTTTCTTACTTCTTCTGACGGAAGTCCTCCAAGTCGAAGTAACGGTCTTTCCGAACCCTCATTCTCTTTTTTTGTTCTTCTGTCGCATTCTTATAGCAGTCTAATTCATAGATATGTATCTTATTTTCCAGTTTTTTCACCCGTTTCTTTGGAATAATTCCAGTTGCAAGAAGATTTTCTGTCTGATTGAAATATTCCATATTCGCCTGTTCGATCCGTTTAGGCATGTAGTCTATATACTGCTTTGTCATATTTTTCATTGTTATGCCCTAAATAATCCCGAATCGTCTGAATGGACACTCCTTCATCATAGAAACTACTTGCCAATGTATGCCTGTAATCATGCGTCTTGAATGTTTCGCCCGAAATATGTATTCCATACTTCTTACAATTTGCTTTGAATCCCTTAACAAATGTACCAGTCCTATATGCCCCGCCATCCTTTGATTTAAACAGGAAATCCGGTAGGTTTAATATGATGCTTTTTTATATAAATTTTCATAATTTGATAAAGCACCAATGAAATTGGTATCATTTTTCTCCGTTTTCATTTTAATTTGATAAACCTTAATCCATGCATCTTCCCCATCCCAATAATACGCACCTCCTTTTAATGTACATACCTCACTGATCCGTAGTCCTGTTGCCCATAAATTTAGGAAAATAAGTCTTTGTACTTCCGGAAAAAACTTTAGCTTTTTGTAATATTTCCATATACTCATCTTCCTGAACACTTCGATCATGGTGATATGGAAAAACTTTCTGGATGTAATAATTCGGATCAAAAATTATTCTCTTGATATGTCCTTTAGCATTTAAGTACACAAAAAATCTGTGAATATCAAATATCTGTCTGTTTACTGTTTCTGCTTTAATTTCCTCTTCCTGCAGAAGTTTGAAATACTCTGCTATCTGTTCTTCCGTAATTTCACATATGGATTCCAATGTGTTAAAGTAAACTAGAAATTTTTTAATATAACACAATTGATTTCGTATATTTCCAAGTGCTAAATCACCGATACCTACTTGATATTTCATATACTCTTGCAGCAATTCTCTGTTTCTCTCATTCGTCACTTCGTAAAAACTGAGTCGCTGCACAGGATTGCTTGGATTTACACGCTCTGGTGCAAAATTAAATCTTTCCATATACCAGACATTTGCATGCCAGTGAATTTCTTTTCCACTCATAAATAGTATTTTGCGGCTGTTATCCACAATCTGCATACTGTTCTTCACATTTGCAACTTTCCTGGCTACAATTGTTTCCAATTTCTTTATTTGCTCCAGTTCAAGCCGCTCGATATCATCAATTCCTTCCTCTACGCAAAACTCATACATCCACCTTAAAGGAAGTAGATAGCGCACTCTGCGATCCTTGCTGTCTTTTATATTCCTCAAGGCATAGCATAAAATCTGAAAAATTTGTTTTTTAAAGTTTCTGGCACCTTTTGACTAAAATCCCATACCAGTTCGCTTTTATCTTGGATATAATCAAAATCTGATGCTATGTCCTGATCCGGTATATAGGGAAGAAAAATCACTTGCCCTTCATACTTGAGCCGCTCTTTATTTCTTCCAGAAAGGGTTTCCATTTCTTTTCGGATATCAAACTGTTTGATCCGATCCAATGTCTTCAAATATTCAAGACCTTTAGAGGAAAGTTTTTGTCCTGCGCAACTCACTTTCATACAGTTCTCTGATTCTATAATCAATTTCCCTTTACATGATGAATTCCCTGCCGTATCAAAGAAATTCCTGACATTTCCTTTCAAGCGTTCTTGCACTGTATTGCACTGCTCAATTTCATCCAACAATTCTTTATACTCATTCCGGATAAGTGCCTTCTGCAAATTTCTCAAGAATCCAGTTCGCTCAAATACCTGTTTCTTTGTAAAATTCCCTGTTTCACGCAAAAAGATTTTATAATTACGGAAATCCTGTTCTTCTATAAGGAAAACATCATATATCCCTACACCTTTTAGGTAGGACTCTGCACACTCCCAGTATGTACTCGGTACATTTATATCTGTTATCAACTGGTTGTGAAGATAATCCGCTTTATCCTGTGATTCCGTATTCAATAATCTTAATGCAATCACATGCTTCTCCTCCTTCCCTAAAGTAATTTGTCGATTTCATAAATGGACTGATGTTTTCTATAAATTCATCACTGACATCCATCAACTCCTGATCCGATATATTTAAATATCTCATTGTTGTTTCTATATTTCGATGCCCAAGCGCTTGACTGATAAGTTCCAGCTTCCATCCAGCCTTCCGGCGAGCATTTGCAAAATAATGCCGCAGCATATGTGGTGTTACTTTAATCCCAGTCTTCTTCTGCAGCCGTTCCATCAATGCATAGACGCCTGAGTCCTGCATCGGTTTTCCTGCATAATCTCCCGAAATGTTAATAATCAAGTATTCCTGCTGGAAAATAAGGTCTTTATATTCCTCTATATAAAACTGCAGAATTTCAAAGGTGGCATCGCTGATTTTGCCTTTCTGTATTCTGCATTCTTAGCCCTGGCTCCATTTTCATTATCTTCTCTAAAATTGACATACAGTAAGTGTCTTTCATAATCAATGTCTGTCGCATACCGGACTCCCAAAAGTTCCCCGATGCGAAATCCCGTTTCTGCTAATAATAAAAGCAGGATTTGATCGCGACAATTGGCACATGCCTTTAATAAAATCACGATCTTATCCTGCTCTATGGTCTTCCCTATATGTCCTTTTTCCTGTAGATATCCATGAAATGTATTCCGATATAATGTTCTTTTTACTCCCACTGAATTATGTACAATAATTCTCATATCAGAGAGGACTTTCAATTGCTTTGTAGATTCATCCTGCTGTCCAGAAAATCTATAAAATCGTAACACCTCTTTAAATACGCATTACAGGTCTCATTATATGGTTTCTTTTGTAACTATCTCCACTATGCAATCCTGCCTGTAACCATATCAAATAGTCTGTAAAGTGTTCCTGCTGCTTATCATATGGCATCTCCCATACATCATCTAACTGGAATGCCAGTCTCATCTATATAATTCAGATAGTATGAAATGGCTCCTGCACTTCTTCTGATAGTGTTAGGTGACAATTTTGATCTTTTTTTATGCATTAGATACTTGGAGGGCAGTAATACTATATCCTGGCTCTCCTGTTCACGAATGAAATAATATTTTTCGTGATTATCTATCTGGGAATCCACAATATACCTTGCCATATTACTTTACTCCTTTCCTCTAACGCTATACACAGTATACCGTGTTACTCTTCTCATAGCTATCACACAATGTAACAATCTTTCCTTTTCAAACGAAGCATTATCAATAAACAACGTCAATCGATTTGATAACTCCCTGCTATTCCAAATGCAATACCTGCAGTTAACAAAAATCCAATAATTCCAACTGCCGCAACAATCAATATCCCAATCATGATCGTTCTACCTCCTCAACAATCTCTATAACATCTGACATTCTGCCATCGTAACCTCTTCATCTTCCATAGCAAAATATTCATCTGCCACATTGCGTTCCACCGCCAAAATCTCTCCAGCCTCCTTCTCTCCCAGCTGGATCGGCGCCAAATACTCAATAATTCTCCCACATAATTTCTGGTCCGGACAAACATCCAGCATCCCCATACAGGTATTCACAATCAGGCGATCCAACACATCGGTAATCACTATTTTTTTAGCATCATATCCTCTCGCACCGATAAAATTTGCCAAGTTCTCCGGGGTCAGTGCCAACATATATTCTTTTCTGGCTCCCCCACCATATGGATACTCATAGGCATATCCCATCGTTTCTGTGTCCATGATCCGTTCTACCATATTCTTTTCTTCTGCTCTCATAAAATCTTCTCTCCTATTTTTTTCAACTGCCAAACTCAATTTTCCCTTCCAATGGCGAATATGCATCGACATCATAGCTTTCCTGAAGGATCTGAAATCTTGCGAGCTGCATGGATGATCTGGACAGCCTGCCACGGTTTACAATCAAAGAACATCTACCTGTTCTCTCTGAACCGCTTCTATAAAATGACGAAATCCATTTCGATTCCAAAGCGGAGTTGTCCCCACATCACTGGAACTTCCAACCAGTTCAAATCCCATCTGCTCTCCATAATCAATCAGCTGTTTAAACTGACTTTTAATGCACCATTTCTATCTTCCGGTGCATCAATCGCACAATAGATCCACGCACGTTTTCCTGACCCATTCCTGCCTCCTGCTCCTTTTCCAAACACCCTTTATGTTCTTCTCTGTACTGTTACACCAAAACTCACGAGAATTGCCTCATCTACTTTACGCATCATGGCTCCACTCAGACTTCCTACATACCCTCTTAATCTTATCCGGTCAATCGTCCTTACCTGCTCCAATAAAATAACAGAATCATTATGGAGTCCTCTTACATGATTTCCCAATTCGATATGTGTAGGTATCCAATGCTTATTAGGCCGACTTGTAATTGCTGCCACAATGACGGTTGGACTGTAACAATTACCAACATCATTCTGAATAATCAAAACCGGCCGGATTCCCCCCTGTTCAGAGCCTATTACCGGCATCAGGTCTGCATAATATATATCTCCTTTTTTTATCGTAACACTTCCCCTCCTTCCATCTACTTTGGACTACGAATGTTCCTACTCTTTATGAAAAGTCTCTATCTCTATGTAATTCTGCCGTCATATGGCAAATGCCCTTTTTTCCAGCTTACGCTGATGACCTCGCCTGCCAAAAGTTCATCAGCTCGGATTCCCTTTCCCAGCTCCTTCTTGGCTGCTTCTTTCTGCCCTTCCAAAAGTATGGATTTTACCTGGTCAGAATTCAGAAATAAATATCCTTTCGATGTCATAAAATGAAAATTGCTGTCAGAATATAATTCCATAAATTCTTTGACACGCATATACATCTTCCTCCTTATCATTTTGTGATTTAGAACACAAGGATAGCGGCAGCCTTATCCAGCTGATCTATCTTTCCTTTTCCGCTGGATAAATATAAAGCTGCCGCCATAGTTTCTGTTAAAAATCACTTGTTCTTCATTTTCAAAAGTTCCTATTCGACACAACTTCCCGGAACCAGATATCGGAAATACTGATATTCCTGTTACAACCGATATCTTTGGGCGGCAACACTGACCAGCCATGGCTTAAGGCTGTCATGGGATTGTTCCTCCGAGGGTCTCTCCGAGCCGCCCTCATTGCGTGTTCCCGTTTTGCGGGGCTGTGACTGGACGGAAGTATCATTATAGGCTGTTCAGGTCATTGCAGGCAGTCTGCCAAAACTGCTTTAAGGACAAATTTTTCGCTCTGCACCTTTGATGTCATCTTATTGACAGACACTCTGACTATCTGCAGGTGGTCGTGGCGGATTTTCCTTTGTGCTTTTCCTTTTGGGCTGAACAACTAAGGTATCTGTATTGCCGGATATGACTGTTTCACACAGTTTTTGCCAAAGAACAGAAAGAGAAATCAGTCCCCTTCACTTCCTTCCACGCTGGCAGAGAAGTTTGAGAACCAAAAACAGAAAAATAATTAAAATAATTTTCTCAGTTTCTCTAAAATCTTCTGTCTCCGTTTGTTTATCGCCTTCTGTGACAATCCAAGTACCGAAGCTACCTCCCGTTCCGTCCGTTCCTCAAAATAGAGTTCCTGAATCAACCACTGTTCTTCTTTCGAGAGTTCTAAAGGAATTTATGTAACTGTTCACACTCTATTTTTTTCAGAATCTGATCCTCAACACTTCTGTTTTCTTCTGGAAATTGCACAGCCATTTCCTGCAGGCGTTCATAGGAATCCTCTCTGCTAGGAATGGTCATTTTCTCTCCTGTTTTAGGATCTACGATATTTCTTGCTCTTTTTAAGTCATATTCCTGATACTGCATTTTTCTTTCACTTGTTCTCAATACAGCGATTACTTCCTCGCTGGCTTCCGGATACATTTTTCTAAAATCCGGTATCTTATACGGTTTTGCCATGTTCCTGTCCTCCTTAGTTTTCGTTGGGTGGTGAAAACGAAGGACAAGTGGCGGACTACGACATAGGTTTCTGGCAATCCTCAAGCAAAAGCTTTTCTCCATACGCTGCTCCTTAGAAAAAAAGAAGCCAACGGGAAGATCCCGCTGGCTCTTAACAAATTTGAAATTGGATGCAGCGCACAAAACACTATAAAAAAAGACCCCATACATTTCTGTATGAGATCTTCTCGCTCAGCACACTGACCATCCAGTGTACTGACTATAACATGAGAGAAGTCGGACTTTCAGTAGGACTATTGTCGGACTTTAGTCGGACTATTTAATTGATATGAAGCGTTCTCGGTTTGCTTCCGTCACTTTCAATCAGATGTTCTTCCTTCAATTGCCGAAGATAACCATGCACAGTTGATGGGGAACGATACCCTAAACCTTTTCCGATATCCCGCACAGTAGGCGGATATCCATACCTTTTATGTATTGCTCAACAAAATACAAAACTTCCATTTTCTTTTTGTTGCTCATAAAACCACCTCTCCTCTATTCATAAAGTAACGGTTCTTCCAAAGCCTGTTTGATTTGAGGAAGAGCACTCCCCCAAAGGGATAGACCGAATATTTTAATTGCTTCCTTTTTCTATCATAATATGTGCTTCTTTCCATCCGAAGCGTTTCCAGTAATTCAGGCTCTGTATATCGGAACCGGCTTAAATAACACTTAAACACAATGTCAAAATAAAGCTGTGGTGAATATGGAAAATCACGCATTTTAACCATGGCCGAGTCTACCAGTTCCACAAGCCACTTAGTCTGGAACAGGCTTTTACTGTTTCTTCAAACTTTTCCCTCTCTACAGTAGGAGCAAAATCATTCAGATATAGAAGCCCTCCTCCAGTTCTCTGCCATAACAATATTCTGCTTCTTCACGAAGCATTGCAGCACGGTCACAGGCCGTCCAGCATACATTTCGATAAATAGATAATAACAATTTTGACCTTTCATATAAATTTTGTTCATCCAGATGCTGCATCACACACAGCATCTGAATACTGTTTTTGCCAATGAGTTTTTCCGTCCCATAAGCCCCTCCTATCTTACCGGTTCATAACTCCCGGCATAATCAAACCATGATCTCGGTATTCCGGCATCTTCAGATCCTTCATCAAGGCCGCTGGATAGATAGCCCTTTTTCCAAATCGCCGCCGAATTTCAATCGCCAGAAATAATTTTCTTCTTTCTCAAGCCGGATTGGATCCAAAAACAAACAGATTTGCTCCGGTTCTTTTGCTGATACCAAGTTGATTGCACGAACAGTTACCGAACGCACAGGTTCCTTCCAATCATAATTTCTCTGAAATAGTTCCCTCGCCAGTTTAGCAATTTCCAAAGGCACTATCGTCGGAAGGGAAAGTTGACCTTGATACTGCCTTGTAAATAATTCCTGATTGCGAATCGCTATCTGAACCCCCTGTGCTTTCAATCCATGAATCCTTAATCGATGTCCTATGTCCTGGCATAATTCCAGAATAACCTTCCAGACCTCTCTTCTGTTTTAAGATCTGCTGTACAAGTAATTCCATGCCCCACACTTTTCATCGGAGACACAAAGTCCTTCTCCATTACCGGACTATCATCCAGACCATTTGCATATGACCACAGCATCAGCCCATTTTTACCAAGAAGCTGGTTCACATAATCATGATCCATTTCTGCCAGATCTCCTATCGTATAAATTCCAACTTGCTCCAGCTTCTTTGTAGTTGAGCGGCCACAGAATAATAATTCCGATACCCGAAGCGGCCAAACCTTTTGTTTCCATTCTGATTCTTCAATGCTAGTTATGGAATCCGGCTTCTTCATATCACTTCCCAGTTTTGCAAATATTTTATTGAATGAAATTCCTATACTAACAGTCAATCCCAGTTCATTCTTCATCCTGCAGCGAATCTGGTCTGCAATTTCTTTTCCAGAACCATAAAGAACCTGACTTGCTGTCACATCTAAAAGCACTCGTCCATTCCGTAAGGCTCTACCAGGTCTGTATATTCCTGATAAATCTCTTGCCATATTGGAATATTTTAAATACTGTTCATACTGGGGTGGAACCAAAATCAAATCCGGACAAAGTCGTTTTGCCTCCCAGTTAACCATCCCTGTTTTTATTCCTGCTTGTTTCGCTTTCTCTGATTTTGCAAGAACAATTCCATGACGGTTTTCTGTGGACCCGCACACTGCTACTGCTTTTCCCTGTAGCTCTGGGTTCAGCATCATTTCTACAGAAGCATAAAACAGTTCATATCGCTATGAAGGATTGTCCGATTCATATTCTGTACCCTCTTCCAATTTTTTCTAGCAAGTATTAGCACACTTATTCTTGACAGTTTGCACACTTACTATTATAATTTGCATATAGTCACTGATACTTGCTAACTCTTGCTAATTCAAATATTAGCAACTACATGCACACTTGTCAATAGCACAGTTAGCAAGTTTACGCACACTAAAACGAATGGAGGTCTGACATGAAATCTTTGGTGCTAAAGTTAAAGAACAACGCGGAAATCTTGGATTAAGTCAGAAACAATTAGCAGAAAAAGCCGGAATGGGTATCCGGACAATTACTTCTTATGAATTAGGCGAAAGAAAACCATACCAGGCACAGCTTTATAAACTGGCAAAGGCACTGGAGGTATCAACCGAGTATCTGCAGAACGATAACATAGAGGATCCATCTTACGGTTTAGACCGCATGGAATATGTAGAAGATATGAGAAAAAAATAGCGGAACCAGGGAGGCGTTGGATCTACAAGAAAATGCTGGCTGAGAACACAGCTCTTTTTGCAGGAGGCACTCTAAGCGAAGAAGCAAAAGATGCTTATTTTCAGGCAGTTGCCGAAGCATACTATGACTGTAAAAAGCAGCCAGAAAAACCTTTGGCAAAAAGAAAAATCCACAATAATCTTCTCCCGTAATATAGTCCGAAAGGAGGGAGCTGTTTTGACTATTCAATCCATATCTGAAGAAGTCAGACGGATCCAGAAAAAATATGGTGAATCGGATCCATTCCGTCTGGCACAGGCAATGAAAATTATCGTGGTATTAAAACCGATGGGAAGATATAAGGGTGCTGCAAAGGATTTTATGTTCAGCACCGCAGAATCAAACATATCACAATCAACAGCGATTTGCCGGAAGTGATTCAACGGGTCATACTGGCTCATGAAATTGCTCATTCCGTGCTTCATGCAAACATAACAGCTGCATTTCATGAATTTACACTATTTGACGATACAGATCGGCAGGAATATGAAGCAAATCTCTTTGCTGCCGAACTGCTGTTATCCGATGACTGCGTATTAAATGCATTAAACGAAGACCAGTTTTTCTTCAGGCAGCCAAAGCTCTTTATGTACCAGCAGAATTACTGGACTTTAAATTTCGTGTCATGAAACGTAAAGGTTATAAACTGGAGTCTCCCATCGTATCACATGGGAATTTTCTGAAAACAATTGAATAGGAGGACTACTGATGAACGAAGATACTATCCGCGATATATACTATGTAGAACATAAATGGAACCCCTTTTTTCTATCTTTCCCCAAAATCATTTTGCCAGGATCTTGAAAAAAATGGCTCCGATCTATACCTTGACTTGTTCCATGCCATGTATCAGGAAGAGTCTGATTATATTTGTCCATATACGGAAAACGATTTTTCCCTTAGAAAAGAACTTTGCAACAATGGGACAACTATCATCTATCAGCTTATTACTCCATCTCCTGTCCTCTCCCCTCTTACCCGGTGTGCCTATTTCTGCTGTCAATTAGATAAGCAGCAATATTTTTACTATACCTCTGAGCTAACACATACCGGTGATTATCTGCTATGCGGATGGACAAAGGATGAAGCACATCTCATTTTCCATTCAGATGCATCTACACTTGAGGAAGAACTGGAAGAAGTTAAAAAACTTTTTAAGGAGGTAGAACTATATGAGCGGTGTTCAGACAGACTGCAAGGTTTATGTAAACGTAAGAGCAGCCTTCCTTCCAGACGGAAAAATGCTTCCAGAAGAACTTACCTGGGAAGACGGAACGCCTTATACAATTGACCGCATTTTGAATGTGAAACCCTCTGTCGCAAAGGAAAGCTGGAGGTCAGGGCGACTGTTATACAATTTTGGTAAACGGAAAGCAAAGCCATCTCTTTTTTGAACGCAGTACAAATTTAACGGGAGCTTATATAGGCCGGTGGTTTGTAGAACGAAAATCTTAACCAAAACCCTTATATAAAAAAGATAGCTGTCATTTTACGATATAATGTCAACTATCTTTTTTATATGGCATCATTTTATATTAACGCATTCCAGATGCACACTCTCCCATATTAATGTCCAGCACCCCTCTGAGCGGCTGGATCAGAGCGTCCTCATACTGGCACTTCCACTGAATCTCCCGGCACATCTGGCCATCCGCCACGCCGTCTATGGTTTCCCCATCCTGAATGGGGTTATCATGCTCCAATATGTACGATGCCACATTGTAGGCGTGGTTTACCACCCAGTTGGGGTCCATGTCGTGGAAGTGGTACTGGAGGTCGGCAGGAACAGGGTGCTCATGCCCACCGTGTCGATGAGCATATCCTTCGGTGCCCTCAATGTTAAAGAAGCGGACATTGACGCCAAAGCGGATGAACCGATCCGAGCCTTCAATCTGGTGAGAACGCACATCCTCCGCCAGAAACAGCTTGCCGCAGTTCTGGAAATAGAATGCCTCACAGGTGGGGTATAGCTCCGCCAGAGCCTCCAAGAAAGTCGGCATCTAGGTTGGCACGCTCCAGCGCTGGAAGCGCCGCAGTCAGCATATCGGTGGCCACCACCTGATATTTGCACTCCCGGAAGATCCGCTCCCGGTCCTCCTGGCAGTCCCACATCTGGCTCATCAGGAAGGCATCAAAGCCTTTGCCCTTGAACTTGTCGCATTTCATCACCATCAGCTGCACCGGGCATTTTCCGTCCTTGAAGACTCTGTATGCTCCTGTGCGGCAAAGCCGGCCATTTTCTTATCATAACAGAAACCTCGGTTGATACGATGTGCTTTCTCCATTACGGCAGTCATTTTTCTTTATCCGGCATTTACCGGCTCTTTGAACAGCATCTGAATGAGATAGGGGCCACCGGGCTGGGGCCTTTTTTGTCGTCCAGATTTTGCCGGAAGACTTGATTGGTCATTT
>SCPP01000340.1_pt1 | contig 12302 bp, 33 predicted proteins | sample 6106811 | NCBI WGS metagenome assembly SCPP01 (sample SAMN10720449, study PRJNA508395) | human gut metagenome | isolation source: Participant 2 stool, 15 month | host: Homo sapiens | collected 2018
AGTTCGTGTAGAGGATGAAAGCGGAAGCTCTAAATTAGTATTATTGGATGGTGGTGAACGGAATTGGAAACGCAAACACAAAAGGTGCAATAGAAGCAATTATTTTTGCAAGTGGGGAATAATTTCGTTGAAAATTGCCGCAAGCCATAGCGCTTAGTAAAACAGAAGCGAAACATTGGTAGAGGCTGTTATGGAAGAGTTTAATCAAATGCATAGCGGAATACAAATTATTCAAATTAATGACGGAGTTATCAAATGTGTACCAAATCCAATTTGAATCTTACATTCGTTTGGCTTTAGAGTTGAAACATAATACACCGTTATCTGCCGCTGCTCTGGAAGTATTGGCAATAGTTGCTTACCATCAGCCGGTAACAAAAGCTTTCTTGGAACAGGTACGCGGTGTAGATAGTTCCAGTGTATTAAACGGTTTATTTGCAAAGGATTGATAGAAGAAGAGGAAGGTTGGAACTGCCCGGACGTCCACTATGGTACCACGCAAAACTTTTAAGATGCATGGGAATTTCCTCTTTAGAAGAGTTACCCGAGATACCGAACCCGAAGGATACTGAAGAACAAGCAAATGAAAACGATACTGCTGATGCGGCTGATGACAAGCAATTAAAGCTGGAAGATGTATAAACTATAAGAAGGGGTGAGGCCATATATGATTGCACTCATTGTTTCGCTTTCGGTTATCGGAGGTGTTTTTCTGATTTTTGCAATTGTATTGGCTTGCCCTGTAATTGTAGATGTACAGTTTAAAGACAGCTTTGTTGTAAAATAAAAGTGTTGGTATTCCGATTGCGGTTTTTCCTCAAAAAGAAAGACACAGTCGGAAGAACAAAAGGTGAAAAAGAAAAAAAAAACCTGAAGAAGAAAAAAGGAAAAACAGGTAAATTTTCTAAAATGAAGGGTATACTAAAAAAGCAAGGGCTTGTCGGGATTACTGGTTTTTAAAGAACTGGCGGGCGTTGCGACAGGAACAGGAAAAAAGCTGTTTTCGCATTTGGTGATTTATCAGCTTTCGGTTGATATTTCAATTTCCAATGAAGATGCAGCGAAAACTGCCATTCAATATGGACAGGCTTGCGCAGTTGTATATCCTGCCATGAGTATAATAACGACTGTAGCAAAATGTAAGCAATCATGTTTGTGTTATAGCAGACTTTGAGGATAAAAACGAAAGCAGATTTTCGCTTAAAAGCAGGTATGCGTCCTATTTTTGTGTTAACAGCGGGAATCAGCGGGCTAACTCGATTGATAAAAGTATACCGCAGGCATACGGCGGACTTACCGAAAACAACAACTAAAGGAGCGTAATGATTATGGGAAATCATCCAATTGACGGCATGCTTGGAACAACTATGGAAAAATTAAAGAAATGGTAGACGTAGATTCTGTAATTGAAAACCAATTACAACACCGGACGGTACTACCGTAATTCCAATTTCAAAGTCAGCTACGGATTTGCATCCGGAGGTTCAGACTTTCCTGCAAAATCTCAGCCTGCCAAAGATTTCTTTGGCGGCGGCGCTGGTGCAGGTATTACCATTACCCAATCGCATTTTATCTATTTGTAACGGTGATGTAAAACTCATCCAGGTAGAACCGTTTGAAGGTTCTGCCGACCGCATTATCCAAATGGTACCGGATGTGGTGGATAAAATCTCTGAAACGTTCAGCAAGAAAAAAGAAGAGAGAGCTGCAAAAAGAAGAGAAAAAGCTGCAAAAGAACTTGAAAACTAAAAGAAAAAGAAGAATAAAAATACGTTGACTCATACTTGGTTAACCGCTTGCATATAGTTATGCTATTGGCAGGTGGTTTTCTTTGTTTAAAAATGTGTTAGCGTATTATGTATTGCATTGATTGCGGTAGCAAGTCTTATGCTGCCGGTTCATGCTCAAGAAGGCTCTATTTCCGTGTCAGCGCAGGCTGCGGTTGTCATAAATGCGGACAATGGTCAGGTGTTGTATGCCAAAATGCAGAGAATCAGCAGGCAATGGCAAGCACCACAAAATTATGACGGCGCTTTGACCTTGGAAGGCTGCAAAAGAGAATAAAATTGTAACCATAAGCGAACAGGTTGCTGCGGTAGAAGGTTCTTCCATGTATTTGAATGCGGGTGACCGACTATCTTTATGGATTTGGCAATTGGTATGCTGACGGTTTCAGGTAATGATGCTGCATACGGCGCCGCTGTTGCCATCGGTGGGTCGGAAGAAGAATTTGCAAAATTGATGAATGCCAGAGTCAAAAGAATTGGGTATGGAACATACCATTTTGTGACAGCGTCCGGTTAGATGCAGATGCGCATTATTCTACGGCATTGATATGGCAAAGTTGGGAGCAGCTGCTATTGAAAATGAGGATTTTAGCCATTTGCTCAAAAACGCAAAGTACGGCTACATTTGTAAACCCTCCTCGGACACAGAGTTATTCCAATCATAATAAATTATTAAAACTATATCAGGGTTGTATTGGTATCAAAACAGGCTTTACCAAAAGGCGGGAAGATGTCTGGTTTCTGCAGCAGAGCGCGACGGTGTCCGTTTGGTAGCCGTAACATTAAATGCGCCTGACGATTGGAATGACCATATCAAACTATTCGACTATGGTTTTCTCAGTTATCCAGCATCCGCATGGATGAGTCCAATACAACCTTTACGGTCGATGTGGTTGGCGGTATATCAGACCAAATAGAAGTAACAGGCAGTGACGGTGGCAGTGTCGTGGTAAGTGCTGCTGATAAAGATAAAGTGGAACGTATTGTATTGCTGCCAAATTTTACGTATGCTCCGTTTCCGCAAGGAACACAACTGGGGAAAATCTCTTATCAGCTCAATGGCGAAGAGATTGGTTCGGTTCCGTTGGTTACGACCACAGCGGTAGAGCAACAGACAGTGGAGCAGGGATATTTCAAAATAGGAGATTTCTTTAGAAATCTGTTTGGATAAGAAAGAAAAGGTGAAAGAAAATGTCAAAGATGTTAGGCTGCAAAAATGCTTGCGGACTGCGGGGTTGCCTCACGCAGAAAAGCAGAGGAAATGATTGCAAACGGTCGTGTAAAAGTAAACGGAAGAGTTGCTAAAATAGGTGATAAAGTAGATCCGAAAAAGGATAAGATTGCCGTCGATAATAAAACGGTGGTCAGCAGTGCGCAGTGTATATTACATGCTGCATAAACCAAGAGGATTTATTACAACCATGAGCGATGAAATGGGGCGTAAGTGTGTTGCGGAATTGGTTTCAGATATTCCGGAACGTATTTATCCGGTTGGAAGATTAGACCGAGATTCTGAGGGTATGCTTCTAATGACAAACGACGGAGAGTTTGCTAACGCAATGACACATCCGTCCATGCATATTCAAAACATATCGAGTTACCGTCCGTCCGTCCATTACAGAAGATCAAATCACAGAAATGACTGTGGGTATGATGATTGACGGCAAAAGACGGCGCCTGCGCAAGTGAATGTCATTTCACAGGAGCCCGGACGAGTGGTGCTTGAAATTATTTTATACGAAGGAAGAAACAGACAAATTCGCAATATGTGCGAACAATTGGGATTAGAAGTGGCACGATTAAAACGAGTTGCCTGCGGGCCGGTAAAATTGGGTATGCTGCAGCCGGGAGGTATCGTCGTTTAACTGCCGAAGAGGTAAAGAAACTAAATACAGCGGCAAAATCAATAAAAATGCAGGAATAGAAAGCAGGGACGGTCATGATAACCGTAAAACCTATCGAAGATAACATCAGAAAAGAACAGTTACTTTCCCACTATGGTTGCTCTGCGGCTGACAGCACTATCTTAGTGATGGAAGACGGAGTATATGAACGGATATGTAGTGATAGATGTAATACAAGGAAAATTGCGAATACACGATATTTATCTGACGAACGGCTCAGTAGAGGATCAAAACCGAAGATAAATTATACATTGATTTTCTTATGCGTGCTGCGGCATCGTATGGAGCCAATCACGGTGCGTATCAAATGGAAAATTGCGTGGAGGTTACACCCTTTTTGTTTCAAAGGGTTTGTTTTGGAAAATGGTACATGCACCATTTCTATCAGTAAAATTGTGCGTGTTTGCAATCCGCATCATACCTAAAAGAAAGACCGAAAGAAGTTTCTTTTTGGTCTTTTCTTGCCCTTTCTGTTTCGCATAGTTGCAATTGATTTTTTAAAATGATAAAATAATCATACGATTCTATCATAGAAATCTTACATTTCTTAAGATTTGTAAAAGTTGGGATGATTGTTTTGATTAAGAGCATGACGGGTTATGGTCGGTATGAACAAACCATTGACGGTCGATTGATTGGTGTAGAGGTAAAATCAGTCAATCATCGTTACTTGGAATATACCGCCAGACTCCAAAAGGTTATGGCTTTTTAGAAATAAATTAAAATCTTTGTACAGCATAAAATTGCAAGAGGTAAAGTGGATGTTACTGTGACCATAGAGCATATTTTGTGATACACAATTAACTGTACAGGTAAATGAATCTTTAGCAAGCGGTTATGTGCAGGCACTGAAATTGTTGGCACAGCAGTATCATTTAAATCCGGAAATTAATGCTGTTTCCATTCGCCAATTATCCTGATGTTTTAATAGTGCATAAGGAATATGAAGATGAAGATGCATTATGGAACGCGGTACAGCACGTAGCGAAAATAGCCTTTGACCATATGCTGGAAATGCGTGGGCAAGAAGGTGCAAATTTAAAACAAGATTTGCTAAAACGAGCAGAAGATATTGAGCGTATGGTAAAAGAAATTGAAATGCGTTCTCCGCAAACAGTAGAAGAATATAAAGAACGTTTGCAGGCAAGAATGAAAGAACTGTTTGCAGATTCAGAATATAACGAATCTCGCCTATATACCGAGCTGATATTATTTACGGATAAAGTATCTGTTGCAGAGGAAACGGTTCGGCTGCGCAGTCATATTGGGCAATTAGAACCATGTTGGAATCTAAAGAAGCTGTTGGCAGAAAATTAGACTTTTAGCGCAGGAGATGAACCGAGAAGCAAATACCATTGGTTCCAAAGCAATGGATGCGCAAATTGCTTATATGGTGGTAGATATTAAAGCGGAAGTAGAAAAATAAGGGAACAAATTCAGAACATAGAGTAGCCTTTTAGGGGCGGGGAATTAACAATGAAGTTAATTAATATTGGCTTTGGTAATATGGTTTCAGCCAATCGTTTGGTTGCAATTGTCAGTCCGGTCTGCGCCGATTAAGCGTATTATTCAGGATGCAAAAGAGCGTGGTTCTTTGATTGATGCAACGTATGGTCGTCGTACCAGAGCTGTAATTGTAACAGACAGCGACCATGTAATTCTTTCTGCTGTTCAGCCGGAAACGGTAGCAAATAGATTAAATGACCGAGATGAAGATTTAGCCGGAGATGAGGAGTTGGATGACGATGAATAATAATGGATTACTTCTAATTTTTTCAGGCCCTTCCGGCGCTGGTAAAGGCACTGTATTAAAAGAATTATTAAATGACAATGATAATATGAAACTGTCTGTTTCAGCAACTACCCGTACACCTCGTGAGGGTGAATGCCATGGTGTACATACTTTTATGACAAAGAAGAGTTTGAAGAACAAATTGCTAATGGTCAAATGTTGGAACATGCACAATATTGCGGAGTATTACGGAACACCAAGCCTCAGATTATGGATTGGATTGAAGAGGGCCGAGACGTGGTGTTGGAAATAGAAGTGCAAGGAGCACGGCAGATTAAAAGAAAACGCCCTGACTGCGTTAGTATATTTGTATTGCCGCCTTCCATTGAAGAATTGGAAAGCGACTTCGTTATCGCAATACAGAAGATGAAGAAACCATTCAAAACGATTGGCTGTTGCTCGCCAGGAGATGGAAACTGCACGCGATTACGATTATGTGATTGTAAATGATACCATTGAGCATACAGTAGAACAAATTAATAAAATTATTGCAGCAGAAAAATTGAAAGTTTCACGCGCAAAATCAAGTATAGAAAGGGTACTGAACAATGATTAAACCAAATATGAAATTGAGTAATAATACAACTGTAAGTTATTATTCTTTGGTCGTTGCAATTGCAAAACGAGCAAGAGAAATTGCAGAAGAGGCAGAATTAAAAGGTGAAATTCTTGTTGAAAAGCCGGTAGACTTAGCAGTTAATGAATACATAGAGGTGCTTTTAAAATTGTAGAGCCAACAGAATGCTCAGGAAAACAAGATTTAGAATGCATGGAAGAAACAAATGCAATGGAAGAAAATACGTCTGCCGATGCAGAGGAGTTTCCATTTGGTCATGTAACTCTATAAAGAGTTTAATTAGAGGTGTGTCTATGGCAATGGTAACTGTAGCAAAGGTTGCAGTCGAAAATACCACATACCAATTTGATAAAGCGTTTGATTACCTTGTGCCACCGCATCTGTTAAAACAGGCAAAAGCAGGCTGCAGGGTAACGGTTCCTTTGGCTTTCCAACAGTTGTCGACAAGGTGTTATACTTGCGTTGGAACAGACAGAAGATGATGAAAACGAAAGTCTGTTGTAACGGTGCTCGATGAAGCACCGTTTTTCACATCTGAACTTCTGAGTATGGTTACTTGGCTGAAAGAACGCTATTTTGCACTCTATATGATGCTGTTAAGTTATTGTTACCAACCGGGTTGAATATGAAGTTAAAACTGTATATTCTCTGGCAGTGCAGCTGGAAGAGATACAACAGCTGTGTACGGAAAGAATGGCGGTTACTGACTTTTATCTGTAGGTTCAGCGGATGCAGAGTTGCTCAAAAACGCCGGAACTGCTGCAAAATTCTAAATTGCCGGAAAAATTGGTGAAAAGGGATGGCTTCATAAAGCACAGGAAGCAGTACGGCAAATTAATGACGCGACTCAAAATGGTGCGATTAACCGAGCGATATCGTGATGGAACACAAATGCCAAAGTTAACCGCAAAGCAAAAGATGTCTACCACACCTTATGTGATATCGGCACTGCTTCTGTGAAAGAAATATGCTACTTTACAGGTGTTACAACAGCAGTGGTACAGAATTTGGTAAAGCGTGGTGTTGCTGAGTTTTACGATATAGAAATATTCCGTAATCCATATGAAGCAATTGAAGCCCCAAAAGATACTCAGGCAATTACGTTGTCTGATGAACAACAAATCGCATTTCAGCACTTAAAACAGCAGTATGAAATGGAGAAGGGCGGTGTTTCTGCTTTATGGTGTTACGGGCCGGAAAAACCCTTGTGTTTATGAAGCTGATTGATGAAGTGTATCAACAGGGAAAAGGCGTTATTGTTATGGTGCCGGAAATTTCCCTCACTCCTCAAACTATTGGTCGTTTCCATAAAAGGTATGGCAATCGAGTAGCAGTATTTCATAGTGCACTTTCTATGGAGAACGGTTGGATGAATGGAAGCGTGTTAAAATGGGCAGGCTCTAATTGCAGTAGGTACTCGTTCCGCTGTATTTGCTCCATTTGAACATTTGGGCTTAATTATTATGGATGAAGAGCAGGAATATACCTATAAGTCGGAATCCTCCCACGGTATCATGCTCGAGAAGTTGCGAAATATCGTTGCGCATATCATAATGCCTTATTGGTTTTGGCTTCCGCCACTCCTTCTTTAGAGAGTTACTTTATGGCTGAAAACGGAAGATATTTCTTGGAATCTTTGCCACATCGCTATGGAGATGCAAAGCTGCCGGAAGTTATTATTGCAGATATGAACGAGCAGTTGCCTAGCGGAAACACAACAGCATTCAGTAATAAACTGATACAAGAACTACAAGAAAATCTGGAGAGAAAAGAACAGTCTATTTTGCTGCTTAACCGCAGAGGATATCATACTTTTGTTTCCTGTAAACATTGCGGAGAGGTAGTTTCTTGTCAAGCTGCAGTATTTCTTTAACGTATCATAGCGCAAATAACCGGTTGATGTGTCATTACTGCGGCTATTCTGTTCCATTTACAAAGAATGTCCTAGTTGTCACGAACCTGAAGTGCGATATACCGGTTCGGGAACGCAAAAGGCGGAAGAAGAATTAAGAATATTATTTCCAAGTGCGCGTATTTTGAGATTAGATGCTGATTCCACCATGCGCAGGCATGCTTATGAAACAAAATGAAATCATTTTCTAACGGAGAATATGATATTATTATTGGTACACAGATGGTTGCAAAAGTTGGACTTTGAGAATGTTACATTGGTAGGAGTACTTTCAGCAGATCAGGTTTTGTACAGTGATGATTTTCGCAGCAATGAACGTGGCTTTGATTTATTGACACAAGTAGTAGGACGTTCAGGACGAGGTACAAAAAGAGGCAGAGCAATTATACAAACGTATACGCCGGACAATCCTGTCCTTGCACTTGCATCGCAACAGGACTATGTTCATTTTATGAACAGGAGATTCTGTAGCGTAAAGCAAAGCTTTATCCGCCGTTTGCAGATATTGTTGTAATTGGTTTGTAGGGGAACAGGAGTCAAAAGTTGCAAAAGCCAGTCAATTATTTTAGAAATGCTGAGTCATTTGGCATCAACAGAATACAGCAAATTGCCAATTCGTGCATTGTGTCCTACACCGGCACAGGTAGCGAAGGTAAGTAATAAATATCGGTATAAACTGATGATAAAATGTAAAAATAATTTGACATTCAGGAAGATGCTTTCCGTTTGCTTATAGCGTGCGGAAAAGAAAAGCGTTTACAGGAATTACTGTTTATGCGGACAGCAATCCTGATATGATTTAAAAGGAGTAAAAGAACATATGGCTATCAGAGAATTGTAATAGAGGGCGACGATATTTTAACAAAGTCTGCCGTCCTGTTGAAAAATTTGACGAAAGCTTGGCGTTTTATTGGATGACATGAGAGAAACCATGATGGATGCTGACGGTGTTAGTCTTGCTGCGCCGCAAATAGGTATTTTGCGCCGTGTAGTGGTAATCGATATCGGCGAAGGATTGGTAGAACTGGTGAATCCTGAGATTATCTATGAAGAAGGTGAACAAGAAATGCAAAGAAGGCTGTCTTTCTTGTCCCGGCGTATATGGCATGACAAAACGTCCTGCAAAGTTAGAGTGTCTGCTCAAAATAGACACGGAGAGCGTTTTGAATTTGAAGCGGAAGAGTTATTTGCAGTAGCATGCTGTCACGAAATTGACCATTTAAACGGTATTTTGTTCCGAGAACATGTGGTGCGTATGGTTGTGGAAGACGGTCATGAATTACCATAAGTTCATGTATGATTTGTGTATTAAAATACAAAATAATAGGGTTGACAATTATGCGTATCATTTTTATGGGAACGCCGGTTTTGCGGTACCTTGTTTACAAAAGTTAATTGATGCAGGTCATGATATTTGTGGTGTATTTACTCAGCCGGACAAACCTAAGGGAAGAGGATACACCTTAATGCCGCCTCCTGTGAAAGAGTTGGCTTTGCAGCATGGATTGACTGTATATCAGCCAACCACTTTGATGACGAAGTGCAGCGGTTGATAGCAGACTTACATCCGGAATTAATTGTGGTTGTAGCATATGGAAAATTACTTCAAAAGCAGTTTTGGATATTCCGCCAAGAGGCTGTGTTAACGTACATGGCTCTTTATTGCCCAAATACCGTGGTGCGGCACCCATTCAGTGGACTGTGTTAAACGGTGATGCAATTGCAGGTGTAACCACCATGTTTATGGGAGAAGGTTTGGATACAGGAGATATGTTGCTGAAAGCGGAAACACCTGTAGGAGAAAATGAAACTTCAGGCGAATTATTTGAGCGTCTTTGCCATTTGGGCGCAGATTTGCTTATGGATACCATAGATGCTTTAAAAAATGAAACAATAATACCGATTCCACAAAATGAAGAAGAGGCTTGCTATGCAAGTATGCTAAGTAAACAAGATTCACCTATTGATTGGAATAAAACGGCGCAGCAGGTGCATAATCAAGTAAGAGGTTTATCCCCTTGGCCTGTTGCGAATACTGTGTATCACGGAAAACAATTAAAAATTCATCAAACATTGGTTGCATCTAAGGAACACGGTAACCCTGGGGATGTAATAGAGAAAATAACAAATTTTTGTTTGTTGCGGTGACGGTGCTGTAGAATTGGTCACCGTTCAGTATGAAGGCGGTAAAAGAATGTCTGCAAAAGATTTTTTCCGCGGACGTCCTTTGGAAGAAAATGAAAACTTACTGACGCAATAAAGGAAGGCGTATTTATGGGTTTTACTATTTCGATTATACGTATTTTCTATTTTTAGCACCGGCAATTATTATTACGATGATTGCGCAGATTGGTGTAAAACAACATTTAATAAGTATTCTAAAGTGTTGAATATGAAAGGGTTGACAGGGCAGCTGCTGCACAGCGTGTTTTAGAACATGGTGGTGCTTTATTGACACAAGTACAAATGACAGGCGGATACTTAACTGATCATTTTGACCCTAAAACGAATATTATACGTTTGTCACAAAGCGTATATGGCAGTGCAACTGTATCGGCTGTTGGAGTAGCAGCTCATGAAGCGGGACATGCGGTTCAGTATGCAACAGGGTATGGACCTATTAAATTCAGGACTGCTATTTATCCGATTGTAAGTATTGGCTCTAATTTGTCTATGCCGCTGATTTTAATTGGTTTTGCTTCCTGTGCAGTATAGCTTTGTGGTGTATATCGGAATTGGATTATATAGTTTGTCTGTCTTATTCAGTCTTGTGACATTGCCTCGTAGAATTTAATGCGAGTTCCAGAGCGTTGCGCTATTTGGAGAAACAAACTCATTAACAGCAGATGAATTGGTTGGAGCAAAAAAAGTACTGCGTGCGGCAGCAATGACATATGTTGCCTCTACCTTTGTAGCATTACTGTCTTTATTAAGACTGATTTTAATTTTGGCAACAGAAGAGGAAGAGAATCATGAAAATGCCAGAACTGCAGCTCATGCAGCATTGCTTCAGGTTGATGTAAATGCGGGTTATTCCAACATTGTAATTGATAAAGCGATTAAAGAAGCGAACTTGGATCAGAGAGACGCTTCTTTGGCCGCAGCCATTTTATGGTGTGTTGGAACGCAGAATTACATTGGACTATATTATCAATCAGTTTTCCAGAATTCCTGTAAAACAGATGACACCTGATATTTTAGAAATTTTGCGTATGGCGTGTTATCAAATTTTATATATGGAAAAAATTCCTCACTCGGCTGCTGTAAATGAAGCTGTTAATATGGCAAAACAGACCAAGGGGAAAATCCCCGGGTTTGTAAATGGAGTGTTACGTGGACTGCTTAGGGGCAAAGAACAAATACAAATGCCCAATGAGAAAAAAGACCCTTTGCATGCATTGAGTATCATGTATTCTTGTCCTAAGTGGCTGATACAATTGTGGCAGGAAGCATATGGTAAAGAACATACACTGGGTTTATTAAAAAGTTTTTGATAAACCCTTTGTATGCCAGAGTAAATACAACGAAAATTACCACAGAGCAGTTAATTGAGCGTTTAGAAAAAGAAATGTATGCGCAAAAGAAGTACCTTGGATGCCGGAGGCAAATTGAACTGGAACAGACCGGTTCGGTGGCACACTTACAGGCATACGAAGAAGGCTTGTTTCATATACAAGATATATCATCTCAATTGTGCTGTTCTATATTGGCTCCAAAACCGGGACAAACCATTGCAGATCTTTGTGCTGCTCCGGTGGCAAAACATTTACCATGGCAGAGCGAATGGAAAATCAAGGAAAATTACTTTCGTTTGATAAATATAAAGGCAAGGTAGGTTTGATTCGACAAGGAGCAAAACGATTGGGGATTATCAATATAGAGGCTTCCATTCGAGATAGCAGCAATCCAAAAGAGGAACTGCTGTTTGCAGACGGTGTATTGTGCGATGCGCCTTGTGCAGGTTTGGGAATTATTCGCAGAAAGCCGGAAATTCGTTATAAACCTCAGGAAGAATTAAAAGATTTGCCCTTGGTGCAGCGTAGTATTTTAAAAGAAGCGGCAGGTAAAACCGGGAGGAACTTTGGTTTACTCTCTACTTGTAGTTTAAATCCTGCAGAGAATGGAGAAGTAGCAGATTGGTTTTAAAAAGAACATTTGGACTTTAAAGCAAAGCCGTTAAATCTGCCTGTTCATATCAAACAAAGTGGTGGATCAATCGGACAATCAGATTACATTATTACCCCATATTCATGGCACGGATGGTTTTTATTGCCGTATTTGTAAAACATAATATAATATATGGGGAAAGGAGTGATTTTCAATGGAGCTG
>SCPP01000485.1_pt1 | contig 12293 bp, 25 predicted proteins | sample 6106811 | NCBI WGS metagenome assembly SCPP01 (sample SAMN10720449, study PRJNA508395) | human gut metagenome | isolation source: Participant 2 stool, 15 month | host: Homo sapiens | collected 2018
TTGATTTATACGGTGAAAACGGTTGTTTACAGGTAAGGTATTTGAAATGGCAAAGAAGGTTTATTTTACAGGTTCCTGTTGTGGAGGGAAAAGCATATAAAAGAAAGCATTTTATTTGGTGGTCAGTTTTCTGGTCGGGATATGTACGGCTGCGTCCGCAATTATCCTGAAACAGTTAATTCATCTGATACAACATCTTCTTACCGGGAATTTTGATGTGAGCGGGTGAATTACCTGTACCTGCTTTATCCGGTGATCGGTATCTTGTTGGCCGGTTTGTTTGTAAAATATATTGTGCGTGACGATATCAGCCATGGGGTGACGAAAATCCTCTATGCTATTTCGCAGCGTAAAAGTCGAATCAAGCCTCCTAATACCTGGACTTCCATTGTTGCCAGTTCGGTGACGATCGGGTTTGGTGGTTCGGTAGGAGCGGAGGCCCCGATTGTGCTGACGGGGCGGCTATCGGTTCAATCTCGGACGCCTGTTCGGATGGAGCAGAAGACGTTGATGCTGTTAGTCGGCTGCGGTGCGGCAGGTGTAATTGCCGGTATCTTTAAGGCGCCGATTGCCGGGTTGGTTTTGTGATCGAGGTCTTGTTGCTCGACCTGACGATGACGTCGGTGTTGCCTTTGCTGATTTCATCGGTGACGGCGGCGACGGTTTCCTATATTTTACGGGGACGGAAGCGATGTTTAAATTCTCGCAGACAGAAGTGTTCGAGATAGAACGTATCCCGTACGTGTTGTTGCTGGGCGTCTTTGCGGATTGGTTTCCCTTTATTTTACCCGTGTGATGAACAAGGTGGAAGGGATGTACCGGAAGTTGGGTACGTATTGGAAGAAGTTCCTGCTCGGCGGTGTTATGCTGAGTGTGCTTATCTTTTTCCCTCCGTTGTATGGTGAAGGTTACGACACGATTGGCTCGCTGCTGGGGGCAGTTCTCCCATATAATGGATAAAGAGTTTGTTCTATGATTTGAATGATACGTACTGGGGAATACTGGTATTCCTGTTCCTGATTCTGCTGACTAAAGTGTTTGCCTCGAGTGCGACCAATGCCGGCGGGGATGCGGTGGTATCTTTGCACCAAGCTTGTATCTGGGCTGTATTTCCGGTTTCCTTTTGCGCATGCTTCCATTATTTCCCTTTCACCATGTATATTTCCGAGAATTTTGCGTTGCCGGGGATGGCGGAATTATGTCGGGCGTCATGCATGCACCGCTTACCGGTGTGTTCCTGATTGCGAACTTACCGGTGGATACGACCTTTCCTGCCGTTGATGATTGTTCCATCCAGTTCGTACCTGACGATTCTGATGTTCGAGCCTCACAGTATCTATTCGATGCGTCTGGCACAGAAAGGCGAATTGCTGACCCATCATAAAGACCGCGCCGTACTGACTTTGCTGAATACGGATAGCGTGATTGAAAAGGACTTCCAGGTCGTTTCTCCGGAAATGTCGCTGGGAGATATGGTGAAAGTGATTGCAAAGAGCGGACGTAACTCGTTCCCGGTAGTCGATGAAGGGCGTTTTGCTGGGAATCGTGTTGCTGGATAATATCCGCAACATTATGTTCCGTCGGAGTTATATAACAGGTTCCATGTATCCAAGTTCATGGTGTCGGCCCGGCTAAGATATGTATCGGGACACCGATGGAGCAAATCATGGGTATTTTGATGATACGAAGGCCTGGAACCTTCCGTGGTGGATGAAGAAGGGCGTTATGTCGGCTTTATGTCGAAATCGAAGATATTAATTCATACCGCGAAGTATTGGTAGAAAACTTTTCAGGAGATTAAAAGATGGAAAAAAGAGTTACGGATTGTATATATGGGCACTCCGATTTTGCGGTGGAGAGCCTGAAAGCCTTGGTCGAAGGCGGATATAATGTAGTAGGAGTGATCACGATGCCGGATAAGCCGGTCGGACGTCACGGAAGTGTCTTGCAGGCAAGTCCGGTGAAGAAATATGCCGTATCGCCAGAACTTCCTGTCTTGCAGCCGGAGAAGTTGAAAGATGGCATTCCTCTCGCTGAGTTACGTGCTTTGGAGGCTGATTTGCAGATTGTGGTCGCCTTTCGCATGCTGCCGGAGGTTGTTGTCTGGAATATGCCGGAACATTCAATCTTCATCGTCTTTGCTGCCGCAGTATCGCGGGCGGCTCCCATCTGGGCGGTGATTAATGGCGATACGGAAACGGGTGCGACCACCTCCTGACACATGAAATAGATACCGGCAAGATTATCCGTCAGAAACATTTGCCGATAGCCGATACGGATGATGTCGGAATCGTACACGATGCCCTGATGACTATGGGCGCCGGCCTGGTGACGGAAACGGTGGACCTGCTGCTGGAAGGAAAAGTGGATGCCGTTCCCCAGGAAGAAGTTTTAAAGACCCGGCAGAACTTCGCCCGGCTCGAAAATATTTAAGGAAACCTGCCGGATAAACTGGAATCAACCGTTGAAGAAGATATATGATTTTGTCCGCGGACTCTCTCCTTATCCTGCTGCATGGACGGAGTTGGTTGCTCCGGACGGAAGCCGCATGGCGTTGAAAGTGTATAAGACGGAAAAGCGTCCGGCTTCGCATGACCTGGCAACCGGCACTATCTGTACGGATGCAAAGAGTTATGTCGATGTGGCTGTTGAAGACGGTTATATCCGTTTTCAGACATTGCAGCTGGCCGGAAAGAAACGGATGGAAATAAAAGATTTCCTCAACGGTTTCAAACAAATCGGTGATTATACAGTAGAATAATAATGAAGGAAACCAGGCGCATTATCTATATAACACTGGGTTCTTTTCTTCCTGATATTAGGAGCAATCGGCATATTTGTTCCGTTGCTCCCGACTACTCTTTCTGGTTACTTACCTGCTGGTTTTATATCCGTAGTTCCGAAAAGTTATATAACCGGGCGATGGATAACCGTTATTTCGGACCGTATATCCGGAATTATCTGGTAGACAAAAGCAATCCCGTTACGTTCAAAGATTATCTCGGTGGCGGGTGATGTGGCTGTCTGCCATTCTTACTCTTTTCCTTATTGAATATCTTTGGGTGAAAATCCTGCTGCTTCTGATAAGTATCGGGGTGACCTGGCATATTCTTGCGTTTCCTACAAAAAGTAAAATTTCTTTAGCCGTATATAATTAGGCGAGTAACGGATAGATACTGTAATAATGGTAATTATATCTGTAATTCGTCTACCAGCGACCCGCCGGATTGTTCTATTTTTGTATCATCAATAAAACAAAGAACTCGGTTTATGAACTTAATAAAAAGAGTAAGTGGCGTATGGTAGGAATAATTATAGGTATACTGATCGTATTGGGAGTGGCTGGTATTGCATTTGTTAACCAGCCGAGTTTCGGACGTCTGCCCAAAGGCGAACGGCTGGAAAAAATCAAACGTTCGCCCCAGTACAGGGATGGGGCATTCCAAAATCAGCGTCTCACGGAAGTGGTGACTTCGGAAGGTGGGCGCTTACGGGCTATGTGGAAGTTCCTGTTTTCAAAACCGGAAGACTTTATCCCGATAAACCTGTGCAGGCAATTAAGACCGACCTGAAAACCTTGCCGGAAGACTCTGACTGGATGGTCTGGTTCGGTCACTCTTCTTATCTGCTCCAGTTATCGGGAAAGCGTGTGCTGGTCGACCCGGTTTTCTGTATGGCTTCGCCCGTATCTTTGTCAACAAGCCGTTTAAAGGCACGGATATTTATAAACCGGAGGATATGCCGGAGATTGACTACCTGGTTATTAGCCACGACCACTGGGATCATTTGATTATCAGACAGTGGTGCAGTTGAAAGAACGGGTACGGAAAGTTATCTGTCCTTTAGGCGTAGGCGAGCATTTCGAGCGTTGGGGATATGACAAAGAGAATCTGGTGGAACTGGATTGGAAGGAAGACGCCTTGCTGGACAATGGTTTTACCGTTCATTGCCTGCCTGCCCGTCATTTCGGACGCGGACTGACTCCCAACCAAACTCTTTGGGCTTCTTCCTGCTTGAAACCCTTCACGTAAGGTCTATATAGGAGGTGACGGCGGTTACGACACGCATTTTGAAGAAATCGGCCGCCAATATCCGGACATTGATCTGGCTATTCTGGAAAACGGACAATATAACGAAGATTGGCAACATATCCATCTGATGCCGACTGCCCTGGGTGAGGCTGCCCGCGATCTGAAAGCGAAAAGGCTCGTCACTGTCCATCATTCCAAATACGCACTTGCTCGTCATCCCTGGGACGAACCGTTGAAGAATGAACTTGAAGCAGCTACCCGAAACTCGCTGGACCTGATTGCCCCGGAGATCGGCGAGGTAGTAGAGTTGGAGGTCCGGTAATGCGAAGGGGTTCCAGTTTCCTTAGGAGGAAACTGGAACCCCTTCGCAAGTAATTATCTTGTTTCTTTCAATGCATCTTCCAGACTGATGCCTAACGCATCGGCAACGCCTTTGCCATAAGCTGGATCGGCTTTGTAACAGTTGCGTACGTGACGTTGCTGGATGAACAGTTCGGCACCACCGATCTGGCGGGCGGTGTTTTCGAATAACACCTGCTGTTCGTCCGCCGGCATCAAGCGGAACAGATCTCCCGGCTGGCTGTAGTAATCATCATCATATTCGCGTTCATTATAATTATAGATGTCGCCGTTCGCTTTCAAAGGCGGTTCCTTCTTTCTCGGGAGAGTCTTTCCATTCGCCGAAGCTGTTAGGTTCGTATCCTTTGCGGCACCATAGTTTCCGTCTACACGCATAGCTCCATCGCGGTGATAAGCATGGAAAGGACAGCGGGGTTTGTTTACCGGTATTTGTTCGAGTTGACTCCCAGACGATAGCGTTGTGCATCGCCGTAAGAGAAAAGGCGTCCCTGAAGCATCTTGTCTGGGGAGAATCCGATGCCTTCGACAGTATTCATCGGGTTGAAAGCAGCTTGCTCTACTTCTTGGAAATAATTCTCCGGATTACGGTTCAGTTCAAGGATTCCGACGTCTTGTAGCGGGAAGTCTTTGTGCGGCCATACTTTGTGTCAGGTCGAACGGGTTGATACGATAGTTGTCTGCCTGCTCTTCCGTCATCAACTGAATCTGAATTTCCATTTAGGAAATCTCCCTTTTCGATGCTTTCAACAAGGTCGCGTTGATGAGATTCGCGGTCTTTGGCGATGATCGCTTCCGCTTCCTGATCTGTCAGGTTTTTGATTCCTGTAATGTCCGCAGGTGGAACTTCACCCAGATACGTTCGTTCTTTGCATTGATAAAGCTATACGTATGACTACCGAATCCGTGCATGTGGCGATAGGAGTAAGGGATTCCACGTGAGCTCATTGTGATGGTAACCTGATGCAATGCTTCAGGAAGTAACGTCCAGAAATCCCAGTTGTTGTTTGCACTGCGCATGTTTGTTTCGGATCTCTTTGATGGCGTGGTTAAGGTCGGGAAACTTCAGCGGGTCGCGCAGGAAAAATACCGGAGTGTTGTTTCCGACTAAATCCCAGTTGCCCTCTTCGGTGTAGAATTTCATGGCAAAACCGCGGATATCACGTTCGGCATCGGCCGCTCGCGTTCGCCGGCAACAGTGGAGAAGCGGACGAAACATTCGGTCTGCTTGCCTACTTCACTGAAGATTGCTGCTTTGTGTACTTTGTGATATCATGTGTAACGGTAAAAGTACCGAATGCTCCGGAGCCTTTGGCATGCATGCGTCTTTCGGGAATAACTTCGCGGTCGAAATGGGCCAGTTTCTCCAAAACCACGGATCTTGTAATAACACTTGTCCACGCGACCTACTGTCTGGATGTTCTGATTGTCTGCTACGGGACGACCGTTGGCAGCTGTGAGTTTCTTGTTCTCCATAGATGAATTTTTTATCTGTATATAGTCGACGACATTCTACCCTTGAATATTAATGTAACCGAACGGACACAGCTTTTGTTTTTAATTATTGAACAAAGTAAAATGTTATTCAGCAGAAATCAAATAGGTAATTTTGATACGTGGATAAGGGTTATTTATCAGGAGAAACAACAAACGGTTGTCCGGCCTGATAAAGATTTGGTATTAATCATCAATCTCATTTGGTTTTTCAGATTATTGTAGTATATTTAGCCTTCAGGAATCAAGGCGTTTGCCTAATTGTTGGCTTTGAATAAAAATATGAACTAAAAACAGAATAACGCATATGACTGATCTGACTATAAACACTTTATATGAAAACAATCTTTCACTGGAAGGATCGACCCGTATTGATTTTACGAAGACTGTAAATTATATATCAGCTCACACCTCTTTGGATATAGGGATTGTAAAGAACAGATGTCCGTCCAGTTACCATATATCGAATCTTTTATTAAAAAGCGCAGCTATTATATCGGAATAATGATGTTTCCTGGATAGAGGCAATCGCTGCTTTCGAAGAACTGCATGCAGAATGTTTGCAGAAAGAAAGAAAAAATGCGATCGGAGCGTTTACTCTTGCTTTGGATATTTTTAAGTGGATCAGTGAAGGATCAGATTACTTGCAGTCTGTCTATAAAGATGATGTGGAGCAGAAGCGGGAGGAAATCTTTCGGCGGATGGATAATTTGCAAGGAAAATAGAAGCATGTAAATGCATTTTGGATAAAAGGAGAATCTCGGCTGGCGAGCATACTGTTCAGGTTGAAAGCGAGCGGGAATCTTTGGCATGCAGAAAAAGAAATCCGGCAGATATTATATCTTTTATCCTATGACACGGATCTTCTAACGAATGCTTTGATGTTGGTTGGCCGTTTGATTAATGAACTGATAGCAAGCAAGCGAATCGGGAAAAACGAACTTGCAGAGTTATACAGCCTGTTAAAAGAAAAGCGCAGGCGGCGGAAGATAAGACTGCCGAAGTATGGTACATGGATGAATGGAACACTGTCCATCCGGTTATTACGAATGCGATACAAATACATGCTTTCCTCTACCTGGTATCGAAAGAGGCAGAAGTTGCCGATTCTGACCGGGCGGTGATCGCTGCACGTATTTGCCGGTATTTATCCCGTATCCCTTCTGTTTATGGTGGTGTACTGAAAAATAAATCGTATACGCTGCTAACCGGAGAAAACCGGCTGAACGGCAAAATCCGCTGGGACAGTTTGTGTGATTATGATGAAAGGCGTATGCTGGAACAACTCGTTACGATACCAATTGAAGATGCTTCCTGTCCTGTTTTGAGCAGGCACTAAGTGGCAACAGTATAGCAATGCATCGAATACGCTGACACTCGATAACGATGGTTTTACGCTCAGTACACATTTGCCCCATGCTTCCCTTTATGGAAAGGGCGCAAAGACCGGGTATCTGTGTTGAATAACAGGTTGTTTGTGGCCTTATTCGATAAACCGGTCTGTTCGTTCGATGCCTGTAAGACCATAAAAGATTACAGGTTGTACTGGAAGCAGCTGGCGGAAGATTTTCCTCTTTCTTTGCAGGGCAGCAAACCGGTTGTCGAGATGTTTCCTGAAGAAGCGTTTATTGCGAAGAAGTCGGAAGAAGAATTTCCGGGATTGTCTATCCTTCGCCTGACGAGCGGGTAAATATTCGTATTTTATCGATTAATAAAGAATCGATGTCGATGTATGCGGAAATAATCGACAAAACTTATCAGGGAATGAAAGCCGTTTGCCTTTGCCTATATCAATTCCTGTTATAGCATGATTCCCGGATTTTCCGATCTGTTTTCTGTCAACCAATTGTTTCAGGCTAAAATAAAAGAAGTGGAGAAAGGTGAAATTCTTTTATCCCTGATACAGGATTTCAATGAATTTATTTATCCGGAATGTGTACGGCGGAAAGCATTGCTGGGGAAGGTAGTCGAAGTTCGTGACGGGAAAGTCTGGTGGTTGCTTTCGTCCGGAGCTACGGCTACGACTGCTTTGACCTCGCATAAAAAATACCGGATCGGAGATATCTTTAAGGTTGAATATGTCGGTCTCCTTTCCCACAAACTGAAAAATACGATCAATGTGCAGTCGCATGTGCCTCGTCCTGACCATGCGGCTTTCGACCGGTCCGTGTTGGAGAATATACGCGATTTCTTTATATTCCTGACAAAAGAGATTTATAAAGGAGACGGCGATTCTGTGTTATTGACCGATCAGAAGAAAGAAATAACCCTTTTTTCGTCGCCCTGAAAGATCTGAGCCTGGAAAATGTGAATATTACTCCTTGCGATATGAAAGAAAGCAAAGAAGTAGTGGAAAAGAGGTGAAAGAGCACGCTTGCTGATAACCCGGCATTAACGATCGAACTGGTGCGCGAACTGATCTTTTGCGTGGATTCGCTGGTTTTGGAACTGGATGATTCTACCGAACGGTTCAATGTATATAACATATTGAGTCTCTTGTGTAACTTCACCGGCAATCAGGCGTTGGCTCGTTATTACCAACTTTGTGCCGACTATATATATAATGTAGAAGTGCTGATGACGGAGCCTTATCATACCCGTTTTCGGAAGCGAACATACAAAAGTTCCGCGATCTGCTGAAGAAGATGGAGCTCATGGATATAAACCGTTATGGCCGCAATCTGAAACAGTGCCGGCAGGTGATACGGGTGATGCAGACGTTGTATGAAAGACTCTTCTCGCTCTTGAACTCTTTTATGCAGGACAAGAACCCGCTTGTTTCGGAATTCCCGCTATTTCAGTATTGTTCGTTTTCTGAGGAGAAAGATACGGAGTTGCAGGAGGTTATCTATAAAAGCATCAATTTGCTGCTGGGCTTTAAGGATCCCGGGAAAGAAAAGACATATGTTCCGGTCTACTTCGGGCATGAAGGCATGGAGAAGGAATTTAAGACATCGGCCTTTATTCATGCCAATAAAATGCCGGCGAAGATCAGAGTGTCGTCCTGGCTCGTGTCATCGCCTCTTTCATGAATACAGACGGAGGAACGCTTTATATCGGCGTCAACGACAAAGGCTATCTGAACGGGTTGGCAGAGGATTTGAAATTTGCCCGTAACGACAGTGATGTCTACCTTCGTGAAGTCAACAGAAGTATCATTTACCAGTTGGGAGAAAAGAAGAAGACCGGAACCGGTATCAGGAAAATATCCGTTGCCGGATCTATGAATATGAAGACGGGAGGATGGTATTGGCCTTTAGGGTGGTGCCGATCAATGAAGTGGTGAAGGTGAAAGGGGTTGTATATACCCGAACAGGCAGTTCAAGTATGGCAAAGGCGGTGTGCAACGTGGACGAGTTTGTTAAACAAAGGCGTACACTGAAACTGGATTCAACACCTAAGAAGCCTGAGTTTCCGGTATTCTTCAGCGAGGAACGGAAAGAATACATTTTAAGGTACAACAAGACAATAATGTGCAACAGGAGATTTTTCTCCTGCCGGAAGTAGAAGTAAAAGAGGAGACCGTTCTTCCGCCAATGCGCGAGATAAAAAGACAGGAGAAGGGAAAGCTAAAACAAAGCGTATGCGTGCAAAACATCCGGTTTGCGAACGAACCCTGATAAAGAAACCGGACGGATATACGCCGGGGCACTTATTCGTTTCTTTGTTTGCCAACGGAAAGATCGCCAGTTCTCCCAGTCCCAAAATAGGTGTTTGGGGAGGCGAGGAAAAGTCCTGTTCTCGTATAATCCGGAAGATAAAGAGGATATCCTGGTTGCAGTTTTCGCCAATGGCGAGGTCGGCCTGTCGAATCTGAAAAGGAATATCGCAACCCAATACTCCACTGGCATTCATCGATTCGGTAGACGGACTGCTCTTTTGTCTCCGGCTCATAAAACAGACTATCTTTGCTGATCGCGGATAAAGACGGGGAGAAAAGATTCCGTATTATAGCATTGGATGATTTTGAAAAGTCGATGAGCATTCAACCCCGTAATACGCTTGTACTCGAACCGGATAAAGGTACGTTCGTCTATGCAGAGATCCTGTCTGCGGAACAGGTCGGAACCCTTAATGAAGATAAATTGTCGTTGAAGGAATTTGACCAGTACAATGCCGGACGGCGATGGAACATACCGTTTATAAATCGGATGTGGAAGTACTCAGTTCTATGTGTGGATTACTTTCTGATCATTGAGTGATCATTCCGCAACAGAATAGATAAGAGGATGCGTCGAAAGTTACAGTCTTTGGCGCATCTCTTTATAATTTAAAGACCTGCATCAGGCTTTAGTTGCAGTTTTATTGGGAGGGCTTTGTCCAGCCATTTCTCCTGGAAGGTTTGCATCCATTCGTAGAAGCTGGGATAAAGGCGGTCGCAAAATCGTATTGATGGCCATACCGAATACGACGGCTGCACCCAATGATACGGCTGGCTGCTCCTGCTCCGGTGGCAAACAACAACGGCATGACTCTCGAGTACAAAGGCGAACGAAGTCATCAGGATAGGACGCAGGCGGACGTGTCCGGCTTCGAGCGCTTCGCGTATCGGATTACCGGCGGCACGGTAGTCGCGGCAAATTCGACAATCAGGATACCGTTCTTTGCGGAGAGGGCTATCAGCAGGATAATCCCGATTTGCGTGTAGACGCTGACGGGCACTCCCATAATGAAACAACCGAGAATGGCTCCAGCAAGGATTGGCAATCCATGATGGCTGCCAGCGGACTTGTCAACTTTCATATTGTGCCGAAGAACCAGGAAGGCCACCAGTAAAGCCATACCGAATATCAACATCGTGGTCGAGCCGGCTTTGGTCTCCTGATAGGCGCGGATCCATTCGTAACCGAAATTGTCGCCCAGCTGTTCCTGTATGAGTTCTTCCATCGCCTGTATGGCTTCTCCCGAACTGTATTTCGGATTGGCAATACAAGTGATGGAAGCAGAAGAATACATATTATACAGGTTAATCTGGTCCAATCCCAATTGTTGTTTCGCTTCTGTAAAGCGGAGAAAGGAACCATCTTGCCGGAACTGTTTTCCAGGCTCAACCGCATAACATCATCGATGACCTTCTGCGCCTGTCCGCCGGCTTCAATCTTGACCTGATAGATACGCCCGAACTCGACAAAGTCATTTACATAGGCGGCTCCCATGTAATAGCTGAGGGTTGAAAAGACATCGCTCAGCTGTAATCCCAGCAACTGCACCTTGTCGCGGTCGATATTCAGACGGTATTGAGGGACATTCGCCTGATACATACTGGATAAACTCAGAAGTTGAGGTTTGGTACGGTATGTTTCCAGCAATGTCTGTATGGCATGCTGCATTTCGGTCGGTCCAGGTTCTTGCGGTCTTCCAGTTGTAGTTGCAGACCGCCGGAAGCCCCAGGCCGGAATGGCAGGAGGAACCAGGGCAAATATCTGCGCTTCCTGAATGCCATAGGCTTCCGGTTGAAGCGGGTGACGACATCTTGTGCCGTATGACCTTTCCCTTTTTCGTTCACTCCAGTTCTTCAGTACGACAAAATAGGTACCGGTATTCGACAGTTCGCCGCCTCCCATCACAGAAAACCGTTTATTCCCATATAGGTTTTGACTTCCGGATAAGTGTCAGTATCTTGTTGATTTTCTGGCTGACGGCTTCGGTGCGTGGCAGGCTCGAGGCCGGCGGCAACTGGCTGGATAATGAAATATCCGTCGTCTTCTTCGGGATGAAGGTCGAAGGCCAGCGCATGAACATGACGGCTGCCGTCGCTGAAACGATCAGGAGGATTATCAATGTGACCAGCTGATGTTTCAACATGCGGTCGACAACATCATCGTAGATTTTCTGTGTTTTGTCGTATACCTTATTAAAGGCTTTGAAGACGACAAACTTCCGGGTCGTTAGTGACGCGCAGGAACAGGGCGCAGAGTGCCGGTGTCAATGTCAATGAGTTGATGCCGCTCAGGACGGTTGCGGCAGCAATCGTCAGGGCGAACTGTTTGTAAAGCTGTCCGGAGATGCCGCCAATAAAAGTGGTGGGGATAAATACCGCCAACAGCACCAATACGACACCGATAACTGGCCCGAGCGAGTTCGCTCATTGCTTTTGTTACCGCTTCGCGTGCCGTATACTTCCCGGTATCCATGTATCGCGACGAGTTCTCGACGACAATGATTGCGTCGTCTACCACAATGGCAATCGCCAGGATCAATCCGAATAATGTTAATGTGTTGACCGAGAATCCCAATGCCCCCATGACAGCCAGTGTTCCTATCAATGAAACAGGAATACTGAGGCAGAATGATTACCGCCGGAAATTCTGGAGGAAAAGGAAAATAACCAGGACAACCCAGGGCTGTTGTTTCCAGGAAAGTCACCAACACTTCGTCGATAGAAGCGTTTGATGACTTCTGTCGTGTCGA
>SCPP01001445.1_pt1 | contig 12271 bp, 15 predicted proteins | sample 6106811 | NCBI WGS metagenome assembly SCPP01 (sample SAMN10720449, study PRJNA508395) | human gut metagenome | isolation source: Participant 2 stool, 15 month | host: Homo sapiens | collected 2018
ATCAACGTGACACAAGCCAAAGAACTGGAACTGGTTCCACAGGTTGTAAACATATCATATTCTTAGACAAGCCAGGAATATGAGGGAAAAGTTCGAGAAACTAAAATTTTTATGAGAAAGGACTGAACCAAGTAGGCTGGAACAAGTACAGCCGCATCAGTCTGGAATTTAATAATCAGATTATTTGTACTAAAAGAGAAGTAAGATATGGCAGCAACAGATTTTATAGTAGCAATAGAACTGGGATCCTCAAGATCACAGGTATTGCAGGAAAACAATGCGGACGGAAGCATACAAGTGCTGGCCCTCGCCAGCGAAACTCTTCGGATTTTATCCGTAAGGGAGTGATTTACAATCTGGACAAAACCGCACAAAGCCTTACTTCGATTATCAAGAAACTGGAATCGACATTAAAGGCTTCTATCGGAAAGGTCTATGTAGGTATCGGAGGACAATACGCACCATCCGTAATACGGGTACGTCATCTGGAAGAAGAAACCAAAATTTCACAGGAACTGATTGACTCCATCATGGACAGCAACCGCGAAGTCCCCATCATAGACCAGGAAATACTGGAAGTGGCCCCCCAGGAATATAAAGTAGGCATCAACCTGCTGGCCGATCCTGTAGGAGTTGCCAGCGATCATATAGAAGGGCGTTTCCTTAATATCATCGCCCGCAGCAGCGTGAACATTTGACAAATGTTTCAAACAGGCAGGAATCGAAATAGCCGACTATATCATCACCGTTGGCTCTGGCCAATGCCGTACTGACCAACAGTGAAAAACGCTCGGGCTGCATGTTCATCGACTTTGGCGCAGATACGACTACCGTATCTGTCTACAAAAACAACATACTCCGCCATTTGGCAGTCATCCACTGGGAGGAAGCAACATCACCAAAGACATTTGCAGCCAGCAGATTGAAGAGGAAGATGCCGAAGAACTGAAAAATGCGGCACCTATGCCGACAAGTCGGAAGACGGAGATGACAACCCTACCTACTCGCTGGACGGGAAATGCAGTATTGAGTCACACTTACTGGAAGACATCGTAGAAGCGCGTGTCAATGAGATACTGGCCAATGTATGGAACCAGATTGTTCTTTCGGGATATGAAGACAAACTGCTGGCAGGAGCTATCATTACCGGCGGTGCCGCCAATCTAAAGAATATGGAGGAAGCATTCAGCAACCGTACCAAAGTAGAAAAGGTAAGAATGGCCAAAGAAAGCAGCTAAGCCTGAAAGGTGGCATGATGGAACTGAAAAAGATGGTACATGCAATACAATCATCGCTTTGCTAGGAGCCGGGAAGAGAACTGTTACCGCCGGAACGTCCTATCAAGTACCTCTCTTCGATGAAAGCGGCGAGAATGTGGAAGACAAAGGAAAGAGAGAAGAAGAAGCAGCCAAAGAGCAGCGGCAAAAGAAGCAGAAGGAGCTGCGAAAAGCCACTTGCGAGAGCCTGATAAGAAACGCAAAAGAGCTGAAAGGGCAGGCAAATACAAAATGCCTTGTCGCAACTGGCCAAAGCACGCGATCTGGGGTGGCAGAAGCTTTGAACCAAATACGCGACCTGGAAAGAAATCAAGAGTTTGAAAGAAGCCAACAATCCGATCAAACGGCTGACCGACTTGTTTGGAAGGATTCTGGAAGAATAATAACGAATTACATCACCTTAATATAATATAGAAGATTATGTCTGATGAAACTATAATGCCATTCGATTTCCCGGCAGAAAACCCGACTATCATTAAAGTAATCGGTGTGGGAGGTGGCGGCGGCAATGCCGTAAATCACATGTATAAAGAAGGTATACACGATGTAACATTTGTTGTGTGCAACACAGATAACCAGGCGTTGGCCGAATCCCCGTTCCCGTGAAGTTGCAACTGGGAAAAGAAGGATTAGGGCCGGAAACCGCCAGAGCGTGCACGTGAAGCAGCCGAAGAAAGTATAGAAGACGTAAAAGGAATGTTGAACGACGGCTGTAAAATGGTATTTATCACTGCCGGAATGGGAGGAGGTACCGGAACCGGTGCGGCTCCGATCATTGCCAAGACAGCCAAAGATATGGATATCCTCACCGTAGGTATTGTCACCATTCCGTTCCTTTTTGAAGGAAACCGGAAGATTGACCAGGCGCTGGACGGCGTGGAAAATGAGCCAGCATGTAGATGCCCTGCTGGTGATCAACAATGAACGTCTGCGTGATATTTATTCGGACTTCAGCGTGATGAACGCTTTCGGCAAAGCGGATGACACTTTATCCATAGCAGCCAAGAGTATTGCCGAGATTATCACTATCCGCGGTACCATCAACCTGGACTTCAATGACGTGAAAACAGTACTAAAAGATGGTGGGGTAGCCATTATGAGTACGGGATACGGCAAAGGGGAAAGCCGCGTGAGCCAGGCTATCAATGATGCGCTCCATTCCCCGCTGCTGAACAACAACGATATCTTCAACTCGAAGAAGATCCTGTTCAACATCTCTTTCAGCACCAAGAGCGAGTTGATGATGGAAGAGATGAATGAGGTTCATGACTTCATGAGCAAATTCGGCAAAGACGTGGAAACCAAATGGGGGCTCTATATCGACGAGTCGCTGGAAGAACAGGTGAAGTTCACCGTACTTGCCACCGGCTTCGGCATCAAGGATGTACCGGGCATGGACAACATGATGAACAAACGCACCATCGAGGAACAAAAGTGGAAGAACTGGAAGAAGAGGCGCAGGATGAACGTCGTGGAGATTACTACGGCAAAGACACCTTCAAGAACAGCAACAAGAAGAAACGCCATAACATTTACATCTTCAGCCTGGAGGATCTGGACAATGATGACATTATCAGTATGGTGGAAACGACCCTACTTTCAACGTACCAAAACTGTGTTGGAAAGTATCCAGTCTAAAGCAATAGCCGAAGAAGAGGAAACATTCAATAACGATGCCGAAAACGGCGGAATAACGATCACATTTTAACAACTAAAATAGAAAAGAACCATGGATTTATTTGACGTAATCAGCAACGATATCAAAGAGGCTATGAAAGCCAAGGACAAAGTGAAACTGGAAACTTTGCGTAATGTGAAAAAATTCTTCCTTGAAGCAAAGACAGCACCGGGCGCCAACGACACTTTGACGGATGACGCTGCATTGAAAATCATGCAGAAACGGGTAAAACAAAGGGAAAGATTCAGCCGCCATTTACCAAGGTCAGGGCCGCGCAGACTTGGCTGAAGCCGAACTGGCCCAAGTGGCAGTGCTTGAAGCCTATCTGCCCAAACAAATGAGTAACGAAGAACTGGAAGCCGCTTTGAAAGAAATAATTGCAGAAGTGGGTGCCGCCGGTCCTCAGGATATGGGTAAAGTCATGGGTGTCGCCACCAAAAAGTTGGCAGGCAAAGCCGAAGGACGTGCCATCTCGGCTAAAGTGAAAATTTACTGGGATAATACTCCGGCAATCCATATTCGAGAAACAAACTTCTGCCCGATTCATCTTTACGGGCAGAAGTTTCGTTTTAAAATCAGTGAAAGCAAACGTATGCAGTACCCTATCCAGCTTCCGTTTATCATTCTCCTTCACCAATACCCTGTTCAAAGTATCCTTCAGTGTGTTCAGCCACAATAAAAATCTGATATACAGCGCATAAGGCTGACAGTAGTTCCTTCAGTGCGCTGTCAGCACCTTCAGCCGCCGCAACACCCGCACCGGACCGATGTCCTGACCATCATGCTAAAAGGACAAGAATGAGTCATACAATATCGTGGTCAAAAGATTGCACCTGCTTTCCATCTTAACTTTCAAGACAGGAAGAATACTCATTTGCTTCCGTAAGCATTCGGCCTCGTGCGTGTTTTTTTCCCCTCTTTTCCTTCCTACCTTTGTGGCTTCATTATAATCTTAATCCATTATGTGTTCAGTATTAGAATTTTCTAGCGAAAGTGATAAACTACGTACTCTCTTTTCCGAGTCTAACCATTTTGATTCTGTTCTTTTCATATTTGATGGCGGCCGTCGTTATAAAGTTTCGTCTTCCAGCCTTGGTATCCATTCCCCTCAGGACCTACTTCTCCCTTTAGGTCTTGGCCTTTTCCGCAGCAGTCCTTTTTGGTCTTATTACCTTTATCTCCAAGGTTGTAATTTCCATAAAGGTATTGACGGTCTTTGTGGCGAGTCATCCGACACACAGGTTCCTGCGTGTCAGAGCAGAGCGGTCATATTTTTCCGACCGCTCCCGTAGCAGGTTGCATATCCTTTATCGGTGCGACGACGAATACCGTCTGGAATGCCGTCGTCTGAATCGCGGTTCTTTCCTCTTGAAAAGGAACGGAAGAAGGATTTTCTTCAAATTTCCTGGAATCGCCTGAATGAGCTGCTTACTGTTAAAAGTATCGGAAAAGTTGAAAAGTAATTCCCCATTCTATAAGCCGTGCAGTTTTATTTTGATAACTTTGCCACATAATAAAAAGTGGATGTACAGTGAAAGAACCGGTTATTACCCTTACTTTGGAAGAGTACGAAGAGTTGCGCAAGGAACATGAATGCCTTGAAAAGGGCATGCGGAACTTCAGAGAAAATACGAAGCCTCTTTGCAGGAGTATTCCCGCCAGGTCGAAGAAATCTCGGCCTGTACAGCCGTCATTGCCGATCTGAGATGGAAATTGGCTGACTTGACACGCCGTTTATGGGGTAAATCCAGTGAAAAACGTCATCTTCCCGAAGATGCCGGCCAGCTGAGCATCTGTTTCGAGTCTCCGTCCGATGTCAATGACCCGGTAGCGGAAGAACAGAAAACCGCTGGGAAATCCGTCACATCGGAGAATGGCTACAATCGTTTCCGTAAAAGCTTCACGAATCACTCCACGCCCGTAAGCCCATCGACCCGTCCCTTCCCCGTGAGGAGATTATCATTCCCATGCCGGAAGGCCTTTCGTTGGAGGGAGCGACGAAGCTGGGAGAGGAAGTGAGCGAACAGTATGCTGTCAGCCCGATTCTATGTGAAACGCATCATCCGTCCTAAATACCGGCTCGCCGACGGTCGTATCATAACCGCTCCCATGCCCGTAATGGCACATCCCACAGCAATGCCTCGGAAAGTGTACTGGCCCACATTGCTACCGCCAAATACGACCACCTGCCTCTGCACAGACAGCTGTATATCTTTGAGCGTGAAGGAATCCATCTGAGTCCTTCCACCGTAAGTAACTGGATGATGGCTGCCGCGGCGTCTGGAACCAATCTATAATGAACTTCGTGAACTGGTCAAGGACAGCTATTACGTCATGGCCGATGAGACACCCCATCCCGTACTTGAAAGCGACCGGCCCGGTGCTCTTCACCGCGGGTATATGTGGAACTTCTGCCCCGGTTCCATACCCCTTCTTTGAATATCACAAGGGCCGTGGCAGCAGCGGAATAGACACACTGCTGGCAGGACAGGTCCGGGTGGTACAGAGTGACGGCTTTGCAGTATATGACAAGTTCGACACGCTACCCGAAAGTTGCATCTGTGCTGCTGGGCGCACGTCAGGCGCAACTTTGTGGAAGCGGAAGGAAATGACCCTCAGAGCAAGGCATGCACTTGGAAAAATAGGCGGACTGTATGCCGTGGAGGAGAAAATCAGAATGGAACATCTGGAAGGGGAGGCGGTGGTAAAGCTTCGCCGGGAAAAATCGTACCATATTATCAAAGAACTGGAAAAATGGTGCAAGGAGGAATATGGACATACGGTCGATAAATCGCCTATTGCCAAGGCCATGTTCTATATGTACACACGCTGAACAACTGTCCGGATATGTCAATGACGCACAGTTCTGCATTGACAATAATCCGGTGGAGCGTTCTATAAGGCCGTTGACTTTAAACAGAAAAAATACGCTCTTCTCCGGATCACATGAGGCAGCACATGCAGCGGCAATTTTCTTTTCACTGATGGGATGCTGTAGGGAAAATAAGGTGAACCCAAAACTATGGATGCAGGACGTGCTGATTAGGGTACAGGAGAAAGAAAGAGAAGAGAAAAACGATTACACCGATTTACTGCCATTTAATTGGAAAGGATAAACAGGAAAGCTATAATAAAGTCAAAAGCCAGACATGCTTCGTCTGGCACGTAATATAACTGAAGAAACACGCACGAGGCCGAATGCTTACAGTGCTAAAGCTTCCTCACTAAAGTGAAACGATAAATAAAAAAAGGCGTGAACATGAACACATCCAGATAGAAAGGATTTCACGAGAACAACTCTTTCAGCACATCCAGCGATTTCAGCACCGGAAAATCCGGCAGATGCAAACGATAGTAATCATTCATAATAACCAGACAGCGGTTACGCTCCAGACGGCTCATAGTAAAAAGATGCATTGTTTCATAATTCATACGCATTAAAAGGTTGATACGTGAAGCCTCCTCCGGTTTCAAAAAAGCACCATGTAATGGCCGGACAGACACGAAGCAGGCATTCAGCATATCAAAAAAGCATCCTTCCCTATAATCCTCCGTATTAGGATACAGACCGAGGAAACGTGAAAAACGCATCAGAAAAACCAAATGAAAATTGGAGAAACTTCTGTCGCATTCGTCCAGCCACCGGATAGAATGCTCCAAATAAGCAAACAACGGCCCGTTCTCCGCTTCTTCACGCAAAGCACGATACAGAACATTCCGCCAAGAACATGGCAATGGAAGATTTATAAGGATCGTATGGCAACGTGCGGAAAGGATACGACTTCGCTTCTTTATACGATACAAATTAGACATCGGACGATAATCCGCTTCAAACTCTATCATGGAAAGCGGCTGGAACAATACCGTCTTCACCGCCGATTTCCGTGAACGGGGAACAGACACAAGAAAGAAGCACGCGCGTATAAATATCAACGATATTCGAAGTATCATTGTATTTTAAGGTATGAAGTACAATTCCCACCGTCTTTTGAAGCATACTCTTTCTCTCTTTTATATACTAGGTAATCGTTGTCCGCAATACGTTTTTTGCTTTTCCACACAAATATACGCATCGTTGGAACATACAAAAAGTAGGTTTTAGATGAAAATGCACGTATTTACAAAAAACCGAATATTTTGTCAATTCAAAAGAGTTCCTACCTTTGCAACCGCAAAGAGAAAACACTCTCCGAAAGCAAAGCTAAGGCTCGGCAGAATCAAGGCTCGGCCCGTTCGTCTATCGGTTAGGACGCAAGATTTTCATTCTTGAAAGGGGTTCTGATTCCCGGGCTACAAATAAAATAATAAAAGAACAAAATTAAAGATTAGTCGAAATGGCAAATCACAAATCATCATTAAAGAGAATCAGACAGGAAGAGAAGAGAAGACTTCATAACAGATATTATGCAAAAACAATGCGTAACACTGTTAAAAAACTTCGTGCAACTACTGACAAGGCAGAAGCTGTTGCAATGTATCCGGGCGTTCAGAAGATGTTGGACAAGCTTGCTAAGACCAATATCATACACAAGAACAAAGCCGCTAACTTGAAGTCAAAATTGGCTGCTTACATTAGCAAACTCGCTTAAGCAAAGTCTTAAACTAAAAGATAAAATAGGCAGGATTTTTCAATCCGGCCTTTTGTCTTTTTATGTGTTTCATAAAACACAAGCAATACATATTGCAAACGTAACATCGAAAAAATACGCAATTCCTCGCTCCGCGGAAAACAGCCCTGAAGAATCTGTAAGCGTCTCCGCGATTCTATATAGTATATTAAAAGTAAAAAGTCTAATGATCCCTTTTTAGTCATTAGCCTTTTCCCATCTGTCGGGAAGCAGTAGCCTGTATTTTTCCAGTGGTGTATTCGGTTGCCATTCGGCAGTTCTGTTTATGACATCCGTGAGATACTCAAACAGATTCACTTTATTCATCCTACAAGTAAGTGCTATCGTGTAGAGTATGGCGCCCCGTTCGGCTCCCTTATGGCTGCCGAAGAACAATGAGTTTTTTCTTGATAAGGATATGTAGCGGTTCATCCGTTCAACTATATTGTTGTCCAGGTAAGTGTCACCATAATTAAAGATGTCCACCACGGCATTCCACTCATTGCGAAGATAGGTGATAGCTTCCTTCAGTTCGCTCTTAGGCAACAAATCTCCCCGTTCTTCTATATCATCAAGCACATCTTTTATTTCTCCGAGTATGTCCGGCGCATACTTTTTCCGATGGACAAGATTCTGTTCTACCGTCCATCCGTCAACCCCGATCTTATGCTTATGTTCATTTTGATAAAGTGTGTTTATCATCTCCACGATTCTTTTTGCATCCGGGTCATCCTCACCGCAATCTATAAATTTCCGTTTTATATGTTGCAGGCACGGAATGCGTGTGATATGGGGATAAGCATCGCTTTCGAGCTTCCGGTAAGGTGAGTATCCGTCGCTTTGTATGATACCTTTGCAACCGCCTAATTCGTTAAGAATAACTTTTCAGAGCGGGAGCCGTCATCATAGAGCAGGTATATCATCCTGGTGTTTATGCCCACAACCACCCAGAGGTATCCCTTGCGGACTCCTTTCCCTTGCTGTTCTTTTCGGGACGAGTATTTTGTAATAGGTTTCGTCGGCTGCCTTATAAGGATCACTCAAAGCTGTCTGCCGGATACACTTATAAAGATTTTCAAAGAGGCTTGAGGCTTTTTCCATCAACTTATGAGCCGTAGGTTTCTTCAGCGTAAAGCCATGACTTTCGAAGTAGTTGATGATTCTTTCAACCGGTAGCGATTGTATATAACGCAATTCCATCAGCCCGGCAATGAATGAGCCGTCATAGCTGGAATTCAAGCCGAGACCGGTGTTTTCCCTCAAAGAGACGACCGTCTTGCGCGTAGGTGTGTATCTTGTAGACGTGCTTGATGAAGCGCATGGGTACACATTCATAGCGGACACATATTCTGGGAGCGGTGGTAACCAGCCGGGCTTTATTGATGTCAAAATCAGGATCGTCGGGATAAACGTCATGTTCCTCCTGCTCCATCTCATAATGCATGCCACGTTTGGCCCCATTGTTCTTTCTGGCTTTACGCTTATCTGCTTTCGCTTCTCTCTTCTGCCGCTCTTCCTCCGGCAATGCAGGTTGAGGGGGTTGTTGCTGTTCGGATGTGTTTGATACAAGTTTGGCGATCCCCTTAGTAAGACGCTGTTGCTTGCCAAGAGATTCGCCTTTTTGAAGGAGTGCCTCTTTAAGGGAAGAAACCTCCTTTATCAAATCATCTATCTGGTCCAGGAGTCTGTTGTTATCATCCCGCAACTCCTTGATTTGCTCCTTCAATAACTCTATGACCTCATCCTTTTTCATAGCGTAAAGATACAAAAAATCAATGAGTCGGCCAAAATAATCGGATGGTAATTTAAAATCAAATAGTTAATATACAGTACATTACATTAAATCCTAAAACGTTTTCGCAACCGTACTGACTTCAATGACACTCCATTTAAGATAAAAGACAAAATCTGATAAGAGATCTCATAATTGCCTGTATGGGGGTTAAATGTCGGCAACTCAAAACTTCCACCTTCCAGACGCTTGTAGTACAGGAGAAAGCCATCACCATCCCAACGCAGTATTTTTACACTCTGCCGGTTTTTGCCAAAGAATAAAAATATATCTCCGGAAATGGGGGACAACTCCTTCATTTGAGAGCGTATGATTTTGAATAAACCGTCAATGCCAAGGTTCATACGGACAAAGCCCTGGTACAGATAGTAGCGATTGGCTGATGTTAGAGAATACATGGATCCCCCTCCTTTCTTTCGTAATCGCATAACATTTTAATAATACCCCCGGGAGTGGCCCGTTTGACCGAAATGGTCGTTCCGCTGTTAAAGGTGATTGTGATCCCGGAAAGACTAAACTCTTCTTCCGACAACATGGCGGGGGCTATTTGAGTGAACGAAGGAGAGGAAGTTGTCGGTCGGGAGGGTTCAACGCCGCCATAATAATCACGGACCACATCCGCCTTGGCTTGTTTAACGCTATAACCCCGTCTGGACATCCAGGAACTCATACCTCCAAAAGTGGTATGCTGATCGCGGCAAACATCGGCTAAAGAACAATTGTAGTCTACTTTCAATACTTCAAGGAAATGTTTCCAGGTTTTTCCAAATCGATTTTCTGCTAAATCCATAATGATTCATTTTTATATATGGCAAAAATATAAGAATGAAAAATGGGCGACAAGATAGAATCGCGGAGACGCTTACAAGAATCTCTAGTAAGCGTCTCCGCGATTCTATATAGTATATTAAAAGTAAAAAGTCTAATGATCCCTTTTTAGTCATTAGCCTTTTCCCATCTGTCGGGAAGCAGTAGCCTGTATTTTTCCAGTGGTGTATTCGGTTGCCATTCGGCAGTTCTGTTTATGACATCCGTGAGATACTCAAACAGATTCACTTTATTCATCCTACAAGTAAGTGCTATCGTGTAGAGTATGGCGCCCCGTTCGGCTCCCTTATGGCTGCCGAAGAACAATGAGTTTTTTCTTGATAAGGATATGTAGCGGTTCATCCGTTCGACTATATTGTTGTCCAGGTCAGTGTCACCATAATTAAAGATGTCCACCACGGCATTCCACTCATTGCGAAGATAGGTGATAGCTTCCTTCAGTTCGCTCTTAGGCAACAAATCTCCCCGTTCTTCTATATCATCAAGCACATCTTTTATTTCTCCGAGTATGTCCGGCGCATACTTTTTCCGATGGACAAGATTCTGTTCTACCGTCCATCCGTCAACCCCGATCTTATGCTTATGTTCATTTTGATAAAGTGTGTTTATCATCTCCACGATTCTTTTTGCATCCGGGTCATCCTCACCGCAATCTATAAATTTCCGTTTTATATGTTGCAGGCACGGAATGCGTGTGATATGGGGATAAGCATCGCTTTCGAGCTTCCGGTAAGGTGAGTATCCGTCGCTTTGTATGATACCTTTGCAACCGCCTAATTCGTTAAGAATAACTTTTTCAGAGCGGGAGCCGTCATCATAGAGCAGGTATATCATCCTGGTGTTTATGCCCACAACCACCCAGAGGTATCCCTTGCGGACTCCTTTTCCCTTGCTGTTCTTTTCCGGGACGAGTATTTTGTAATAGGTTTCGTCGGCTGCCTTATAAGGATCACTCAAAGCTGTCTGCCGGATACACTTATAAAGATTTTCAAAGAGGCTTGAGGCTTTTTCCATCAACTTATGAGCCGTAGGTTTCTTCAGCGTAAAGCCATGACTTTCGAAGTAGTTGATGATTCTTTCAACCGGTAGCGATTGTATATAACGCAATTCCATCAGCCCGGCAATGAATGAGCCGTCATAGCTGGAATTCAAGAAAGCCGAGACCGGTGTTTTTCCCTCAAAGAGACGACCGTCTTGCGCGTAGGTGTGTATCTTGTAGACGTGCTTGATGAAGCGCATGGGTACACATTCATAGCGGACACATATTCTGGGAGCGGTGGTAACCAGCCGGGCTTTATTGATGTCAAAATCAGGATCGTCGGGATAAACGTCATGTTCCTCCTGCTCCATCTCATAATGCATGCCACGTTTGGCCCCATTGTTCTTTCTGGCTTTACGCTTATCTGCTTTTCGCTTCTCTCTTCTGCCGCTCTTCCTCCGGCAATGCAGGTTGAGGGGGTTGTTGCTGTTCGGATGTGTTTGATACAAGTTTGGCGATCCCCTTAGTAAGACGCTGTTGCTTGCCAAGAGATTCGCCTTTTTGAAGGAGTGCCTCTTTAAGGGAAACCTCCTTTATCAAATCATCTATCTGGTCCAGGAGTCTGTTGTTATCATCCCGCAACTCCTTGATTTGCTCCTTCAATAACTCTATGACCTCATCCTTTTTCATAGCGTAAAGATACAAAAAATCAATGAGTCGGCCAAAATAATCGGATGGTAATTTAAAATCAAACAGTTAATATACAGTACATTACATTAAATCCTAAAACGTTTTCGCAACCGTACAGACTTCAATGACCTCCATTTAAGATAAAAGACAAAATCTGATAAGAGATCTCATAATTGCCTATATGGGGGTTAAATGTCGGCAACTCAAAACTTCCACCTTCCAGACGCTTGTAGTACAGGAGAAAGCCATCACCATCCCAACGCAGTATTTTACACTCTGTCGGTTTTGCCAAGAATAAAAATACATCTCCGGAAATGGGGGACAACTCCTTCATTTGAGAGCGTATGATTTTGAATAAACCGTCAATGCCAAGGTTCATACGGACAAAGCCCTGGTACAGATAGTATCGATTGGCTGATG
>SCPP01000305.1_pt1 | contig 12239 bp, 10 predicted proteins | sample 6106811 | NCBI WGS metagenome assembly SCPP01 (sample SAMN10720449, study PRJNA508395) | human gut metagenome | isolation source: Participant 2 stool, 15 month | host: Homo sapiens | collected 2018
CGAACTCGTCACCACCGGTGAAGGCGCTCAGATCGGTCAGGTTGGTGATAGCGATCAGAACGGCTCCCTCTACGTCAAGTCTGGCGACCTGACTGCCAACGGTTCCGTTACGATTAACAGTCTTGAAGTCGCATCCGGCGCCAAGCTCTCGATTGCCGATGATAAGGACGGCAAGGGCTATGCCGTTACGACTGGGGATGCTTCTAATGAAGCTACCGCCCTTATCTCCGGCGAACTCGCCGCAGCCAACAGCGACGTGACGTTTGGTTCGACGGCAATGGCCAGCTATGACGCGGATGGTGCTGTCTCCTCGTTCGGCTATGTCAACAAGGTCACCGGCAAGCTTGCTGCCAAGACTTTGACGCTGAAGGGCGATACGCTTGTTGCTCAGGGCGGTACCGTCGAAGCCGGTGAACTTGATGCCTCCAACACGACTGTCTTTGTCGGCAACTCTGCGAGCGCCGGTTCCCTCTCGGTGGGTGAACTTACTGCCGGCAGCATTTACGCCGATCCGCAACTTGGAAGGAAGACGGCTCTGCCGCCGCGGTTTCCCTTGTTGCGGTGAAGAAAGCTGCTGCAACCGGTGCCTCCGTTGAAGCTGACCGCTCCTCGATCGTTTCTGTCGGTACGAATGACGTCGCCGCCGGTACGGCCGCTTTCGCCAAGACGGGCTTCACGCTCGCCAAGACGGATGCCGCTAAGAAAGAGTATTCGATCAATACCAAGACCGTTAACTCCGTCGTCTACGCTGAAGGCGCACAGTATGCTGGCGCTGTTTTGGCCGACGGCAACGGTACGAAGGATACTGTTAATGGCGTCACCATTGGTACCAACTCGATGCTCTTGATCGATGCAACTAAGGTTGATGCTACGGGTGAGAAGTCGGTTTTTCGTCCAAGGTGTCAGCATGGCTGAAACTCCGTTCTCTACGTTGACAACGTCAAGAACGGCGACAAGATCAGCCTGAGCGCTGCAGCTTCGAAGATCGGCGGTAAGCTCGTCCACGAAGGCGACTTGCTGATGGGTGCCAACGAAGCTGATCGCGAAAAAGGCGTCCTCAGCTTCGAAATGGAAGATCAGGCAGATTTGGCTAAGTCCGGTATCACTGGCGCCGGCTTCGGCGTCATCTATGCCATGTACGAAAACGGCGAAAATGTCGGCAACGACAATGCCGTGTTCTTCCGCAATCTCGTGTCGACGCAGACTTCTGCTGCCTACCAGCAGTTCTCTAACGGCAAATATGAGTGGAACACCCAGACGCTCAACACGATCCTGAACGACGTTGCCGCCATCGGCGCCACGACGGGCGCTCAGGCCGTGACGATGGATGCCGTCAACCAGATGGCTGACACCGTTGCTGCTCGTACGTCCATCCTCACGCAGCGCGCTCAGGGCGTCAACGTGTGGGTCGACGTCAACGGCGGCCGCTTCGAAGGCAAGAAGGTTATGGATGGTGCGGGCTACTCGTCCGACATCTATGCCGGCACCCTCGGCGCCGACTACCAGTTCGCCAACGGCGCCGTGCTCGGCGCTGCGCTGACGATCGGCACGGCCGACACCGACAGCAAGGGCACCACCGCCAAGACCTCGATGGATTCCGACCTCGTCGGCTTCTCCGTCTACGGTTCGAAGACGTTTGCGGACATCTGGAACGTTGCCGGCGATATCGGCTACCTTCAGGCTTCCAACGACGTCACGGAATCGGGCTACGGCTTCGGCGACTTCTCTGAAGACGTCAATGCCTTCACGCTCGGCGTGCGCGGTGAAGTGCTCACCAAGGCCGGTTCGGTCAACATCGTTCCGCACTTGGGTCTGCGCTACACGCGTCTCTGTCCACCGATAGCGTCCGGCCGGCTTCAACACCGAAATCGACGATCAGAACATCTTCCAGATGCCTGTCGGCGTGACGGTCTCGGCTGACTTCGAAACCAGCGGCTGGACGATTGCTCCGAAGTTCGACCTCTCGGTCGTTCCGACCTTCGGCGACAAGGACGCTGATCTCAAGCTCGGCATCACCGGTGTCTCGGCTTCGGACGATCTCTCCGTGCGCGTCATCAACTCCAACCCGGTTCAGGCCACGCTCGGCGTCAGCGCGACGAACGGTGCCTGGGGCTTCGGCCTCAACTACAAGCTGGGTGTGGGCTCCGACGACCGCATGAACAACTCGTTCAACGCCAACGTCCGCTACGCCTTCTAAAAGGCTTGTACCGCGGTTCTGATCGGGCGGTCCGGAGACCGCCCGTCAGGATGCGCGCAGCGCTCCCGGGCTTCCTTCCCGTCGTGCTCCAAGGGCGGCGGGAAGCCCTCTCGGAGCGCATTCACAGGCCTTCCGGGAGTGATCCCTGAAGGAGCCTCGCAAAGAGGCAATTGGAACCCGTCCCCAAACTCCCGGGGATGCACCTAGTCCCGGAACACCCGCGGGGGCAAGGGCAAACCTAACAGGGTAAAGAGATCTCGGATTTTTTTCGGGATCTCTTTTGTTTTCCAAGCGTTGCGATCAGTTGGTTTATTGGCCTTCAGATAACGCAGCTGCATAAAGGCCTTCGTCAAAGAATTGCTGGGCAAACGGTTCGTTGCCGTTTCGTTGCGCCGACATGCCATACGCATCATCAGGCGCAGTGACTGGGCCAATACCTGGACAAACAGCTTGCCCATGTAGGTGCTTGAGGTCGCGTAGAGACGATCTCCAGCAGTTTGATTCTTAAACTGCTGGAAGCTCTGTTCGACAATGTTGCGGGCCCGATAAATGCTCAGAGCGATAAAAGGATCCTGGACGACGTTCGTGCGGATCACAAAGTTGCCCATGTAGCGGCACGCATCTGCCACTGCCGCGGCATTGCGCATCCAGTGCTGAGGCTCCTTTTTGACCAGGTACCGATGCATTTCTCTGAGCTGCTCCGAATCCACTTTTTTCCCTTGGTTGAGACGGTCAATCGTTTCATCGAGATTCTTTAGAAAGACTCGTTTCTGCTCGGCCCGCAGACACCCATCCTGATACAAATGCAGTGTGTTGTGAATGTGCTGGCGTCCGGCTGCACCGTCTTCCTGCCACATTTCTGTCGTGGTGTACGCCGCCACTTCTAAGCGGCCATCGGTAAAAGCAGGATCGTCAAGGGAAACGCGGTGCTGATCAAAGAGCCGCCGAACAGAGTCTTCAGCTCGAGTTACGCCTTGGACGAATTTCAGTTCCAGGTTGATGAGTTTTTGCATGTTCATCAAGCTGTGATAACCGCGATCCGTCACCAGCACGGTGTTGGAGAGATCAAATTGATGGTCGATCATGCGCTGCACAATAGCCAGATAGAGCTGCTTATCGTTAGTCGAGCCTTCGCTTTCGTAGGCATAGCAGACATCTCCCGTCTCGTAATCCACCCCTAAAGACAGATTCACTTGCCGCAGATGAGGATCCTGTCGGGCATGGCCATAGGCAGCCGAGGCGATGGTCTCTGAGTAAGTGCTGATGCTGGTGGAATCCAAAGCCAAAAACTGCGGGATATCGGCAGCTGAGACCTTTTGTCGTGCTTTTAGCAGACGGTCGTGTCGACGTTTGAAGTACCGGTCCATCAGGCTCTGATCAACCACCGCGAGCTGCTCACTAATGCGCTGGCTCGATAAAGGCTGGGCTTGCGGCAGCCAGACCAAAGCCAGCCAATCCGCGTAATTCATCATGCCGCTGTCTTCCCCGCAGAGGCGATAGATGGCAAAGCGAAGCAGTTCCGTACCCGTATCTTCGCCAAAAGTCTCCTGTAAGTCCTCGAGCAAGCCATGGTCCACAGCGAATTGCCAGGCTGCCCAAGTCAACCCCAGTTCGACATCTTCCCCGCGCCAAGACGGCTGCGGTTCGTTGTCCGTATCCGGCTGCTCGAACGGCTCTTGTTCAATAAGCTGATTATTGTCGTAAAGCCAAAACTTGCCGGCGTATTCCGGGTTATTCGTGAGGAATTTGCGCCCGAGATGGACCTGCCCAGTTTGCGGATCCAAACGCCCGACATGGCATCGTTTCTCAATGCGTGACTGTTTCTTTTCCGGATCCCAGCGATTGCGATAGCCGTAGACATAGGTACGCCCATCGGCATCCGTGTACGTAGAGAAAGACCAAGGTTTTGGCGAAGATGGCATGATGTTGTCTATATTAAATAACTATAGACTATGATAAAGATAAAGCAAAGATTTGTCAAGTTTTTATTAAATAAAAACAAGGGATTAGGAAGAATAAATAGGCCGACTTTGCGTCAGATCAGGACCTCCCGGAGCTAGTCTCCGGGAGTTTGGGCCCGTCTCTCGCAGCAGTGCGCGGGACGGGTTTCTTTTTGCCTGCATTTTCCGGTCGGAGAGAATGATGAAGAAGAGTAGAGCTGAAACCTCGGGCGCTTTGTCGGGTGAGTTTGCCGATCGCGTGCGCCCTCCGTATGCGTCCGATGAAAAGCGCCGGCAGGCCGCAGAGCTCTTTGCACACGGGATTGGCTACCAGCGCGCTTCACGCATTTTGGATCTGCCCGCCAATACGCTTCGGGATTGGGCCAGAGCATGGCGTGCGGGGAAATTCCGCACCACCATCTCGCCGCACCTCTATCGATATTCGGATGCCGTCAAACGAAAAGCCGTGCGCATGCGCCAAAAAGGACATACCTGGCATGAGATTGCGGAAGCTACGGGGGTCGGCGCGAGCACCTGCAAGCGGTGGATGGAAAAACTCCCGAAATCAGAAGCGCAAATGTCGTCAGAATTTTAAGACCAACATTTAACAGTTACTGCAATGAAAATTAAATCTGTAAAAATTAAGAATTTTCGAGGCTACCGCGATGAAATGCGCGTAGATTTTGACGATCTCACAGTTCTCATCGGCAAAAATGATATCGGTAAATCCACAATTCTCGAAGCTTTAGACATCTTTTTTAATGAAACAAGCGGCGTAGTTAAATGGGACAAATCCGATCTCAACGTTCAGTCGGCCGAAAAGGGCGAAAATGAAGCCATCATTTCCGTGTGTTTTACTGAACTACCAGCAAATATCATTATTGACTCGACAGTGCAAACAGATTTGGGCAGCGAATATATGATAAACGCTGACAAAAATCTTGAGGTCATTAAAAAGTTCAAAACACAAAAACCAGCCGTTTTCATCAAAGCACTTCATCCAACGAACCCTGAGTGCAGTGATCTACTGTTAAAAAAGAATGTTGATCTAAAAAACGTAGCCAACAAATTAGGTATAGAATGCGAAAATCTCAGGACAAATTCTAAAATAAGGAAGGCCATTTGGGAGCATTTTAATAGCGATTTAAATTTAAAAGAAGTTGAAATTGATATCGCTAAAGAGGACGCAAAGAAAATTTGGGAAAATCTATCCTCGTATATTCCACAGTATTCATTATTCCAAGCAGACAGAAGAAACAGTGATGATGACAGTGAGGTTCAGGACCCGTTAAAAATAGCCGTCAAGGAAATTTTGACAGACCAGGAAATAAAAGACAAATTAAATTCCGTTGCTGACACTGTAAGAGAGAAACTTCAGAAGGTAGCCAACCGAACTCGAGAAAAACTCAAGGAAATGGATTCTGGTATCGCAAGTACCTTACATCCAGTTATAGATACCAATAAACTAAAATGGTCTGACGTCTTTAAAAATGTGTCCATTTCAGGAGATGAAGATATTCCAATTAATAAACGCGGAAGCGGTGTTAAAAGGCTTGTTCTCTTAAATTTCTTCAGAGCAGAAGCGGAACGCCGAGCAGAAGAGAGGGGGAATACAGGGATCATATATGCAATTGAAGAACCAGAGACTTCTCAGCATAACAATCATCAGCGGACGCTGATCGCCGCATTGAAAGAGCTGTCTGCTCAACCCCATACGCAGATTCTGCTTACAACCCACAGCGCAGTTCTTGTTAAGGAACTTGATTTCAACAATATTCGCCTGCTTAATAAGAATGACTTAGGAGAAACAAAGGTCACGAAAGTAGAACAACCTGTACTAAATTATCCCTCATTAAATGAAGTCAATTATTTAGCATATGACGAAATCACTGAAGAATACCACAATGAACTGTATGGCTATTTAGAAAATCTTGAACTGTTGGATGCATATAAAAAACTACACAATAATACAAAACATAAATACATCCGCATCACCAAGAACAAAAAAACAGTGGCGGAAGAATATATACTATCTACATGCATCAGACATCAAATTCACCATCCAGAAAATAAGCACAATAAACCCTTTACATCAGAAAAATTAAAAGAATCGACAATTATGATGAGGGATTTTATAATAAACTCCAGAAACCAAAAATCGTAATTCATTCACAATCGACCACATGAAATTAACAATAATTAAGCTGCACCTTTTGCTTTCTGCTGCGTCGTTAGCTGTCTTTGCGAAGCAAATTGCTGTCGTCCCCTGCCTTGCTGCATCAATATCCCTTGTGGGTATCAACAAAGATCTCCGCAGGTGTCACGCTCAAATGTGCTTCATGCCCTGCCTGCCGGATCTGCGGTGGTGCCAGCCAAACCTTCAAAGCCTATAAAAGCAACGCTGCGCCTTAGCCGGGAGGCCCGCCATTTGTTAAACTTTCAGGCCATTCTTTTAGGGACCTCTTATGAGCGCTCCGAATATGCCGAGTGTCTTTGAGGATGTCCCCTCCGTCGATTTCTCTTCAACCATTGAGCATCATCCCAATGCCTACCCCCACGTCGTCGCTCAACGCATTCGTCGCCACCGCCACCAAGGCCGCCCGCCTTGCTGCGCGTGAAATCACCCGCGCCGCTCAGGATCGCGATCAGCTTGAAATTACCGACAAGGCTCGCAACGACTTCGTGACCTCAGCCGACAAGGCTGCCGAAGCCGCCATCGTGCGAGAACTCATGGAAGCCTATCCGCAGCATGGGATCCTCACGGAAGAAGCCGGCCGCCTCGGACCTAAGAGCGACTTCCTCTGGATCATTGATCCGATTGACGGTACGACGAACTTTATCCACGGTCTTCCGCAGTACGCCGTGTCTATTGCACTCACCTACTGCGGCGAGCCGATTGCCGCTGTGGTCTATGACGTTGCAAAGAACGAACTCTTCACTGCTGCCAAGGGCCAGGGCGCGAAGCTCGACAGCCGCCGCATCCGCGTGTCTGAGAACGACGAAATGCGCCGTTCGCTGATCGGCACGGGATTCCCGTTCCGTCCGGGCGCTGATATTGACGGTTACCTCAAGGGCTTTAAGAACGTTGCCGAACGCTCTGCCGGCATCCGCCGTCCGGGCTCAGCGGCGCTTGACCTCTGCTGGGTCGCCTGCGGCCGCTACGACGGCTTCTGGGAATTCAGCCTCAAGCCCTGGGATGTCGCCGCCGGCGGTCTCATCGTTCTCGAAGCGGGCGGTCTGATCACCGACCTCACGGGCGGCGAAGAATGGCTTGAAACCGGGAACGTCTGTGCCGGCAACCCAAAGATTTTCGCTCAGCTTCTGCCTCTGGTTGGGAAGCTCCCCGTGAATACGCAAACTGAAGCTGCTCAGAACGAAAAGGTGCAGATCAAAAACGACAAAGTTCGCCGCACGCTTTCGACCAAGAAGGCCTAATCTAGGCCCTCAGCTTTAAGCGCAGTCCACTGCGCTTCCCGTTTGAACCTTCAGCAGGTTTAAATGGACAAGCCGTCCGCAAGGCCACTCCTTCCGGGCGGCTTGACGTATCCGAACACTTCGGCTTTCCATATTCTCTTCATTTTGAAAAGGATCTCTCAATGACCGACGCAGCCTCCGAATCGCCCGACTTCAGCAATCAGGCGCTCTTCACTCCGGCGATGCGCCAATTCATTGAAGTGAAGAACCGCTACCCGAATACGCTGGTGCTCTTTCGCATGGGCGACTTCTACGAAACGTTCTTCAAGGATGCGGTTATCGCCAACCGACTGATCGGCATCACGCTCACCAAGCGCGGGAAGCTCACCGACGGCACGCCGATTCCCATGGCGGGCATTCCTGCTGTTTCGCTCGACACGTATATCGCTCGTCTGGTGCGCCAGGGCGAAAGCGTAGTGATCGTCGAGCAAAAAGGCAATACCCCCGGCGCTAAGGGCATGATTGAGCGTGAGGTTTCGCGTATTGTGACCCCGGGCACGCTCACGGATACGTCGCTGCTGCCCGAAAAATCCGATTCCATTCTGCTCGCTGCGAGCTTTCCCAAAAAGAAGACGGCACCAATCGGTCTCGTCTGGCTCACGCTCAGCAACGGCGACTTCCGTGCGGAGGAAGTGACGCCGGATTCGTTCGAGGCTGCGCTCGCGCGCATTCGCCCGTCCGAGCTCCTCGTCGACGAAGACATGAAGCGCGAAATGCGTGCGGCTCATCCTGAAATTGCCGTTTCAACACTGCCCGATTGGCACTTCGACGCGAAACGAGGCGCTTCCAATTTGTGCGCAACCTTTGGAATGACTGCGCTCGACGCCTGGGATGTCACCAACCGCACAACGGTTCTTGCTGCGGCTAATGCGCTTCTCGATTACATCCGGGAAACGCAGGTTGACTTGGTCCCCTTCATCGAACCGCTCAAACTCGTCGAAGAGTCGCAGTTCATCGTGCTCGACCCTTCCACCCGCCGCAATCTCGAGGTCGATGAATCGCTTTCAGCCAACGGCGAAGGCCCGACGCTTTTTTCCGTCATGGATCACTGCGCCACCGCTATGGGGAGCCGCGAAATGCGCCGCTGGCTGCGCGAACCGCTTCGTTCGATGGAAGATACTTCGGCCCGCCACGACGCGGTCGAAGCGATCATGGGCGACGAACCCTCGCGCGAACACTTCTTTGCCGTACTGGATGCGCTCCCCGATGTCGAACGCATTGCCTCCCGCGTCAGTCTGGGTACCGTCCGTCCGCGAGAGCTCGCCTCTCTTCGCGACACGCTCCCCACGCTTTCAGCGCTTGGCGCTTCGCTCGCTGACTCGCCGCTTGACCTGATTGCCGGCATCGGCCGGAGCATGACGCTCAACGCTGAGATTTGGGAACGCTTGGAGCAATCCCTTGTCGCGGAGCCCCCCGGCATGCTCCGCGACGGCGACACGATCGCCTCGAGCTGCAGTCCGGAACTCGCCGAACTTCGGCACTTTCGCGACGACACCAGCCGGATTCTGCTGGAAATGGAAGAGCGTGAGCGCGCGGCTACGGGCATCAATACGCTGCGGGTGCAGTACAACAAGGTGAGCGGCTTTTATATTGAAGTGACGAAGGGCGCGGCCGATCAAGTGCCGATGCACTATCAGCGCCGGCAAACCTTGAAGAACTGCGAACGATTCATTACGCCCGAACTCAAATCCATTGAAGACCGAGCGCTCTCCTCCAAAGAGCGTTCCGCCGCGCTCGAAAAAGAGCTCTACGACAAGCTCGTCGCTGAAACCGCCAAACATACGCCGGAGCTTCTCGCTGCTGCCAAAGCGGCCGCCCAGCTTGACGTGCTCTGTGCCTTCGCACGCCATGCCGCGGAAAACCGCTGGCATCGCCCCAAGCTTTCATCTCGCCCGGGGCTCGACATCCGCAAGGGTCGTCACCCAGTTGTAGAAACCGCGATTGAAAATTACGTTCCCAACGACTGCCGCCTGGAAGACGGCCGCCGGATGCTGATCGTTACCGGTCCCAATATGGGCGGCAAATCGACCTATATGCGCAGTGTGGCGCTCATTGTGCTGCTCACCTGGGCCGGGAGCTTCGTGCCCGCCGCGGCCGCCGAGATCGGTCCCATCGACCGCATGCATACCCGCATCGGCGCATCCGACGACTTGGCCCACGGCCGTTCCACCTTCATGGTGGAGATGACCGAGGCGGCCTTCATTCTGAGTCATGCCACCGACCGCAGCCTTGTGCTGATGGACGAAATCGGCCGCGGCACCTCTACGTTTGACGGCTTGTCGCTCGCTGCTGCCATCGCTCAGGAACTGGTTCAGAAGACGCGAAGCTTTACGCTCTTTGCGACGCACTACTTTGAGCTCACGAGACTCGCGCAGGAGCTGCGTGAAGTGGCCAATGTGCACGTTGCGGCTGCTCAGGGGAGCGCGGGAATTGTTTTCAAACACGAAATCAAAGAGGGTCCCGCATCCAAGAGCTACGGCATCGCTGTCGCACAGCTCGCCGGCGTTCCAGCGCCGGTCGTTCGCCGCGCAAGAGGTTTTCTCGCCAAACTCGAAGCCCAGGCGAATGCACAGACGAGCAGTCTGCCGGATCTTTTTGCCGAACCGATGCTGCCCGCCGAAGACGATGCCTGGGAACCCGATCCGCTTGACGCTCCTCTCCAAAGCGAACCGTCTCCCGCGGATCTGGCAAGAAAGTCACTCACGCACGATTTGCTGCAGGCTGACGTTGACAATATGACGCCAAAGGCTGCAATGGAACTCCTCTACGCATTTAGAGAGCGAGCTGCCGGCATCGAATCGCTCGAAAAATCCGAATAACCTGAATGACCTCCCGAATTCGCGCCATACGTCAAATTTAGTAGGATCCGACTGCATCCGCGTAAAATATGGGTCAACAGCATTTCATGAAGTGATGGGAGCAACCGCCTTGGAATCCAACTACCTGTCAGACCGCTCGGTCGACGAAGAAACGCTCTTTCGCGATATTCACAAGCACATTCTTCGTCAAGCGAAGTCGGGCGGCCGCATTGACACCGAGGCGGAAATCGCCGAACGCTTCAACGTCACGCGCTACAAAGTTCGAAAAGCGCTCTCTGTTCTCTCGCAGATGGGCATTGTTGACCGTGCTCCCAAACGCGGCATGACCGTCAACGCTCTTGGTCCGAAAAATCTGTCCTCCCAGATCCAGGTCCAGATGGATATCGCGAATTTCGACATTCGCGAATTCATTGAAGCGCGTCTGCTCATTGAGGTCAACATCATTCCGCTCTGCGTGCGGCGCATGACGCCCGCATTGCTCGGGCGACTCGACAACGCCATCTGCCGCATTGAGGCCAATGCCGGCAATACGCAGGAAGCCGACCGCTGGGACCGTGAATTCCATCTGATCCTGCTTGAATCCTGCGGCAACCGTGTGCTTCAAGTTTTCTCCGCTGCGCTCATTACGTACTTTGAGAAGACGACCTCCCACCTGCCGCAAAACGACCCGTCGTTTTTCATGATGATCGCTCAGCAGGAGCGCGAGCTTTTGCGTGCTATTCAGCGCGGAGATGAAGACGGCGCCAAGGCGCTCCTCTCCAAGCATTTGAAGGAACAGGTGGATCTGCTCCCGGCTTAACGGCTCACCATCAATATGACGAAAGCCTTCAGGTCACTGCACCTGAAGGCTTTTTCAATGCCGCCGGCATCTAAAAAAGCCCGCACACGCTCCCGGAAGCGGAAGAGGAAGCGGGCGGGCTTTTCTGAAGCTCAGCAATCAGTGAAGACTGCTGATTAACTCACGTTAGTGAGGAACTTTGAGGTCAAACTGGTGGCAGCTGTTGCACATCAGTTCAGACTTCTTGTGACCCTTGTGGCAGTCCGTGCAGTTCACGTCGCCCAGGTGGCTGTAGTGCGGATTGGGTTCAACCTTAGCCGTCTGCTTGGCCAGCTGCTCGTAGCTGTGGCAGCCCTGGCAGACCTGCTTTTTCACCTTGGCGCCCGCTTTCGGGGCGGTCTTGTGGCAGGTTTCGCACTTCTGACCGTGCGCGAGGTGGAAGTCCGCGGTGAAGTCGCCGGCGATCGATGCCGTCGAGAACGCCGCACCGAAGCACAGGGCCATAGCGAGGCCCAGGAATTTGGTCTTGGTCATTTTAAAAATCTCTCCCGTCTTTTAGTTCTGCTTGGCGCGGTTGGCCAGTTCACGGCCGGCGATACGGCCGTAGACGGTCGCAGCGCCGAGCTGAGCACCGCCCGCGTAGTTGAAGAAGAAGATGCCGCCCGCGGCATTGCCCGCGGCGTAAAGGCCGGGGATGCTGCCGCCGTCAAGGCTCTGAATTTCAGCCTTGGTGTTGATGAGCGGGCCGCCGAAGGTGGCCGTCATGCCGCCCTGGAACGGAACGGCGTAGAACGGAGCCTTGGCAACGGGATGGGGCTTTTTGTACGTGCAGGGCGGAACCATTTCTTCGAGCTTGCCGGCAGCAAGGGCGTCGTTGTAGGCCTTCACTTCCTTGACCACGTTCTTTTCGGGGAGGTTCACCTGTTTGCAGAGTTCTTCAATCGTATCGGCCTTGCCGTAGGGGCTGTGGAGGCGATCGAACTTGGCAATGACCTTGTCGAGCACGGGGCATTCGCTGTCGACGATCACCC
>SCPP01000676.1_pt1 | contig 12218 bp, 20 predicted proteins | sample 6106811 | NCBI WGS metagenome assembly SCPP01 (sample SAMN10720449, study PRJNA508395) | human gut metagenome | isolation source: Participant 2 stool, 15 month | host: Homo sapiens | collected 2018
GCAATCGCACCAGCCAGGCCCAGCAGGGTGAAGGCCAGCACGTAGTCCAGCAGGATCATACCCACCAGCGGGAGCAGGCCGGGAGCCGGGGCGCGTAGAAGCCCAGCAGCATCTGCGCAGGCTGTTGACAAAGCCCGTGAACGAGTCCCCATTTTGTTGCCGTGGCGGTAGGAGACCAGGATGAACGGCAGCATGCTCAATGATGGAGCCGCCGTTGGGCATCTCAAAATTTTGATGTTGGCCAGGATGGTGCCCAGCGCAATCATCAGGGCGCACTCCACGAGTGCGGGTCTTGGAATAGGTTTTGGACATGGTATCCACTCCTCAAAAATGTAACGTAAAACAGGGAAAGCGCCCGCAAAGGTACACTTGCAGGCGCAAAGCGTTATGACGTGTTGGGTCAAACTTCCTACGCCGGCATTGCCGGATCAGGTTCAAGGCGACCCGAAACTGCGGTTTGTTTCGATCTCAGCCGAGGATGCCCCTCAGCGCCTGTTTTTATGTCCAACCTATTATACACGCCCACCGCTGATTGTCAAGCCTTTCAAATTTTATCCACACGATTCCCCAGGTTTCACACGCTTTCTTCAATGTTCTTTCATCTGTACCGGGTATACTGCGGCTGTACTCAAAAGCACCCAGAGTGATCGATGGAAGAAAAGCGTATTCTCTGCGGGGCTGCAAATCCTAAAGCCTTCCCCGCGGGAAGGTGGCCCAGGGAGGATGAGGGGCAGTTACCGATTGCGAACCGCAAACGGGCAGCCATGGCAAGCTCTGCCCTCATCAGTCACCACGGTGACAGCTTCAGTCTCCGCGCCAGAGCCGCCTTCGGCGGTTGCGCTCCGACACGCGGGCGTTATCGGGAAGCGGACGCAATCGGATTGCCCGCTTTTTATCGGTAAAATTTACTTGCTGATCTTGATCGGATCCGCGCCCGGCTCCACGGCGGGCCACACCTCGACGTCCTTGAAATCATCGGTGTTCGTGACGACGGTAATCACCACGGCGGGGTGAGCGGCAGCCGCGATTTTGTCAGATCCATCTCCAGCAGCGAATCGCCCTTCTTGACCTTGTCGCCCTCCTTGACCTTCGGGCTGGAAGCCGTCGCCCTTCATCTCGACGGTGTCAACGCCGACATGGATCAGCACCTCAACACCGGCAGTGGTCATGATGCCCAGCGCGTGGCCGCTGTCGGGGCCTAGGTATTTCACCGTCCGCGGGGGCGTAGAATTTTGCCCTCGGTAGGGTCGATGCCGCAGCACTTGCCCAGGATGCCCTGTGCAAACACCTCGTCGGGGATGTTCTCCATCGCCACAACGGTACCCTTGGCGTCAGCCGCCAGGGTCACGGGAAGGCTGGGGCCGCGGGGCGGCAGGCTCGGCAGACTTTTCAGAAAATCAAAGAAACCATCGTAAAGCTCTCCTTCTTCAGCCCGGTCAGGCGGGCGTACTTATATTATATTATACCCCGTCTTGCCCCAAAGGCAAGGCAGGCAAAACTTGCTTCGCTCATCGCCCTTCACAGCGCGTATGGCCTGCCAGGTAATGCGGGCGATCTCCGCCGCGGGCGGCTGAAACCGGCCTCCTGCCAGGCAACGATGGTACCAGCAGCCGTTCACTGCAAAGACCAGCGTATATTTCTGTTCCTCGGTGCCGCCGTCAGGTGCAAACTCCTTAGGCAGCGCTCGGCAATCAGCTTTTGGCGTTGCGGGTAAACTCCGACTCCAGCTTTGCCGTGAGGGCCTGACAGAGGTCGGGATTCTCGGTCATGTAGGTGAACAGCGCCACCAGCGCGGGGGCGCGTCCTCCTGCAGGATGCTGGGGATCAGGGGTCCATCAGGTCGTTCAGCCGTGCCAGCTGGGCAGCCTCCATCTGATCCATCAGGGCATAAATGTCCGCGTAGTGAAATAGAATGTGCGCGGCTGATTCCTGCCAGCTCGGTCAGCTCCCGGACTGTAATTTCCGCAGACTTTTCTGCTGCAACAGCGTAATAAGCGCCTGGTAGAGCCGCTGTTTGGTCATGCGCACTGCGGTGGGCGTCTCCTTTGGCGTTCATCGTATGCACCGCCTTCCTCGCAAATTTCTACTTTAAGAATAGCGTTTTTACCCCGATGTCAAGGATTTTTAAACTATTTATCCAAAATGTCATTCGTTGTGGAGTAAATTTTATAAACATTGCAGTTTACGCATTTTGCCGGATGTGGTACACTGAAACAGGAAGTGATAGTATGAAAATCGACCATGCCCGCGCACAAAGCCTTTGCCGACTACGCCGCGCACTACAACGCCGCTGACGCCAAGGTCAAATTGAAAATCGACCACACCTACCGCGTGGCGCTCTGCGCCCGCATTGCCCAAAGCCTGGCCCTGCCGCCGGGATGTCGATCTGGCGTGGCTGTCCGGCATCCTGCACGATGTAGGCCGCTTTGAGCAGCTGCGCCGCTACAACATTTATCGATGCAGTCGGTCAGCCACGCCGCGATGAGCGTCGCGGTGCTGTTCGACGAGGGACGCATCCGGACTATCTGGACGATGCCGGTGCCGACGCACTGCTGCGCACCGCTGTGGAATGGCACAGCGCGTTCCGTCTGCCGGGGCGCTGGATGACCGCACGCGGCTGTTCTGCCAGATTCTGCGCGACGCCGACAAGATCGACATTCTGCGGGTCAACGTCGAGACACCGATGGAGGAAATTTACAACGTCAGCACTGCGGCGCTGCGCCGGAGCCGGTAACGCCCGCCGTGCTGGACGCCTTTACGCCCACCACGTGCTGCACAGCAAAGCAGTACCCGCCGACAACGCCGTCGGCCATTGCGTCGCTTGTGTTTGAGCTGTGCTATCCGAGCCTGCGCATCGTGGACGAGCAGGGCTGGCTGTGGCGGCTGCTGGATTTTAAAACCGATAACCCGGACACCGCCGCCGCGTTTGCCGCCATCCGGGACGAGCTGCACCGCTGGCTGCACGCGCAGTCGGCGTGAGACGATACTCAAAAGTGCAATTTCATGGTTTGACAACATAGAAGGACTCCTGCAATCGCATACGCAGCCGCCCCAGGCAGACAAAGGGCCGTAGAACGCCCTTTACTTTCCGTCGTATCGTTTCTTCCTATTGTTATGCAATCTATTATATCTGTATTACAGATAAATTTCAATATCTGCCTCAAGATAACGATAATAGTCGTAAAGGGTAGTCAACCTATGGAATATCCGAACATACGAAGCCTGGGAAGACCACGATTTTCGTCAGTGCGATCTTGCCAGTGTCCTCCACGTATCCCAGAACACCTACTCAGTATGAAAACGGCGTTATTGAGCTGACCGCAGAAGGCTGGTCAAGCTGGCCGACTTCTATAACGTCAGTATAGACTATCTGCTGGGGCGCACCGATAACCCGGAGTAAACCGCAATTAACAAATGCCGCGCGGCTCACAGGAGACCGCGCGGCATTCTCAAGTGACCCTGCACCAGAATGACGGCGATCAGGACCGGCAGAACGTATTTAAAGTAGGGCTTGACCCGCGGCATTTTAGGGCCGCTGCCGGTGTTGCACTCGGCAGCATACTTGTCAAAGCCCCAGCCCCATTTGGTGACACAGAACAGCAGGTAAACAAGGCTGCCGCCCGGCAGCAGCAGGTTGCTGACGAGGAAATCCTCGAAATCCAACACCGTGCTGCCTGCGCCCATGGGCTGGATGCCGCTCCACGTTGTAGCCCAGCGCGCAGGGCAGGCCAGCACGACCAGCGCCGCCGCGCCCACCAGGCAAGCCCTGCGGCGGTCCCAGCCGAAATTCTCCCGCGCACAGGCGATGATGTTCTCAAACACTGCAATGACCGTGGAGAAGCTGGCGAAGGTCATGAACAGGAAGAACAGTGTACCCACAGGCGGCCGCCTGCCATGTTCGTAAAGACGTTGGGCAGCGTGATGAAAATCAAGCTCGGGCCTGCGTCGGGTGAAATGCCGAAGGAGAAACAGGCCGGGAAGATGATAAGCCCTGCGCAGACCGCCACAAAGGTGTCCAGCACGCAGATACGCGCGGCCTCGCCCGGCAGGGGTAAAGCGGCGGTCCATGTAACTGCCGAAAATTTCAATCGCACCGATGCCCAGGCTCAAGGTAAGAACGACTGATTCATCGCTGCCGTGATGACGTTGCCCAGGCCCTGCTCACTGGCGCGGGACCAGTCTGGCAGCAGGTAGAAGGCCAGGCCTCGCCCGCACCGGACAGGGCAAAGCTGTGGACGACCAAGACGAGGATGAGAACGAGCAGTGCGCTCATCATCCATTTGCCGACCTTTTCCAGGCCGCCTTGCAGCCGCGCCTGAGACGACAAAGCCCGCCAGCGTGATAATGACCATCCAGAACACCATTTCCACGGGGCTCGAGAGCATCTCGCCAAAGATGCCGGACGCTTGTTCCGACGTAAGGCCGTCAAAATTGCCGGTCAGGAAGCGGAAGAAGTAATCGAGCATCCAGCCGGAGACGGTGGTGTAGTACATCATCAGCAGTATACAGCCCACCATGCAGAACCAGCCGTGGATGTGCCACTTGCTGCCCCGAGCTCCAGCGCCTTGCTTGCGCGCGCGCCGCCGCACCCGCGGCCCGGCCAGCTCCATGGTCAGAACCGGCAGGCCCATCAGCACCAGAAGAGCAGGTAGAACAGCACAAAGATGCCGCCGCCGTACTGGCCTGTGACGGTGGGAAGCGCCAGACGTTGCCGATGCCGATGGCACAGCCCGCGCTGACAAGGATGAAGCCAAGGCGTGAGCCGAAGCCTTCCCGCTGTTTTTCGGGTTCCATAATATTCCTCTTTTCTATCCAGAAGTAGAATTATTATAGCGTACCGCGGCGAAACTTGCAAGCGCGGAATCACAGTGTTATAATTAGTGCAACACCCGCAGCATGGGTCGATTGGCGATTTGCCCGTACCTGTGGGGCCGATGCCGCATCGGCCCGCCAGCTACGGCAGCCGGAAGGCGCGGGCAAATACTGTCCGCCCTGCAAAGCGTGCGACACTTTACTAAGGAGTCAAAATATGCTTCGTTTGAATGTGACTACGGCGAAGGCGCGGCGCGGTTTTGGAGCTTCTGCAAAGACCAATTTTGACCAGACCCCGGCTATGGCGAGGATGAATACTGCGCCAGGGCTGCCGCGCAGATACGCAGCCTGTGCGACGCTCCGACGCCGACGTGCACTTTTCGTCGGTGCGACCCAGGCGAACCTGACCGTGATTGCGGCGGCGCCTGCCCTGGCAGGGCGTGCTCTGCGCGGATTCCGGGCACATCCATGTGCAGACCGGCGCAGTCGAGGCCACCGGCCACAATGCCTGGCTCTGCCCGGCAATAAACGGCAAGATCACGGCCCGCCAGGTGCGCAAGGCCGTCGAGGAACACCGCGCCAACGCCAGCCACGAGCACGAGGTGCAGCCCGGTATGGTGTACATCTCGAACCCCACCGAGGTCGGCACCCCTTTATAATAAGGAAGAGCTGACCGAGCTTTCCGCCGCTTGCTATGAGCTGGGGCTGTACCTGTTTGTGGATGGTGCCCGCATGGCCTACGGCCTGACCAGCCCCGCCAACGATTTGAGCCTGCAGGATTACGCCGCCCTGTGCGACGTGTTCTACCTGGGCGGCACAAAATGCGGTGCGCTGTTTGGCGAAGCCGTTGTCATCACAAACGACGATCTGAAGCCGGATTTCCGCTACTGCATCAAGCAGCACGGCGCCATGCTGGCCAAGGGCCGCCTGCTGGGTGAGCAGTTCCTGGCCCTGCTGGACGGCGAGGACGGCGGCGAGACGAGCCTGTATTTCACGATGGCGAAAATGCCAACGAACAGGCCCTGCACATCCGCGCCGCGTTTGAAGCAAAGGGCTGTAAGGTTTTGCACGACTCCCCAACGAACCAGCAGTTCTTTGCCCTGCCCGACGAGTGGTACGCCAAGCTGACCGAGCGCTACGCCATGACCCACATGGCAAGCCTGACAAGCACACCGCCGTGCGCATCTGCACCAGCTGGGCCACAAAGGATGAAAGCGTGGAGCAGCTGATTCAAGACGTCGCAACGCTGTAATAACTGCATCGTAGGGAGGGGTCTTGACCCCTCCGGGCCGTGCGCATCCGCCGCCAGGTTTCCCGGAGCGGTCAAGACCGCTCCCTACAACCTTCTGTAGGGGCCGGGCATGCCCGGCCCGCAGCCTTCCACGTCCGTCCGCCTTACAGCGGCGGGCGCATAAAGCCTCCTGCATCACAACCGATGCAGGAGGCTTTGTATCTATTCAAATGGCCTCGCGGCCTTATTGGTTGTCTGCGCCGCAGCCGAAGCGATTGCTTCTGGCATGGCCAGGGCGGCAGTGTAATGTGTCTTGGGGCGTTCCCCTTAACTCTGGTTATACTATACACTGCATTTATGTCCGCCCTGTCACGCCAATTTGAAAAATGTTAAATCTCGGTTCCCTCAAATCACTTCTGGATGCGCTTATCGCACTTGATGGCCAGCTTTGTGCCGACGGTCTGCAAAATCTGTACCAGCACGACCAGCAGCGCCGTGGCGAAGAACTCCAGCACCACATTAAAGCGGTAGTAGCCGTAGTTGATGGCAATTTTGCCAGGCCGCCGCCGATGATGCCGGCCATGGCACCGTACCCCATGATGGTCGTAGCCGCAATCGTCACGTTGGCAACCAGGCTGGGCATGCTCTCGGGCACCATGACTTTGGTGATAATTTGCAGCGGCGTCGCACCCATGCTCTGGGCGGCCTCAATGACACCCGCGTCCACCTCGCGCATACTGGTCTCGACCAGACGCGACACAAACGGAACGATGCGATGACCAGCGGCACAATGGATGCCACCGTACCGATGGACGTGCCCACGATGGCGCGGGACAGCGGGATGACAATGATCATCAGAATCAGAACGGCACACTGCGCAGCAGGTTGACCAGGCCGTTCAGCAGCGCCATGACCCAACGGGGCGGGGACGCACGCCCCCCTGCTCGCCGGTGACAAGGCAGACACCCAGCGGCAGACCGATGACCAGCGCCAGCAGCGTTGCGACGACGGTGGACCAGACGGTCTCCCACGTTTCAAACGGAATGGTGGGCAAAATCTGCAAGAACGTCTGCCAGTCCTTGCCTGCAAAAACTCTGCCATCAGCCGTTCACCTCCTCATAGGTAATGCCGGGATAGTTCCTGATGTACTCCAGTGCCGCGGCGGCCTTGTCGTCGTCGGGCAGAGCCAACAGCATACTGCCCAGCGTCTGGCCGTTGACAATGCGGGTGTCGGCCGCCATGATGGATACCAGCGCACCACACTCGATGGCAAGACTTGCCACCAGCGGCTTGTCCGTGGTCTGGGTGCCGCCGAAGGCCACACGCACCAGCTTGTGGCCGGGCAGGACTCGGCCTGGGCGCACCGGCAGGGTAGACGAGCCGCCGCGCCGGGACGTAGGATGGCTGAAGATGGCCTGCACGCCGCCCTCCTCGACAACGGTACCGTTGTCCAAAATCGCCACGCGGTTGCAGACTTCCTCAACCACACTCATCTGGTGGGTGATGATGACGACCGTGATGCCCAGTTCGCGGTTGATCTTCTGGATCAGCTGCAGGATGGCGTGGGTCGTGTTGGGGTCAAGGGCACTCGTCGCTTCGTCGCAGAGCAGCACCTTCGGGTCGGTCGCCAGGGCGCGGGCAATGGCAATGCGCTGTTTCTGGCCTCCGGACAGCTGCGCCAGGTAAGCGTCGGCCTTATCGGGCAGACCGACCAGCTCCAGCAGCTCACGGGCGCGGGCCTCGGCCTTGTCTTTGGGGACCTTCGCCAGCTCCATCGGGAACATGATATTGCGCAGGCAGGTTCGCTGCATCAGCAGGTTGAACTGCTGGAAGATCATCGTGATTTCACGGCGGGCAGCGCGCAGGTCGGCGGCGCGCAGATCCTGCATCTGTTTCCCGTTGACGATGACGCTCCCCTCGTCGGGGCGTTCCAACATATTGATGCAGCGTACCAGCGTAGATTTTCCGGCGCCCGACATACCGATGATGCCGTAGACATCGCCATCCCGGATGGTCAGGTTGATGTCGTTCAGCGCGACGACCGTGCCGCCCTGCGTGGCAAAGCGCTTGGTCAGGTGTTGCAGTTCGATCATGGGTGATTCTCCCTCACTTACAAAGATAGCGAATGAGTGTAAAACCCATTCGCTATAATTTTACGCTTTATTCTGACAGGTTGCAAGTTTTTCTTTGCATTCTGCCAGCGGGCGGATATGGAATGCGCCCCTACAATTTCGTTGCCTGCCGTACCGTAGGGGCGGATTCCATATCCGCCCGTGCCCGTTTACGGCGGTGCGAGGCTTTATCTTAGAAAATGGGCACGACCGCGCCGTCATAGGTGCTGTTGATGTAATCCTTGACCTTGTCGCCGGTCAGGGCAGCGTACAGCGCCTGAATGGCGGGGTCGTTCTCGCGGCCTTCCTTCACAACCAGTACGTTGGCGTAGGTCTGGGCGGCCTCGGAGGAAGCATCCTCGGTAGCAAGAGCGTCCTTGCCGACGGAGAAGCCGGCCTCCATTGCGTAGTTGCCGTTGATGACGGCAAAGTCAACGTCCTGCACGGTGCGGGGCAGCTGGGCAGCCTCGATTTCCTCGATCTTCACGTTATGGGGTTCTCGGTGATGTCGTTGACGGTGGCGGTCAGACCGGCACCGTCACGCACGGTGATCAAACCCTGAGCGGCCAGCAGCTGCAGAGCGCGGGCCTCGTTGGTGGTGTCGTTGGGCACGGCGATGGTCGCGCCGTCCGCAATGTTTGCCAGATCATCGCTCTTGCCCGGGTAGATGCCGAACGGCTCATAGTGGACCGCGCCGACGCTGACCAGATGGGTGCCGTTCTCCTCGTTGAAGCTGTCGAGGTAGGGGGTGTGCTGGAAGTAGTTAGCGTCAACCTCGCCGTTCTCGGTCACAAGGTTGGGCTGGACGTAATCGCTGAACTCGACGACCTCAAGGTCGATGCCCTGCTCGGCCAGAACCTCCTTGGCCACATTCAGGATCTCGGCATGGGGCGTGGGGAGGCGGCGACCTTCAGGGTCGTGCCAGCCAGGTCGCTGGTCTCGGCGGTGGACTCGGCAGCCTCGGAGGAAGCTGCGGTGCTCTCGGTGGAGGCAGCCTCAGAGGATGCGGCGACGGAATCAGTAGAAGCGGTGGAGCCGCAGGCGGCCAGGCTCAGGGCCAGAGGTAGCGGCGAGTGTTGCAGAAATCAGTTTTTCATGGTAAATTCTCCTTTATATATCGTATATCGTCAGGTGTGTTGGTTTTGAACGGTCAGCTTCCCTCAAAGCGTCACATTCGCACACCGGGCTGCTTGTAGATGGAACATCTTTCCATAGTCACAAACTTCCTTTCCAAACAAAAGCGGGATGTCGGCTTCCGGCATCCCGCTGCAAGTTTTCTTATGCGCTGAAATTTGCGCGCAAGAAAGCTGGCACAGGACGCTTACGCATCATGCACATGCACATCATCATACCAAAGCAGGCTGCATTCATGGTTCTGTACCTTTCTTGAATCTTTGGTCGGCGTTGTTTGCTTTCCATGGCTCACAGTATACGCCGGTGAGCACATTCTGTCAACACCCTTTTGCATAAAATTGCACATTTTGGCATTTTGCATATATCCTACTATTTTAATAGGTTGACAACTTGCAAAATTCCTAGAATTATGCTATGATTAGTGTTACTAATTCCGATAAAGGGAGCTTTACCATGAAATTCTCGACCCGTGACCGTTACGCTTTGCGCCTGATGGTGGAGCTGGCCAACCGCCCAATGATCTGATCCCGTTAAAGGAAATCAGCGACAAGCAGCGCATCAGCTTAAAATATTTGGAGCAGATCGTCACCCCGCTGGCGAAGGCCGGGCTGGTATCCAGCGTGCGCGGTGCCCAGGGCGGCTACCGCCTGGCCCGGGCGGCGGAAATCACCTCCGGCGAGATTCTGCGCGCCGTCGAGGGCGAGCTGACGGCCATCCGTGTCTGGCTTCCTCGGTGGATTGCCCCACCGCGGCCAATGCCACACGCTGGATTTCTGGTCCGGGCTGAATGATTTAATCAATAAATATGTGGATGGCATCACGCTGGAGCAGCTGCGGACGATGCCCGAGGTGCCGGAGGAACAGGAAAGCTGTGAGTAAGGTCATGCACGGGCGGCAGAGCCGCCGAAAGGCTCCCCATCAGGGGAGCTGGCCGAGCTTGCGAGGCCTGAGGGGATTCAACCGCCTTACCATTGCCACTGCGTCACCTTTTTAGAAAGGAGTCCACCATGGCCCAATCCAAGGAAATGATTTCCCGTGCCCGTCAGCTCCGCCATGACATGACCAAGAAGAACGGCATCTGTGGTACGATTTTCTGCGCGCTTATGTCCCACGGTTCACACGCCAAAAATCGTAGAGCCCTACATTCTGGACTTTATTGCTGTGCCGCTGGATTAGCTGTTGAATTGGACGGCGGCCAGCACTATGAGGATGCGGGCAAGGTCTACGACGAACGCCGCACCGCCTATTTGCAGCAGCAGGGGATACAGGTGCTGCGATTTTCCAATTTAGATGTAATACGGAATTTTGATGGGTGTGCTGAGATTGACGCAATCGTCAGGGAACTGCTTGCCCGGAAAAGCGGTGCTCCCGCAAGCTCGCAAACCCTTCAGGCCTTGCTTACGCGCGCCAGCTCCTGATGGGGAGCCTTTTCGGCTTCGCCTGCACCAGTAAAACCCGCCCCGCCTGTCAAAATCAACAGGCGGGGCGGGGTTTATTGCGCGTTACTTCAATTACAGATTAAAATACCGCTTAGCATTATAATAGCTGATGCCCTCGACGATCTTCTTCAGAGACTTCTCGTCGTTGGGGTACTGGCCGTTCTCGACCCAGTTGCCGATGAGGTTGCACATCAGGCGGCGGAACAACTCATGGCGGGTGTAGCTCAGGAAGGCTGCGGCTGTCGGTCAGCATGCCGATGAAGTTGCCCAGCAGGCCCAGACGGGCCAGGGTCTTCATCTGCTGGTACATTCCGTCGTCAGTATCGCAGAACCACCAGGCAGAGCCCAACTGGATCTTGCCGGGAATCCGTCGTCCTGGAACGCGCCCAGGATGGTGCCCAGCATATCAAAGTCGGCGGGTTCAGGCTGTACAGGATGACCTTCGGGCAGGCATCGGCCTTGGTCAGTGCGCTCAGCAGGCTGCTGACGGTGGCGCTGCAATCGGTCACGGCAATCATGTCAAAGCCGGTGTCGGGCCGAGCTTGCGGTACATCTTGTGGTTAACGTTGCGCAGGCAGCTGTAATGAATCTGCATAGCAACGTTGTGTTTCTTGTACAGGGCAGCGCCCAGCTTCAGCAGCAGGTAGGTGGTGTAGGCGTCGCCCTCCTCCTGGGTCAGCGTCTCGCCGGCCATAGCCTTCTTGAAGGCAGCAGTTGCCTTCTCAGCGTTCGTTTCGGCGAAGGGATGTAGTCCAGGCCGTGGTCAGAAGCGCGGCAGCCCATCTCAACAAAGAATTGCAGGCGCTCTTCCAGCGCACTGACAACGCAATTTGCGCAGGCAAACTTGCGGCCCACGACCTCTTCCAGCTTGTGGATGTAGTCGGCGAAGCCCTCCTTGCGGATGTTCAGGGCCTTGTCGGGGCGGAAGGAAGGAGCGACGACGACCTGATGGAGGGGTCCTCCTTGATCTTCTTAGTGCCACTCGAGGGAGTCAATGGGGTCGTCGGTGGTGCCGACCATGGCAACGTTGCTCTGCTCGATCAGGCCGCGGACGGTCAATTTCGGGTCGTTCTGCAGCTTCTCGTTGCGAGGTTCCAGACTTCCTCGGCAGTCTCGCCGTTCAGCACGCCCTCATAGCCGAAGTACTTCTTCAGCTCGAGGTGGCACCAGGTATACATCGGGTTGCCGATGGCCATTTCCAAGCTCGGCAAACTTCTGGAAGCGCTCGCGGTCGGCTTGTCGCCGGTGATATACTCCTCGGGCACGCCGTTGGAGCGCATCACGCGCCACTTGTAGTGGTCGCCGAAATAGTAGTCGCTGCCGTCGGCCAGCACCTGATGGCCGCCCAGCCAGACCTGCGCGATGTTCTCAAAGCGGCGGTTCTCATAAATTTCCTGCGGGGGAATATGGCAGTGATAGTCGATGATGGGCAGCTTGGCCGAATAATCGTGGTACAGGTGCTGCGCGGTGGGGTCTCCAGCAAAAGTCCTT
>SCPP01000564.1_pt1 | contig 12162 bp, 18 predicted proteins | sample 6106811 | NCBI WGS metagenome assembly SCPP01 (sample SAMN10720449, study PRJNA508395) | human gut metagenome | isolation source: Participant 2 stool, 15 month | host: Homo sapiens | collected 2018
CACTGTTACAGCTGTATTTACAGGCGTTATTATTCTTAGCGAGCCTTTCGGTTTCCATGAATTTTTCGGTATTGCTCTCGTCCTTCTGGGAATCGGGAGTCAATGCACTTCACCATAAAAATGGGAGATTTTCTTTCTCTCATCATTCTCCTATTTCACCTACATTAGTCCGAGGCGAACTTTCTATCAATAAAAAATGTGTGGCTGTTCATTTTCATGTCCAACCACACATTTTTCAAAGCTATACAAAGACTTATTTACTTATGACCTCTGCTTCACCTTCCCGAAGCTCATTCATCTTCTCATTATGTACACCAAAGCATTTTGCACATATCAGGAAGAGCACCACAGCAATTCCCGTTTCAATCACACCAACTGCAATACATCCCATGGAAACCGTCAAAATTGGCGTAAATGCGATGATAAAGACCTCAATCACGGACTGCAGCGTATACGAATATCCATAGTCATTCAATGTGCCGCTCTTTCCTTCCGGATCTACAATTCGAAGAAGCGTAACACCGATTGCCACCACTCCTGTTGTCCATCCAAATACAAAAATTGATCGTTCAAACCAGAAATTGCGGAACAGCTTCTGTCCAACTACAAATACTAAAAACAGGGATGTCAGCATTCCTAATACACATAAAACTAAAATCGGACCTGCAAATTCAAGTACAATGGAAATCGAAATAGATGCCACACCAAAGCCAACCAGATAATCGGTTACCATCGAACCAATCCGTCCTTCCACATGCTCATCAATACTGTCTTTAAAACGTGTATGCCCTATAATCGTGTTAATAATGACACCAAATATCATTGCCAGGCACATAACCGGTAATTCTACATTCGGTAAGAACTGTTTATAAAAATCGTAGAACTTATAACCACACAGTGTTGCAGTCAGCGTGAGTGCAAGATGAAATGCCAACGGATCCATACTCATTGGATTGATGGTTTCTTCTCCCATCGAATTTCTCTTACCTACTGGAACGATTCCTGTGCGGCACTCTTCCGGAAGAGATTCCGCTTTTTCTACCAGACGTGTTCCTCCATGTCTGGTTGCATAGTTAATACAGGCAATTCCTACAAACAAACCAACTAACAGGCCCACGGTTGCAAACGTCTGCCCCAGTACAACGCCATCTTCACGTCCCAGTGAATTGTTAAGTGCCGTTCCAATCGTTGAAGCATAGCCATGTCCACCGCAAAATCCAGATGGCATCAGCAGGGCAATTTCTGTAAATACATTTGGAAACAAAATTTTTATCAGTGCACCGCCTACCAGCAGTGCAATACCAAAACAGAAAAATTCAGCTCCCATATTGACACAAAAGGAATCGCCCACCTTTGTCAGAATCTGTTTTACATTGGTTTTATCTTTTTTCCCAGGAACAAACCGCCAAATAATACACATACCAGCATATAAGCATAACTTCCTATTTTACCGCTCCACGGAATCACGTTTAAAAACTGCGGTCCCAGGACAAGTCCCATCAGACCTGCCAGAACAGACGCTGGAATATAAAACATCTGCAAAAATTTTATACGGGAACGCAGGAACTGGGCTATAATCAGCAGCAGCGACATAAATGCAAAATCATATAGAAACGACATATTGGTATATTCCATAGATATCCTCCTTCCAGTACACTATATTACCCCTTACCTTCTTAAAAGTACTTCTCGAAAGAAATAAAAAGGTCAAGAATTCTTATAAGTAAACTTATAATTGATTTCTGACCTTTTTTTTTCATATTCAATTATCAAATTTACTATAACTCTCCCAGCACCTTCCGGGGCACCGTATGCGTCATCACATAAATCTCATCTTCCGTGATTCCCTCATCCAGCAATGTCTGCATAAACAGCTTCATCGCTTCCACCGGGTGTTCTCTTGAAGTCTGCCCCCGATCCGTTACCATAAAACAGTGTTCTGCTCCGACTACCCGGATATGGTCTGCCATCTCCTGCGCCGTGCATTCCTTTTCTGCCACATTATACCAGCATTTTTCAATATAAACGCCCAGAGCTGCCAGCTGTTTCTGCGTTTTTACATCGACACGCGTCCGCGGAAATTCTGGATGTGTCAGAACCATACGGTTTCCCTGCCGGATTCCCTCCTGACACAGGAGAATACTTTCCTCCGGGCTGATGTGCCCGGTCGCGACTGCCGCATCATACTTTCTGGCAATCCTCAAAATCTCCAAAACCTCCGCCCTCAGCTCCCCTGTTTCGGTCAGGATAGAGATTCCAGAGCGGTCAAAGAAATCTCCCGGCATATTCCCGGAACACAAAGAGTTCTTTGCGTCCCGGGTCGGCATCCACACGATACGGCATCCGCGCTTCATCGCATTTTCAACCGCATATGGATTGAGTCCTCCGACTGGCCAGTTTAACACCAGACCGCCATAGGCTTTCGTACACGAAGCACAGTGGATATTGGCCAGAATTGCCCGCGCAATCGTGGACTCATAGTGAATTTCAGCATAATTCCTGCCATTCCGGCTCTCCCGGCTTCTTCTAACAGCCCGTAATCATCCAAAACTCGATGAAAGGGGGACGGGGCTGCGTGCATATGGAGGTCATACGCTCCCTGCATTAAATATGCAATCTCTTTTTCTCTGTCCATAGATTATTTCTGTAAACCAAACTGGAATGCTTTCAGATTCTCCTTGTAGAATGCTGCCAGCGCGTCAGCCAGTGCCTGGAACTTCGGATCGTCGTCGAACATCCACTCATTGTGCTTGCCATCTACATAGTATAACTGCTTCGGCTCCTGTGCCAGACGGTATGCTTCTTCCGCCTCTACACGCTGATTCAGCTCGTTATAATAGCCATGACCTACAAAGACAGCACGCGGTGCGATTCTCGGAAGCAGGTCTTCTACGTTGAAACGGATGAAGCTCTCGCCGATTGCGGTGCTCATCGGGGTCGGGAACTCCTCGCCGTTATCCTTGTTGACAGAATCGCCGATACCGCCGTTGATCTCTTTTAATACATGGTCTGTATAGAAATCGCCGCTCTCTGTGATGTTCGGATAATCGGTGTACGGATGCATCAGAACCGGATCGTTGGTTGTAATTCTCTTGATACGGTCTTCTCTGAGGCGTGCAACGCTCTTTCAAACTTATCATTTCCCATGCCGTCACGCATCCAGCGCTCGCCATTTACAAAGCTGTTCAGGGTTGCAATCGCTTTTACTTCCTTGTCACGCGCTGCAACGGTTACGCATACAGCACCGCCGACACCCCATCCAAGAAGTCCGCAGCGTTCCGGATCTACTTCCGGCTGAATCTGCATAAAGGTAAATGCGTTTGCCACGTCTTCAACCTCTGTCTCAAGGGTTGTGTACTTCGGCAGGCATGGATGAACATTCTCACTCGGCTTAAATCCTCTGTAATCGAAGCCCATGCATACAAATCCTCTTGCTGTTAAAGCTCTTGCAAACAGTGCCGGATAGCACTTATTAACGCCGGTCCATCCAGAGTTACACAGAACTGCTGGTCTCTTCTCGCCCTCTTTGTAATCATCCGGGAGATAAATATCTCCTACCATCTTTGCGCCTTCGCTGTAGAATACAACTTCTCTTGTTTTCATGTTGAAATCCTCCATTTCATTTAATTTGTTCTTTTTTGTCGGTTATGGAATTTTTGTTCCTTTTGTGATTTTATATTAGATCATGTTGCAGAATTTGTCAACCATATTTTTGAAAAAAGAATGTATTTTCCATTTTGTATAGTTTTAGCTTCCTGTTTTTGTTGATTCGTTCCAAATCTTGAAACAAAAAAGGATGTACGACCACTTCCAACTCCAGTCGCACATCCTTTTTCTATCTAATCTTCATTTTATTCCATCATCAATGTGTCGCCACATAATATCCCAGCGTTGCCGGGACTGCCTTATTCTGGTTCCAGATCGCCGGATATTCCGAGAAAGATACCGGGCAGGTGGAACGTCCTACCTCGATCGTGATACCAGGGATGCCTGCTGCCTGCTGCAGCCAGTCCTTCAATCCGCCGACGCCCTTGCTTCCAAGAACGGAATAACCATTCAAGGCATGAACAGCGTTTGCCAGCGCCTTGGACTCTGCCGCTTTCTGGTTGTTCTGCGTATCCCAGTAAATCACATTTCCCATCGCATGATAGTTGATAACCGCATTGAATCCCGTTCCCTGAATCAAGTTCGCGATTGCCTGGCTCTCCGGCTCTGACAGTGGGTTGGTTCCCTTATAACCATTTGCAGACGGATGGGTTAAAGACACATTGATTCCCTCCCAGTTTGCTGCAAAGTTATAGTTCAGATCGACACCGCGTGCATTCGCCTTCCAGCGTCTCATATACTCTTCATAGCTGACCGTTGTCCGGCTGGATGCCTTGTCCGCCGCGTACGCCGCCTGCATCGTCTGGCGCAGTTCCTCCGACTGGATACCATTCTCGCCCATCTGGCTGATCGTAACTCCATCCGGATTCAGCATCGGCACAAAATGAAATGCCACCTGTCCCAATATGTTAGAAAGCGGCTGCGTCATATAGGTACCATTATTCGTAAATCCAGCTGCAGATACTCGAGCTGCTGCATCATCAGCGGTACAACGATATACTCTCTGGCATGAATCGCCCCCTGGAACAAAATCTTCTTGGATGCGTTCGGATTGCCGACAATCACATCGTAGATATCACGTCCGTCCGCCGATTTTCCAATCGATTTCACGGTCACTGTTCCCGGATAACGGCTTGCCAGCGCCGAAATATCGTTTGCCATCGGCTATAGGAATACTTGTCCACCGGATTGACAACCGGATTAGATAACGTCTGATTATAATAGGAATTATCCGCCTGCTGTCCCGCATTCGCGTTCGTGTCAGTTCCTGCCGCCGCATTATCGGTCGTGGTTCCCGGACCGCCCGGTCCGATCACTGGTGCTGCCGCTGCCGGATCATCCGCCGGTCCTGCATACGCTGTAACTGCCGATAAGCTGCTGCACAACTGACAGGGATAAACAAGTTGCCAAAGCGCCTTTTCGCAGGCGCTGAATTTTATTTCGTTGACTCATTCTCATGTCTCCTTCTAGCCCTTTCAAACTCTTACAAACAATGTTTCTATTATAGATTTACATCTGTCGAATGTCAACGAACTGCATAAAACTGAAAGAAAAAAGAAAGATACTTTTTCCAATTTATATTTTACTTTAACTTACCTAAAATCAGCACCACTGCCGTAATAATCAGGACAACGACGAAAATTCCCGCCATTCCTTTTCCCATAATTGCCAGCGAAATCAAAAAATTATTCCACATCCGATATTTTCCTCCATCTCAATCAGTGCAATGTCTGTCTCTTGATTTTCATCATTCAAGTGCAGCCTTCCTTTCCATTTTATCTGCCCGACAGACCAATATTACAAATACTGGCTTACCAGCTTAATAACCAGTCCGCCCGCGATGACCGAGGCGATCTGCCCCGATACATTGGCGCCGACCGCATGCATCAGGATAATATTTCCCTTTTCCTCCTCCATCGCCAGCTTCTGCACCACGCGTGAGGACATCGGGAATGCAGAAATGCCCGCCGCACCGATCATCGGATTGATTTTCGTCTTCAAAACAGGTTCATAAATTTAGCAAACAGCACACCACCGATCGTATCAAAGATAAATGCAATCAGACCGATTCCCATAATCAGAAGCGTGTCAACCCGCACAAACGCATCCGCACGCATACTGAACGAAATCGTGATGCCAAGCAGCAGGGTAATCAAGTTTGCCAGCTCGTTCTGTGCCGTCTGGGAAAGTGCCGGAAGCACGCCGCACTCGCGGATCAGGTTTCCAAACATCAGAAATCCGACCAGCGCCACCGATGCCGGAGAAATCAGTCCGACAATGATAGTAACTACAATCGGAAATGCGATCTTGGTCGTTTTGGACACATTTTTCGGACTGTAGGTCATGTGAATCCGGCGTTCTTTTTCGTCGTCACCAGACGGATCGCAAATGGCTGGATGATTGGCACCAACGCCATGTAGGAGTACGCCGCCACCGCGATCGCACCCACATAGTTGGAATGCATGATCTGGGAAACCAGAATGGAAGTCGGTCCATCCGCCGCACCGATGATTCCGATCGACGCTGCATCCCTGAGTTCGAATCCCATCAGCGATGCCACACAGATCGCAAAGAAAATGCCAAACTGCGCCGCCGCACCAAATAAAAACATGATCGGCTGTGACAGAAGCGGTCCAAAGTCAATCATTGCCCCGATTCCGATAAAGAGCAGAATCGGAAGCGCCTCCGACGCGCTGATCGTCGTCTCAAACAGCCACTGTATAATACCCTGTGTCTCCCCGATGCCCTCCGTCACCTGGTTAATGACGCCGGATAATGGCAGGTTTACCATGATCGCGCCGAATCCCATCGGCAGAAGCAGCGCCGGTTCGTATTCCTTTTTGACCGCCAGCCAGATCAAAGCCCGCCGATCAGATACATCACAAACTGCTGCGGCGTGATCGCCATGACGCCTTCCCATAAAAATTCCATGTTGTTCCTCCTGTTAATTTTGTTTTCCTTCATAAATATTCTGTTTCCTGGAGCCCCTTGCCAAGATACACCTGCTCTGGCAGCTGTCTTTCTTCGCGCCAGATATGCAGCCATGCGAGTATTTTTGTTTCATAGGACGCAATTTCCTATGAAATATGAAAAAGAATGTGCCTTGGCACATTCTCGCGCCGAGCGCGGTCGCTTGCGACATGTTTCTGCTTCGCGCGAGTGCGCATCCTCGCGGGCGTTTTTTTCATAGGACACAATTTCCTATGAAACAAAAAAGACTTTCAGCATACGTTTCATCCACATATGCTAAAGTCTTGTTCCTCACATTTGAATCATACGGCACACGCTTTTTGTTACAAAAGCACACTGCCATCTGACTTACACAAGGCATGTAACCATGAGGTTTACTATCCTCAGGGTCTGTTGGTTACATGGTTATAACTACTCCCTTTTAACGCGATCATCATATCATACGGTTTTTTCCCCGTCAAGGTCAAACTGAGTATTTTGTGTTAAGAAAATGAAAAGCTGCGAAAGCACGAAACCTGCTATGCTTCCGCCGGCATATTGACACCCGCGATCTTAATATTAACTTCCAGAACCATCAGACCGGTCATATTTTCAATCGCTGTCTTTACTTTGTCCTGCACCTTTTCACTGACTGCCGGGATGCTGTAGCCATATTTCATATTTAAGGACAGATCCACAACCACGTGATCCTCGGTTACGGTCACTTTCACGCCCTTGCTCAAATTTTTCATGCCGAGCTTTCCGACCAGTTCATTTGTGATATTGCCAGCCATCGAATCGACACCGTCTACCTCGGTCGCTGCCAGACCTGCGATGATCGCCACTACCTCATCGGCAATTTTCACTTCTCCAATGCGGTCCTTTTCATATACGATATGTGTGCTTCTATCTTCTGCTTCTCACGCCATTCCAAATCCCTCCTGACCACTTCCATGTACGCCCGGAATCTTCTCTTCCCACAAAAAACAGATGCTCGAATACTTCCAGAAATACATTTCAATTAAGTGTTTTTATTATACCAAAAATACAGGAGTTTGCAAAGGCATTTCCGGTTCGAATCTCATCCGAGTTACTGTTCACGCATACGTGCCCAGTAACGGAATTTGCCGTGGCTTCGCATTTTAATACGGCAAATTCCTGCTGCCACCACGTTTTCTTACGGCACTTTCGGTTCCAAAGTGCCTACCGGGAACATTAACTCATCCGAACTTCCCAGGTTTAAAGGAAATCACGATATTCTCCGCCGATATCTCGGTTTTCCGTTTTACAATATCCTCGATCTGCGCGCGCTGCGGATCTGTGATGGACGGCGCGTTGACAACGACATCCACTTTTCCATCCGTGATGCTGACAACCGGATCGGCAAATCCTTTCGCCATCAGAAGCGTTTCCGCTGCATTTTCCTTCTCCGCTATCGCATTGAGTGCCAGCATATCCTGAACGGCTGCCTCTTTTGCCGACGCATCCAGATTTTCATTGTTAATCAGGGCATTCAGTGCTTCGCGGTTCTTGGCGCGGATCTGTTCACGGCTGAGCTGTACATTGGCTATGTACTCTGCCACGCCGGTTCCGCCTGTCAAAACCGCCTCGCCCGGGTTATCGACTGCCGGATTGTCCGCAGATGCCTCCTCTCCGTCCGCCGCCCCCTGCGCTGTGCCCTCCTCACTGCCTGCTGCCAGCGGATCGCCCTCTCCCGGATCGTCAAGACTTGCAATCTCCTCATATTCACCGTCCGCCACGCTTCCGGACACCGCCTGATTTTCCGAATATATATCGCTATCTGAAATCTTGGTCGCCCCCGCTTCATATGTATCCGCCCCCGGCAGATCGGATTTTCCCGCATAGTTGAGATACCCGCCGCCGCAATCATGATTGCCAGCGTCGTGATGATGATTTGATTTCTCCTGAAAACGCGTTTCATCTTCATTCTCATATTTGCATACTCCTTTATTCCACCCGCTTTAATACTTTTATTTTATGTGCCGGCAGTCCGAATAATGCCTGCATCGCTTCCGAAATTTCCTTCTGTACCGACGCATTTCCTCCTCCCTGTGCGCTGATCACGATACCGGCAATCTCCGGTGCCAGCTCTTTCTCAACTACCGGTTCCCCGCTTTGCGAACTTCCCGCCAGCACGGTGCTCTCCCGCAGCGATTCATCCGCCTGCTGCCGCGTACCACCCGAAGAATCCGTCTCCGAGGTGGCCGACCGGCTTCTCTCCTTATCCACCCGCAGCACCTTTTCCGAAGAAGAAAACAGAGTCAGCATCACATCCACCTCACCCACGCCGTCCACCTTCTTTAAAACGTCCGGATCCGCTGCTCCAGGCGAAGCTCGTAGAGGCGGTTGGCGTCCTGCTGGATGCAGTGCCGGCAGACCTGTTTCGACATCCGAACCACTCTCTTCTGAACTTCCATTTTTGTCCTGCCCTGCTCTATTCCCAGCGTTTGTTCCTGTTCCACTCTCCGCCCATCTTTCCCCTGACTGCCAGACTCCCGTCTCAATCGTCTTCTTCCCAAACGGCGCATATAAGATCAGAATTGCCAGCCCAAGCACCAGCAAAATCAGCCATTTTTCATTTCGTTTGACCCATTCCCTGTCAAAGGTTCCATCCGACTTCCACATGATCCGCCTCCACCTGATAAAACGATGCCAGCCGCTGCTGAAGCTCCCAAATCTTTTCCCCATTCATCCAAGAAACTGCCTGCGCGGCGGCGGGTTCTCCCTGCTTCTGCTCCTGTTCAAGTGAAATTTCAATCGGGGAAATTTTTTCTATTTCAATCATCGAACTCGGATCCTCCTGTTCCGCCGCTTCCATCCCCGCTTCCATCCCGCCTCACTTCCCGCCACATACACCGTCACACTCCGCACCGAGGCAAATTGCTCCGACTCCGGATCTTTTTCCAGCTCTACGTCCGCCTTTTCCACGGAAAATCCCGCTTCCGCTGCCACCCGCACTGCCTCCTTGGACGCTTCCGCCTCATACTGGCTCAAAACCATATTTCTGCGCCGCACCTCTATCTCATCCATCTCACTTTTCAGCTCGCCCGCTTCATTTTCAAACGAAAGAGATGTAAACAGATAATTCAGCCGCTCCTCCAGACGCAGCCCGTCCGTCAGCGGCTTCAGCACAATCAGAAGCAGGATACAGCCCGCAAACAGACGGATATATTTTTCATACTTATGTGCGGGCAAAGCCCGGTCAGAACTGTCAGAAACACTAGATAACTGACGATATTCCCGCCCAGTGAGTAATTGCTTCCATCTTCTACCCGCAAAATAAGCCGCGTTCGTGCTCACACACACCACCGCGATCGAAAGCGCAAATAACACCACCGCCGAACCAGCTGCTGCCAGCAAAAAATAAAATCCTTTCGCCACTGCGCCGACTGCCTCCACCACCCGGCTGTCACTGACCGGCTGCAAAAGCGCCGCGCTTCCCTGACACCCCAAATAGAGGATTAAAAGTTTCAAAAGCGGCAGAAGCGACACCGCCGCCAGCACAAGCACTCCCCCGATGCCCACCGTATTCCGGATCAGGACGCTGCTTCCAAGAAGTACCTGCGACACTGCCGCCGCGCCCTGTCCGATTCCCGGTATCAGGCTGACCGCCCGCCGCAGCGCCGTCTGGCGCACCGAATCTGTATACGGCGCAATCATTCCCTGCAGCACATGAAAGCCCAGCACCACTCCCAAAAGCGCCTTGCTGCCCCAGCGCATCCCCTGTTCCAGCAATTCCAACGCTTTTGAAAACAAATCCTTCGAGCTTAAGTGTCCCGCCAGCGACAGCAGGACATACAACTGGGTGCATGGCAGAAACAACTGTAAAAACACCCATTCCGCCACATTGACAGAAGCAAGTGTCCACGCATATCCGGCTGCTGCCGAGGTACTTCCCCCGGAAAAGGAAACAGCCAGAAAAAAAGCAGGAACCAGCACCCGGACAAATTCAAAGAGCTGCTCCAACAGTGTCCGCGTGATCCGCACCCCATTCAAAAAACTGGCGGCAAGCAGTGTAAAAATCAGAAGATACGTGACATAAAAGCCCATCTCCGATACCTGACTGTCGGCAAAGAGACTCGAAAAGCTGGCGAACACCGCTCCTAAAATTCCCAGAAGTATGACCTGCCCCATCCATCTGCCATTTTCTGAAATTTCCCGAAATAGGGCTGTCCGGCAAAAATCCATCAGCATCCGAACCACTCTCTGATAATTGCCAGAGAGAAGCATCGAAAGGATTTCCCGGAATGAAAGCCCCGGGACTGCCGAACCTCCCGCTTCCCTAAAATGCTTCGATTCTGCTTAAATCCAGTGAGTTCAGAAGAGAATCCATGTTCTCGCCAGAAACACTGAAATCCGAATCTTCGGATATCTTTTCACCATTTGCCGCCGACACCGTTAAATGATTTCCTGCCATCAAATATACACTCAAGAATATAACGCTCACTGCCCGCACAACCATCTTTGTTCCCACCGTCACCTGCTCTCACCATCTCTCCGCTTTTCTGCACTCACCACTTCCCTACGCCAAAAACTGCTTCACCGTCTCCAACAACGCCAGCAGAATCGGCATACTGACCGCCAGAATGGACAGCTTCGCAAATATCTCAATCTGTGTTCCCAGCGAACCGTACCCGGCATCCTTGCAAATCCCGGAGGCAAATTCGGCAATATAAGTGATTCCCGCCATTTTCAAAAGCGCCGACAAATACACTGGACTGATCCCGATGCAGGATTCCATCGTCCGAAGTGTTTTCAGAATCACTTCCAGCTTTCCCGCCGCATAGAAAAAGAGACACAGCCCCGCCGCCATCACAATGTACGTCCCATACTCGCCGCCTTTTCCCTTGAGCTGGACTGCCAGAAGAACTGCCGTGATCCCAAGAACCGATACGGTTAAAATTGACATTTTTTACCGTCCTTCCTGCAATGTACTCTCGGAGTCTTTCCCGCACTCGCTTTTGCGGCTGATTTTTTCGCCAGCTGCACCCGAATTTCATCAACATACGCCTCAGAAATTTGGGCAACAACTGACAAAAATCATCTCACAAAATCAAGCACAGAAAGATTCCGAGAGTCCATTACAACGCAAACAATTCTTCATCGTCTCAAACAACTGATAAATATACGGCACCATCCAGAACAGTACCAAAAGAAGACCCGCAAGACTTGTGAGAAATGCCTGTTCCTCCCGCCCGCTGTGTTTGAGGATCTGACAGAGGACGGAAACCAGGATACCGACTGCCGCAATCCGAAATATTAGATTAACTCCCATTTTCTTCCCCCACTTACATCAACACCACTGCCAGAAACAGCCCGCCTAGTATCCCAAGTCCCCAGCACAGCCGTTTTCTCCGGCTCTTCCCGCCGCAGCTGCTCAATCGCCCGTTCCAATTCTTCCAGATACAGTGCCAGCGTCTTTTGCTGCATTTCCAGATCGAGATATCCGATGCTGTTTCCAAACCGACACATCAGCTCCCATTCCTCTGTTCCTAACATCGGACGAATCCCCTGCTCTTCCAGAACCGCTTCCCAGATACCCCAAACGGACACTCGATTCGCTTCCAGCCGCCTCCTGCCACCCAA
>SCPP01000365.1_pt1 | contig 12146 bp, 19 predicted proteins | sample 6106811 | NCBI WGS metagenome assembly SCPP01 (sample SAMN10720449, study PRJNA508395) | human gut metagenome | isolation source: Participant 2 stool, 15 month | host: Homo sapiens | collected 2018
GACTTGTAACAGCAATGAAAAACTTGGTTTCCATCAGGTATTTGACGCTGATTTCTCGAGCTGACCTTACTATTATGGAAGAAGGCTACGAGTTGCTAGACCGCATTAAAACGGCGGCACATTGCCTATGATTACATCTTGCTGTCCGGGATGGGTAAAATTCTGTGAAACATTCTCTCCGAACGATTAGACCATTTGTCTTCCGCAAAGTCTCCGCAGCAAATGTTTGGTGCAGTCATCAAAACGTATTACGCTGAAAAGCAGGTGTTGATCAAAAGATATTTGCAGCATTTCTATTATGCCATGTACAGCCAAGAAATTTGAGTGCTTAAGACCTGAGTTCCATGACAGTGGTTATCAGGATGTCGATATATCTTTAACTGTGGTAGAACTTGCAAATATGATTAAAGCAGCAGGTATTAATTTTAAAGAGTTAGAAGAAACTCCGTTTGATACACCATTTGGTTTGGGAAGCGGTGCCGGTGAAATTTTGGTGCTACAGGCGGTGTTATGGAAGCTGCGTTGCGTACTGTATATGAAGTCATTACAGGTAAAGAACTTCAAGACTGGACTTTACTGAGGTACGTGGTGTAGAAGGCTTGAAAGAGGCTGTCATTGATATTGATGGACTGGAAGTAAAGTAGCGGTTGTTCATAGTTTGAGCAATGCACGCGAAATGCTGCGTAAGGTAGAGCAGGTAAAAGCTGATTATCATTTCATCGAAGTAATGGCTTCTTGTCTGGCGGCGTGAGGCGGCGGCGGTACTCCGGTTAGAAGTTGGAAGAAAGTAAAAGCCAGACTGGATGCAGCTTATGAACTAGATAAACAGCTTCCAATCAGAAAGTCTCATGAAAATCCTGCAATCAAAGAAATTTATGCAGAGTTCTTGGGCGAACCTTTGAGTGAAAAGCACATCATTTGCTTCACACTTCTTATATCAGCCGTAGGATTTACTAAGTTAATAAAAACGCTGTTCTGCTAGTTCAGAGCAGCGTTTTTTACAGAAAGGGAAGTGCAGCGTTCTGACCTGTTATATTGACAATAAAAATATAAAATTGTATAATAATTTAGAATTAAACTCTATATGTAGCATATTTCTGCTATTATACAATGTTGATTGAAAAATGTTTGACATATTTTTATAATAGGATTCGTGATCCAGAAATGTATGTTGCGATATGGTTTGATGCTATATTGATTTCTTAAGTATCACAAGAAATCCAGATTAGTCTTAGAATCATAAAAAGCTGGGTTGGATAAAGAGTTCAGAGATACACCAATGAAATTTGATGAAACCGTATCGTAAAATACTTCTTGTTATTTTCACACATAAGGGCGCGCAAGATAAGTTAAGCGGTATGCCGACACCGGTATACCGCTTTTTATTACATGATTCACTTTATTTTTAAATGGAATAGGTTGTAACATGATGAAAATATTTCAAACAGAGGTGGCTCCATGAATGAAAAACAGTACGCTGCAATGTTGAAATTTTGCTGTAAAACGAAATTTAGAAAGAAACATTACTGCGTTTTTGTAAAAGAACCCCGTGGTTATTAATGGAATTTACGTATGTTTTATTGCTTTTTATCGTTTATAAGAGACACTAAAATTGTATTATTTGTTGCAGTACCTGTTATTGACTTGATATTTGTAACAATTCTGCGCTTTCTTCTGATAAACCGCGTCCGTTTGAAGTATACCAAATTGAACCTTTGACAAAACACTCAAAGGAAATTCTTGCCCAAGCAGGCATACATCAAGTGCATTTATCATTGGTATGGCGTGTTTATACGTGAATATACCGTTTGGTATTTTAACATTGTGTATGGCATGTATTGTTGGTGCCACCAGAGTACTTTGCGGCCTGCATTTTATTCGTGATGTGCTGATTGGAGCAGGTATTAGTATTGTTTTAGGAATCATTGGATTTTATGTTTTTCCTTTGTTTGTTACTATTCCGGTTTTTAGTGGAATTTATAATAAAAATGCATAGTCTAAAACAGAGACAAGCTATTATGATTCAATAGAAAGGAGGTGCTGTTATGTGTGAACTGTATGCAGTAAACAGCAGAGATACCGTTAATATTAAACCAAATTGTGATTTGTTTTATCAGCACAGCATTGACCATCGGATGGTTGGGGATTGTCTTTTTGGCGAGAAATGCCGCGATTGTTTATCGCAGTCCTCTCAGAGCATTGGATGATACCAAGTACTGTGCTTATTTGCAAAAGGATTTATGGTGTACCAGTGCCATGGTGCACATACGTCTTGCAACGGTAGGTGTTATGAGCTCTATTAACTGTCATCCGTTTCGTCATGTAGATTACAGTGGTCGTATATGGACGTTTATGCATAACGGCACCGCTTTTCAAGACAGTATGTTGGAACCTTATAAGCACTTGTGTAAGGGAGACACAGATAGCGAAGCTGTTTTTATTTTATTCTTGATGCAATTAATCAAGCGATTAAAGAAAAGGACGTCCGCTGACAAAAGAAGAGCGTATTCCGATTATAGAAGAAAGAATTACGCATTTGGTGCAAGGCAATAAGATGAATCTGATATTTTATGATACGGAACAGATGTATGTGCATACCAATATGAAAGGAACTTTGTTTTATGCGCAAGAAGGGAATACTTGCAGCTTTATGACTGTTCCTATAAATGACAAACAGCCATGGCAGCAATTGCCGTTAAACAGGTTACTGGTATATAGAGACGGTATTCGCGTTTATGAAGGAACCGACCACCAAAAAGAATTCTTTGAAGAACTGGGAGCGCCCTATATTGAAGCGCTGCTGAAGAAAATAGGTAAAAAAAAAGGCAGACACGTGATATGAGCGTGTCTGCTTTTGTTTTGTGGTATAGGGTGCTGTGTCCATAGAAGAACTCAAACTACTTACATTTCAATCAATAGGTGAATAAATAATAGGAGTAGCAGTACAGTGACCTGAAAATGGTAAATTATCTTACGGAAAGTTAAAGATTTACTTTTATCTCCAGTTATCAATATTCAAAATAGAGATAGAATGTGGTGTACCATAAAAGAAACATGGATGATAACATCTAAATAGAATTTGTTCCGGTCGCTAGATCGGACGCTGATTTTTTCTAAAAACTCCAAAGATTGAAAGTAAAAGCCTGCCGCAACAGAAGAGCCAATGACTCCCGAGACGTTTGCTCCCATAGCATGCATTAACAAAAATTAGATGGATTTGCCTTACGGCCTTCTACTTGAGAAATGCGAGCCGCCATAGGAACAGCCGCAACACCTGCGGAACCGATTAACGGATTGATTTTCCTTTGGTAATCACACACATCAGTTTGCCAATGCTTCCATTTGTTTTGCAAGTGTGACATAGCTGTCAAGTGTATGAACAGGGCTTATAGTGTAACAAATTGCCCCAGATGCGTGTACGCCTTGGCGTATGGTTTCGTCTACTGCCACTTTGATATTTTCAATATCATTGAGAGCGTCAAAGATACGTATGATGTCAATTCCATTTTGACACAGCAGCGAATAAAGTTACGAATGATTTCATCGGAATATGGTTGATATCAAGTAGATTTCTGCCTCGCAGCAGCATTTGCAATTTAGAATTTGGTATATGATTGCGTATGATTTTGAGACGTTCCCACGGGTCTTCATTTAAGTAACGCAAACAGGAATCAAATGTAGCGCCGCCCCAGCATTCTATGGAGCCATATCCGGCTTTGTCCATAGTACTTAATATAGACTCAAATGATTTTAGAGGCATTCGGGTTGCCATGAAAGACTGGTTGCCGTCTCTCAGTACTGTTTCTGTTATGGAAATGGATGCCATACCGTCCTCCTGTATTACGTAAGTTTGATTCATGGCTGATTTGATATACGCGTTTTGAAAGAAAGAATCCCGAGTGTACCCGAGATTCTTTTTCGTTGTTTTGTTTCCCAATTGTATTTACCCAGTGCTATACAATGTATACACAAGTTTTATTGGAATTATGTTGTTTTCACAGATTGTATCAGGCAATTTATCTGAATTTTAAATGTATATCGTATAAATAGATGGTTGTTACCAATGTATGAGGAAAAAGTTTAAAAAGAAAATCTTTCCTTACTTGACAAACAGACTGGTTGCAGATAAAATTTAAATAATACTGATTTAGTAGGTATTTGCAATATCTTAATTTGTATAAATATGATAGAATATTTAGTTTAAAATAATTTTGCACATATGATAATGGTAATATGCAAACATAGAATTTTATGTTACTATCATAATTGCATATACGCAGAAAGGTGATGTATGATGAAGCAATTTGATATAGACAAAGCAATTTATGAAAAATATATTGTACCGACCAAGCATAAAAAAGGCTATATGATTGGCATTGAGTTTGAAATTCAATTTTGAATATGAGTCAAGAAATTGATTTCAGCGTTATTCAAAAAGTAGTAGTGGCTTTGAGAGAAGCATTTGATTTAAAATAGAAAAACGTGATGATAACGGGATATTTATTGTTTGTCCAATGAAGAAACAGGGGATACAATCTCATTGACTATTCTTATTGCAATGTAGAATTTTCTATGGGTACCGTATTTAATTTGCACGTAGCTTATGAACGTTTCAAGACATATTATCAATTCCTGGAAAAAGAGCTGGATAAATATCATTATCGTATGACAGGTATGGGAGTAAGCCCTATGGCATTTATAATGATAATAATGCATTGCCGGGCAAAGGTACCGTATGATTCAGCATCATTTAGAGTCTTATGTGGAGCATCCACGATTTAAGGCGTTTCACTCTAGACCCAACTTTGGTTCTTATTCTGCGCTTCTCAAGTTCAGTTGGATGTGTCGGAAGAAAATTTGATTCGTACCATCAATACATTCAATCGTTTGGAGCCGATAAAAGCTGTTTTGTTTCCAATTCTTTGTTATTAGACCCGGAGTTTAATTTGGTCAGTGCGTGACCGCTTCTGGGATTCCAGTATGTATGGTTATAACCCTCATAATGTTGGTATGTTCGAGATTGAATTGACAGATATTGAAGAATTGGTGGAATATATTAAGCGTACCTCACTGTTCAACGTGGCAAGAGACGGAAAAATATATTTATTTTACTCAATTCCTGCAGAACACTTTTTCCAAATGTAGTCTGTTGAAGGTATGGTTTTCAACGGCGACCATTTTGTACCGTACGTCTTTCATCCGGAACCTTCTGACTTGGAGTATTTAAGAAGCTATAAATTTGAGGATTTAACCTTTAGAGGAACCATAGAATATCGCAGTGCATGTTGTCAGCCTGTCAGCGAATGTATGTGTGTAGCGGCATTCCATGTAGGTTTGCAAGAAAAATTGGATGAATTGGAAACATTGCTGTATCAAGACAGAAGTGTCTATAAACAAGGTACTCTCCTTCCGAATTAAGAAAAATGTTGATTGAGTTGGAATTTCCAAAGAGTTGAATCAACAAGCGGTGCAAGCACTTACTTTAAAGTTTTGGAACTGGCAAACAAGGATTAATCCAGCGTAATTTGAATGAAGAATGTTATTTGGAACCGTTGTTTGAACGAGCACACACAATGAATCCTGCCCGTCGTATTTTAAACAGAGAGCAGGAAAGAAACAATGCAGCAGTTAATTGAAGCGTATGGTGTATTAAAATAATTTGCAAATGGTGCAAAGAAAGTGGTGCAGAAGCCATGAAACAATGGATTGACCAATTATTTGAAACAGGAATCTTAAGCGGTGAGCAGCTGCTTCATTATTGGAACACGTAGATGAAGAAAACAGCAGTTATTTGTTTGAAAAAGCTAGTATACGTCAAAGGAACATTTTGACCACAAAGTGTATACCAGAGGATTAATTGAACTGACAAACTACTGCAAAATGATTGCTATTATTGTGGCATCCGCAGGAGCAACCGGAATATAGACCGTTACCGCCTGACAAAAGAGCAGGTATTGTCTTGCTGCAAAGTAGGCTATCCGTTGGGATTTCGCACGTTGTACTGCAAGGAGGAAGACGGACAATTTACAGATGAGTTTTTGGTTGATTTAATCCAAAGTATCAAACAGCAGTATCCCGATTGTGCCATTACACTGTCTTTGGGAGAACGCAGTTATGATTCTTACACCCGTCTGTATCAAGCGGGAGCCGACCGTTATTTGCTCCGCCACGAAACAGCAAGCGCAGAACATTACCGTACATTGCATCCAAAGAATTTGTCTTTGGAACACCGTATCAATTGTTTAAACAATCTGAAGGAAATAGGTTACCAGGTAGGTACCGGTTTATGGTGGGTTCTCCCAACCAAACCAAAGAAGATTTGGTCAGAGATTTATTGTTTATCAAAGAATTCTCTCCGCAAATGGTGGGAATCGGTCCGTTTATCCCTCATCATGATACGCCGTTTGCAAATGAAACAGCAGGTACATTGAAATGACGCTATTTTTTGATTGGTATGTTGCGTTTGATGATTCCAAATGTACTTTTGCCGTCAACCACTGCTTTGGGAACCATTCATCCAAAGGGCGTGAGTTGGGAATTTTGGCAGGAGCAAACGTGGTTGCCGAATCTTTCGCCGTTGGATGTGAGAGAAAAATATATGCTGTATGACAATAAAATTTGTACAGGAGACGAAGCTGCCGAGTGCAGGAATTGTTTGCAGGGAAGAATGAATTCCATAGGGTATCATTTAGCGGCAGAGCGTGGAGACTTTGTTCCTATCTTATAATAGAAAAGCATACACAATTATCTGAAGCGATAGTTGTGTATGCTTTGTTTGTTTTGCCAGTATTTTATATTTTTGTCAAATGCGCAACCGAAATTGTATGGTATAGATGAAAATTCACAGTAATATTTGTATAAATCAGATATCATGAAATTTTATAATAATGACAGATTTTTCATGTACACAGAACTCTTCTTTGTTCAATACAAACGGAAAAGTATGATAAATTTTAAAACAGTGCATATAAAAAAGATAGATAACAGATATGTTGTGTCGTATTCTCTTATATGTATTTATGCACCATTACCAGTGGAGTGCATAAAATTTTGTACGGTTCGTATACTTAGACCAATGAACTTTTGGAGGTTGATGTTTATGGTTACAAACCGCAACAGTGTAGTATTATCTTTGGAGCACCACTTATTCTTTTCAGAATGATGAAAGAGCATGCTATTTTTCTGGAAGTTAGCTTTGCTGGTATGAATCAACATATTGCAAAAGAAGCAGACCGCTATAAAGCACAGTTTGAAAATCTTAAATCAGGCTGTAAAACTAAGTCATGGCGTACTGTCAAAAGATATCATTCAATCTGCTGAATTGGTAACAGAGTATACCCAAAGTGCAGAAGAGAAGTACAGCGTTTACAGGTATTTCTATTGACCGTGCTATCACAGCAATGGAAGAGGATATGCAAGGAGAAGACGATGCGTACATAAGCCCTAAATTGGCAAATCAAGTATTGCTGCTGAACCGTTCTGCAATTCGTATTCTTGATGGTATCATTGATTTTGAAGAAACTATTTTAAAAGAATTAATGGCAAGCAGTATTTTTTCTACCAGCTATCCTAATTTTGTAAAGCATCTTGTACATGAGGCACAAAGCTACAGAAGCTACATTATTAATTTTGATAATGAAGAAGAATTCTCCTGTGACGATATGACACAAGTAGATTTGTTCTGGGATCATTCTGTATTGGAACATACACAATATGTGCAAGCAATTTTAAATTCAGCAAATAACGAATTGATTCAATCTTGCAGTACATTTGCAGCATCTTATCAAAATGCTAGATGAATTGGATCAAAGCTGCTTGTACTATGAAAAATATTGAAAGTGAGACGGATATTGCAGCAACTGAATTTTACATTCCTTCCGTCATTCTTCCTTTGTTTGCCGACCATATGTTAAGAGAAGCCAACCACTATATCCGATTGTCTAAATAATGCTATTCTTGGTGTTATCAGGTAACCTTATGATATAAAAATTGCTATGCGATTTCATAGACAGAGCGTGAAAGCGTTCTCTTAACAGACACAATTTTGAATATGGAAAGCCATTCCTTCAATATTTCTTTGTTGTGATTCCAAGGTTATTCCTTCCGATAACAAAATAAAAGCAAGCTGCAAATTTGCAGCTTGCTTTTTATTTATATGAATTGCCTTTATATGTTTTTCAGTTAGTTTTCCTGATGTTTTGTTGTTTCATTATCACTTTTTAATGACATTGGAGCAATAAAGGTTGCATCATTTTTAAATTCTTTCTTCATAATAGATAAGCTAATACGGTAAGAAAGAAATAACGCGAGAAGGGTAAAACAGATGATAGAAGAATAAGGACTGCTTTGTTGAATGTGGCTATTTGAATAAATAAGGAACCTAAATTGATATTAAGCGCATTTGCCGTTTTGTCATAATAATGCCTACCATAAACACGATGACTAAAGTACTAATCATTGCAATGCGTCCTTTTCGCCAAACTTTAACTGAAATGGCAGTGTAACTGCTAAAATTACAAAAATAACAGGTAAAATGCTAAAAGCTGCTACTATTGTATCTATGGATATATATTTATTTGCGATTACTTCTTTAAGAATTACAATCAGCGTGCCAAATGCCCAAAAACTACTTCAGTATTAGCCCCAATCCATATTTTTCAATTACATAACTTTTCCGTGTAATAGGCAAGGAAAAGAGGAAAGCATTACCATTATCAAATTCATCATAACTAATTGAACTGAGGGGTGAATAATATGGCCATAAAGGGATAGGTATCAATTAGGAAGAAGATGAGCTACCGGAGAACATTTCCACAGCAATTGCAATGAACAAAACGAGCAGAAAGAATTTTTGTTGTGTTTTAACAGTTTGAAATCTTTTATCAATAATCCTTTCATATTTCTGCACCTCCACTCATCATTGTGATGACTTCGTCAATGGTTCCGTTTTCAACAGCAATATTCGGATAATTTTCCAGATAGTATTGTTTTGATTAGTCAGGCAACGATATCCGTAGTTTTGCATTTTAAAATATATTGTTTATCCATATTTGTATATTGCGGGGTTACTTTTAAGCAGTGCATAATCGCTTAACAATACATCGGTATCTTCATGAAAGATTATCTTCCGTCATCAATCATATAAAGGTCGTCACAGAGTGTTTCTAAATCCGTAGAGATATGAGAGCTGATTAAAATGGAGCGCGATTCATCTTGTTCCATAAAATCTCTGAGCATATCCAATAATTCATCTCTGGCGGTCACATCCAGACCGGCAGTGGGTTCGTCCCACAATAAAAATTTAGCATGATGAGAAATGGCGGTTAAAACTTTTACTTTTGCTTTCATGCCTGTTGAAAATTCTTTGATTTTTGATTCTGCGGCAATCCAAATCTCTGTATTTGTTTTACAAAAAGGATTTATCAAAATGCTCATAGAGATGCTCTAAAATAGGAAGGATATCATGAATGGTTAAGTAACCGTTGAAACCTGAATTTGATAACACTACACCCAGCTGCTGTTTTCTTTTCATTTAAGGTCTGTATCTCTTTGTCAAATAATTGAATGGTTCCGCTGTCTTTGCAATGAGTCCTAATATTATTTTAAAGATTGTACTTTTTCCTGCACCATTTTTTCAATTAAACCTGTCACGTAGCCGGACTTTACTTCTAATGAACAGTTTAATGAAAAAGACTCATAATCTTTTCTTACACATTCCATTTTTAGCATATATTAACCCTCCAACAGTAATTCAAATAAAAGCTTCATATCTTCATTACTAATGCCGCATCTTCTGCCTTTTGAATGGCTATCTCTAAATCGTGTTCAATTTCTTTTGCTCTTCAAGTAAAAGTTCTGTATTGGCAGATGCAATATAAGTTCCCTTGCCATGAATGGTTACGGTGAATCCTTCTGTTTCTAAAGTATCGTATGCCTTTTACAGTTAAAGCACTGATTTTTAATTTTGATAGTGTACGGACAGAAGGCAAAACATCATTTCTTTAGTTCGCCGTTTCTGATAAGCGTTTTAATTTGGTCGACAATCTGCTCATAAATAGGGACCATGAATGAATGATTGATGATGATATTCATTGTTTAGCCTCCTTTGATAAACAGTATATAACAGTATATTACAGTTGTCAAGATTTATATCTATAGTTCCTTCGAATATAAAATAATCAGAATCAATTTAACTTTTTATAAAAATAAAAAAGGTATTGCTTTAATTTTATCGTTTATAATATAAAAGGTTGTTGCCGGTGTGATGGAATTGGCAGACGTGACGGACTCAAAATCCGTTGGGGCGACCCGTGCCGGTTCAAGTCCGGCCACCGGTAAAGTTAAAAGCTACATTTTGAGAAATCAAATGTAGCTTTTATTTGTTATGAACACTTCATGTCTCTATGCTGAAATGATAGTATGAAGGGTATTTTCATGATATTAAAAAAAATATTCTTTGTTTATCATTAAATAGAAAAGAAGGAAGTAGAAATAGTATCATCTGCGATCAATATGAGAAAATCGTTACAGAATGGAAAGAATAAATTATTCTATTCAGCACAAAATGAAGTCTTAAGAAATAGCTCAGTAGATTTGAAGAATATACGCACGAGGCAAAAATGAATATAATATCATAAACAGATACTATATATGAAAAATAGTTATAGGATGTTAGATATTGCCTTTTATTTATTCTGATAATTCAAAGTAATACCAAAGAGATGATAAGGAAATATGACTATGGAAAAATATGCTTGTACTGTTTGGTTCTCCAAGAGAACATGGTTTTACCAAAGAATTATTCAATTTATTTATACAAGAATGGAACAATGTTTATCAAATACGAATATTCATATGTTCCATGCATATCAAGAAAATATGGCTCCGTGTACCGCTTGTGGTTTTGCCGGCATAAAGATGGGTGCAGTATTCCGGATTATAAATTCATTTGATACACCGTAATGCAGTGGTTGTGGCAACACCGGTTTATGGCCTTAGTTTTCCCGCTCCTTTAAAAGCTGTTTTTGATAGAACACAGCAATATTATGAAGCGTATATTTCACGTCATATCAAACACCCATTTGAAAAGCCCAAAGGCATTTTATTGTCTGTTTACGGCTCGAATGACAAACGCGGTGGAAATGATGCAGCAGCAATTACAGTTGACATTTTCGGTTATGAATACCCACCACCGGACCATTGCGGCGGCAAAATACTGACCGAGAACCGCTGAATACCAAGGAACTGCAAAATGAAGTCAAAAGATTATTGCTTGCCAATATACGGGTTTTATGATATGATGAATGGTGACAAATTTGCAGGAGAAAGTCATTATGGCAGGACATTCTAAATGGAATAATATCAAAAGAAAGAAAGAAAAGACAGATGGAGCCAAAGCAAAAATCTTACCAAAATTGGCAGAGAATTGGCTGTAGCAGTAAAAGAAGGAGGCTGGACCGGATCCTAGTCTGTAACTCAAAATTAAAGATTGCATTGCAAAAGCAAAGGCATGCAATGTGCCAAATGATAATATAGAACGCATTATTAAAAGGCTGCCGGAGAAACTGACGGCGAAAAAATTCGAAAGCATTGTATATGAAGGTTATGGTCCTTGCGGTTATTGTAGAAACATTGACAGATAACAGAAAACCGTACTGCAGGTGACGTACGTCATTACTTTGACAAATCTGGCGGTAATTGGGTACTGTTGGCTGCGTTTCTTTATGTTTGAGCAAAAAGGAATGCTGGTTGTAGATAAAGAAGGTCTCAACGAAGATACGGTCATGGAGGATAGCCTGGAAGCAGGATCTGATTTTCAGACAGATGGAGATGTATTTGTAATAGAAACAGCCCTGAAGATTTTAGTGCTGTTTTAGATGCATTGACCAATAAAGGATATGAGTTTGTATCCGCAGAAGTTGAAATGGTACCAAGCACTTATACAGAAATTACAGATGATGAAATTGCAGTTAAAATGCAAAATTGTTGGATTTCTGGAAGACAATGATGATGTACAAAATGTATGGCATAACTGGGAAAATCCGCTAGACGCATAATCTCATGTAAATAAAGTGATTTATAGGGGAGGAATAGGCATGAAACAGAAGAGAGAAGATGTATGAATTGCATGGAACCGCTGTTTGAAG
>SCPP01000855.1_pt1 | contig 12133 bp, 17 predicted proteins | sample 6106811 | NCBI WGS metagenome assembly SCPP01 (sample SAMN10720449, study PRJNA508395) | human gut metagenome | isolation source: Participant 2 stool, 15 month | host: Homo sapiens | collected 2018
CCCACCGCTTATACGAAAGTTTCTGTAGGCTACGAGAATAATGTCTGGGCTAGAGGGCAGGTGGTTGTTTCGCTGAAAGCTCCTAATACGGAGTCGATCGTCGAGTATTCAAAGACCCATGAGAAGGCGTTGGTCGATTTCTTCGTAAAGGTGGAGATGAATCGTGCGATAGAGCAATTACAAAAGGAATATAGTATGGTGGTTATGGATAACCTGAAAAGCGACCTGAACGTGATGTTAAACGCTCCGGCAAACTTCACGTACTATAAGGATACGACAGATTTCTTCTGGTCTTCCAATAACGCTAACACAGGCCGTATGGACTTAATCGTATATACTTTCCCTTATACTGATCCGAATACGTTTACGGAGGAATATCTGGTCGCTAAACGAGATTCTGTATTGAAGGCGAATCTGCCGGGTTCGTTCCCGGTCCTATATGCAAAAGAACGTGCGGGAGTGGAGTATACGCCAATAACCTTAAATGGTAAATATTGTGGCGTGATGCGCGGTTTGTGGAGAATGCAAGGCGATATGATGGGAGGCCCGTTCGTAAGCCACACCCGCTTGGATGAAAAGAATCATCGTGTGGTTGTAGCCGAGGGATTTGTGTATGCTCCGGAGACAGACAAGCGTAATTTCATGCGTAGAATAGAAGCTGCCTTATTTACGTTACGTTTGCCGGGTGAATTTGATGAACCGGTAACTGAGACATTAGATATCCCAAAAGAGAAAAAGTAATAAACAAACAAAATATATGGAAGAACGACTGATTAAAGTGGGGATCACCCACGGAGATATAAATGGTATCGGCTATGAGGTAATATTAAAGACCTTTTCCGATACCCGCATGGCGGAGCTTTGCACGCCGATTATCTATGGCTCGTCCAAGATAGCCGCTTATCACCGGAAGGCATTGGAGCTTCCTCCTATCAATATGAATATTATTTCACATGCGGAGGATGCAGGAGTAAACCGGGTGAACATTATTAACTGCGTGGAGGACGAGACCAAGGTGGAGTTGTCGAAATCTACGCCGGTTGCCGGTGAGTCGGCTTTCAAGGCGTTGGAAGCGGCAGTTACGGATATGAAGCGGGGAGTAGTGGATGTACTGCTTACCGCCCCGATCAATAAACATAATATCCAGAACGAGGATTTTCATTTTCCCGGGCATACTGAGTATTTGGAGAAATGCTTCGGTGGCTTGGATAAAAAAGCCTTGATGATCTTGATGAAAGATGATCTTCGTGTCGCTTTGGTGACGGGGCATATTCCATTGTCGCAAGTTGCGTCTTCCATCAACGTGGGCGATATCGTGAATAAGCTGCGTATTTTCAATCAGTCGTTAAAGCAAGACTTCGGTATTGTGAAGCCACGTATCGCGGTTCTTTCCTTAAACCCTCATGCCGGTGATGCCGGATTGCTGGGTACGGAAGAGGAGACGATTATCATACCGGCAATGCAAGAGGCGGAGAAAAAAGGCGTAATGTCATTTGGCCCTTATGCGGCTGACGGTTTCTTTGGTTCGCAGATGTATGATAAATTTGATGGTGTCTTAGCGATGTATCATGATCAAGGGCTCGCTCCTTTCAAGACGTTGGCGATGGATGACGGGGTGAACTATACGGCAGGATTGCCGATCGTGCGGACTTCTCCGGCACACGGAACAGCTTATGACATAGCCGGGCAGAACGTGGCTTCGGAAGAGTCGTTCCGCCAAGCCTTATATGGCGTTGGATATCTTCCGGAACCGGTTGCGTTATCAAGAGGCTACCGCCAATCCGTTGCGTAAGCAATATTTCGATAGGGGGGGGGATAATGAGAAACTGGACTTGACGAAAGAGGACGATACGGACGGATTATAGTAGATCTTTCCTGACAAGTTTCAATAAATACATAAAATGTCATGTTAATAACGAATGGATGTTATTGACATGACATTTTTGTATGGGGCGTGGGACGCTTTTTGGTTTTAAACTTTTAAGATAGGAAAAGTTTGCGTAAGTTTGCGGTTTAAAACGAAAATTACGATTATGTTTAAAGACAAAACGATAGTATATACATCCGGAACGTTTGATATGTTCCATTATAATCATCTTAGGATGATCAATTACGCCCGTAGTTTGGCGGATATATTGATCGTCGGGGTTAGTACAGATGAGTTGGTCTCTTCTTATAAAGCGAAGCCGATCATTCCGTTCCATGAACGTTTGCAGATCATCGAGGCGTTGAAGACTCCCGATATCGTTATTCCACAACATTCCTTGGATCATACGGAAATCGTGAAGAAGCTGAATATCGACGCTTTCGTGGTAGGTGATGACTGGTTCGGAAAGTACGACTATCTGAAGGATTTAGGCGTTCAGGTATTTTATTTCCCTTACGGAACGGGGGTTTCCTCCTCGAATCTGAAAAAAACGATACATGATTCTTATGAGGCGAATCTGACAACCCAACGTCAGGCGAAGCCGGAAACAGTGAAAGGATCTGCCGCTAAATAACGATCAGTTTCATGGATAAATTTATTTTAATTACCGGTGGGACAAAAGGGATAGGAAAGGCGGTAGCGTCCTGTTTAGGAAAGGCCGGATATAACCTTATACTGACTTATGCTTCCGACCAAGCGGCCGCAGAGGAGGTACGTAGCGAGTTGGTGGGGCGTTTCGATATACAGGTTTCTATTCTGCGGGCCGATATCTCGGATCGGAATACGATCGGGGTTATCGATTCTTTCTTGGAGGAGAATAGGCTACGTTTGGACGGCCTTGTGTTCAATGCGGGAATGACCTGTCGGGATCCTTTTGAGGAACTTTCATTCGAGGATTGGGAACGGGTTTTCTTTGCTAATATCCATTTCCCGGTCTTCCTCTTACAGAAGATTGTTGGACGGATTAATAAGGGGGGAAGTATCGTGTTTACGGGTTCCTTGATGGGAATACAGCCTCATTCGGTATCCTTGGCATATGGGGTGACGAAAAGTGCTGTTCATGCGCTGGTCAAAAACATGGTGAAGTTCTTAGTTCCCTATGAACTGCGTGTGAATGCCGTGGCTCCCGGTTTCGTCGATACGGAATGGCAGAAAACAAAGCCTGCCGAGATCCGTCGGAATATAGAGAACAAGGTCTCTTTGGGACGGTTCTGCGACCCGGATGAATTGGCGGAAGTTTATAAAATGTTGATAGAGAATAGTTATTTTAATGGCGAGGTAGTCGTTGTGGATGGCGGTTACTCGTATAAATAAGAAACAAATGAGCGAGTTGGATAAGGAATACGAAGCATCGTTAAAGTCGATAGAAACAGAAAATAAGATAGACCGAATTTTTTATCGTCCGATAGGATTTCGTATTGCTCGTATGTTGCGAGGCACGGGAATTACCCCGAATATGATTACGGTTATCTCGATCTTCGTGGGTGCGGCGGTCGGATTTATGTTTTATCACGATAATTTGACATATAATATCTGTGGTATATTATTGTTGGTATTTGCCAATATCCTCGACTGCGTGGATGGGCAGCTGGCACGTCTTACAGGGATCAAGTCCGCTATCGGGCGTATCTTGGACGGATTCGCCGGGGATATCTGGTTCGCTTCGATCTATATCGGATTCGCTCTTCGTTTGTCTCATGATTACGGTACGGATTGGTTCTTTGCCTTGGCGGTCTTATCCGGTCTGTCTCATTTAGTCCAAGCGAATATCACGGATTATTATAAGACGCTTCACCTTTATTTTATCAGTAAGGATAAAGGATCGGAGTTTCAGTCTTTGGAACAGGTGGAGGCGAAACATAAGGAGATGAAGTATGGCATTAACAAGTTTTTCTACTTCTTATATCGTTGGTATACGATGTTGCAAGTGAAGGCTACGCCTACCTTACAGAGTATGTTACAAAATTTGCACGCGAAGTATGGGGATAATATTCCGGAGAATATCCGTGTGGACTTTCGTAAACAGAGTCGTCATTTAATGCGTTACATAGACTTGTTGACCTTTAATGGCCGGACGATGGTTATGTTTGTGATCGTACTAACGGGACAGGTCTGGGCTTATTACCTATACGAGATCATCGTGTTGAACATCGTACTAGCAATAGTGATGAGGAAACACGAGAAGATGTGTGCCTCGTTTTTAGGATAAAGTATGAAGAAGAGTGTTGTTGACATTTACGATTTGCAAGAGATGGCCCCGTTCTTCAAGGGGCGAGGTACGGGACATGGTTGGGTAAAGTTGCTGATAAAGTGCTTACGTGTGGATCTGGTTAATAAGGTACATGCCCGGAATTGTCATTTACGGGGCACTGCGCTGAGTTTACTTCCGCTTTATTGCATGACCCCATTATCGATCTCAGCTATGAGGTTCATAATAAAGAGATTTTAGATCATCTGCCGGAAGGGGCTTTTGTTACCGTTTCCAACCATCCGATCGGGTCGTTGGATGGAATCATGCTGATTGATATTTTCGCTTCCCGCCGTCCGGACTTTAAGGTGATGGTGAACGGCATCTTGACCAAGATCGGGGCGATGGAGGATAATTTCATATCCGTGGTGCCCGATTCCCACAAGCGAGGGGCGAATCCGGCGAATGTCAATGGCGTGCGACTATCCCTGCAACGCCTGAAAGAAGGTCATCCGATGGGTTTCTTCCCTGCTGGAGCGATCTCATTTTATAATAAAAAAGAGAAACAGGTACGGGATTTATCGTGGGCGCATAGCGTGATCCGCTTAGTTCGTAAGGCGAAAGCACCGGTATACCCTGTTTATTTTGATTTCCAAAATACCCATTTTTTCTATTGGCTAGGGAATATCAGCTGGCAAATACGTACCTTGCGTATTCCTACAGAGGCTTTCAATAAGCGTGGAAAGAAAGCGGATGTATATATCGGTGAGCCTATCTCGCCGGAAGAGATCGCCGCCATCCCGGAAGACAAGGATCTTGCCGAGTTCTTGTATAAACGTACATATGGTGCTAAAAAATAAGAAACGACCGATAGAATCTGTTATCAATAGTGGTAGTTTGAATTAAGATTTGTAATTTTGGCAGAGTAACTGAAATAATTACAGATTTTAAAAGTGAAAGAGTGATGAAGGTTGATGTACAACAGATAAAACAGCGTTTTGGGATTATTGGTAATAACCCCGGATTAAATCGTGCGATCGACGTTGCGCTTCAAGTAGCGCCAACCGACTTATCTGTTCTTATTACAGGAGAGAGTGGAGTAGGAAAGGACTTTCCCGCAAATTATTCACCAGAACAGTCAGCGTAAGCATGGACAATATATAGCCGTAAACTGTGGCGCCATTCCGGAAGGGACGATAGACTCGGAGCTTTTCGGGCACGAAAAAGGTTCTTTTACCGGGGCGTTAGCCGACCGTAAAGGGTATTTCGAGGTAGCGGACGGTGGAACGATCTTCTGGATGAGGTAGGAGAGTTGCCAACTCCTACAGCACGCTTGCTTCGTGTGTTGGAGACGGGTGAGTTTATCAAGGTCGGTTCCTCCAAGGTACAGAAGACGAACGTTCGTATCGTTGCCGCTACGAACGTGAATTTAGTGCAGGCGGTTTCGGAAGGTAAATTCGGGAGGATTTGTACTATCGTTTGAATACGGTGCCTATTCAAGTGCCTCCCTTGCGGGAGCGTCCGGAAGATATCGTCTTATTATTTCGTAAGTTCGCCAGTGATTGCGCCGAGAAATACCGGATGCCGCCGATCCGCTTGGATGATGAGGCCCGTCAATTATTGGTTTCTTACCGTTGGCCGGGTAACGTGCGTGAGTTGAAAAACATCACGGAACGTATCTCCGTGATCGAGGAGACACGGGATATAACGGCGGATGTCCTGCGCCTTTATCTGCCGAACGTGAACGTAGAGAAATATCCGGTATTGGTGAAGCAAGATCCGGATCAAAAGATATTTAACAGCGAGCGGGAGATCCTTTATCAAGTCTTGTTCGATATGAAAAAGGACGTGAACGAGCTAAAAGAAATTAGTGCATGATATCATGGGAGGGAATATCCCGATGCCAACGGTGGCAGACGATACCCCTTATGCGCATCCGATACATCCGGCGGCGGTTCATGCCATGCACCCGACGATCAAGATGCCGAGGATGTGGAAGAGGAGACTTTATCCTTGGAAGAGGTGGAGAAGGAGATGATCCGTAAGGCTTTGGAGAAGCATAACGGGCGACGGAAGAACGCGGCAGCCGACTTGAAGATATCGGAGCGTACGTTATATCGAAAAATCAAGGAATACAATTTGGAATAAAAATATGCTAAAGAAGATTGTCAACATACGTTTGTCGGCAGCCAATTGGCTATACTCTCTCATTTTGACGGTATTGGCTACGGCTTGCTCTATTTCCTATAAGTTTAATGGAGCCTCTATCGATTATACGAAGGTGAAGACCATTACGATTCGTGACTTCACGAACCAAGCTCCCTACGTGAATCCGACCCTTGCGCCGCAGTTTACGGAGGATTTGAAGGATATTTACATCCGTCAGACTCGTCTGCAACTGGTTCCGAGCAATGGCGACCTTGAGTTGGAGGGTGAGATCACTGGTTACGATTTCGCTCCAATGGCCGTGAAGGAGGATGCTATCGCCTCGCAGACGAGGTTGACGATCACGGTGCGGGTTCGTTACTCCAACCGGGTTAACCCGGATGAGGATTTTGAGCAGTCGTTCTCCGCTTACCGCGAGTTCGACAGTAACTTGATGCCGCAGCAGGTAGAGGGAACATTATGCGAGGAAATCATAGAGGAAATAGTAGACCAAATCTATAACGCTACGGTTGCCAATTGGTAGAATGAGGGCGGAGGATTTATATCGTTTGATGGAGGAGCCTTCGGAATTGACCGAGGGGACTCTTCTTGAGTTGCGACGAATCGTGGAGGATTACCCGTATTTTCAAGTGGCACGGATGTTGTATCTAAAGAATCTGGCCGTATTAAATGATATGAGTTTTACCTCGGAGCTGGAGAAGATGGCGATATTCTTGCCGGACCGGAAAATGCTGTTCCAACTGATAGAGGGAGATAAATATGGCTTGAACTCCCGTGTGGAGCATGAGCCGGATATGCGAAAGAGGATACTTTCTCCTTGATAGACGCATTCCTCTCTAACCGTAACGAGGAACCGGAGCCTAAGAAAGAAGCCCCGTTCCTGTTCCAGCCATCGGTATCGTCAGATTATATGTTTTGGTCATTATCGAAAGAGGAAGAAGAGAAGCCATCTGGAGAGGATGCGGAGAATAGGCTTCGACATCACGACTTGATCGATTCGTTCATTAAAAATGACCAACAGCGTATGCCGGGTAGTGGGCTGGAAATCCGTGAGGAAACCAGCCGTGCGGAGACTCCAGAGTCGGTGAAAGATTTGGATGATGAGCAGTCCAAATCGCTGGAAGACTCGTGCCTTACGGAAACTTTAGCCCGGATTTATATAAAACAGAAGCGATATGATAAGGCTTTGCAAATTATTAAAAACTTAAGCTTGAAATATCCAGAAAAAAATGTTTACTTTGCAGACCAAATCAGATTTTTGGAAAAGTTGATTATTAACACTAAAAAATAAAACTAAGATGTACGTATTTATTTCTATCTTAATCCTGATTGCCTCTATACTATTAATCTTGATCGTATTGATCCAGAACTCAAAAGGTGGAGGTTTGGCTTCAGGATTCTCTTCTTCTAACCAAATCATGGGTGTACGTAAGACCACAGACTTTTTGGAGAAAGCTACTTGGAGTTTGGCGGGTGCCGTAATCGTACTGAGTATCGTGATTACCGCATTTATCCCCAGAACTGAGCATGCCGCTCAATCAGAGATCAAGCAACAAGTGAACGACGCTGTCTCTATCGATCCTAACACGATCGCTCCGGACTTTGGTACAGCGCAACAACCGGCAGTTCCGGCAGAGGAAACTCCCGCTACTACACCAGCGGAGGAAAGCAACAGATAAGAATCTTATTTGAAAACAATATAGAAGTCATGTCCACTAACAATGGATGTGACTTTTTTTTGTGCTACTTTAAGTGGAAGCTTCTTTAGGTCTTGATCTTTTCACCTATGTGAAAAGATCGTATCACAAGGGTGAAAAGATCGTATCACGTATATGAAAAGATCGTTTCATCTTTGTGAGACGATTATTGCGAATAGGGGCTTCTATCTCTTCATAGAAAGAAATGATCAGTTAAGTGGAATATTGTTCGTATATTTGTTACATATAATAGTAATAAGTATAAATACTCAGATATGGATATGATAAATTTTGATGGGTTGTTGATCGGTATCGTTACATTTTTGATTATCGGTCTGTTTCATCCGGTAGTCGTGAAGGCCGAGTATTATTGGGGGACGAAATGCTGGTGGATATTCCTTGTCTTGGGGATTTTAGGAGTGATAGCCTCCCTGTTTATAGACAGCGTGTTTGTGTCCGCTATTTGCGGCGTATTCGCCTTCTCATCGTTCTGGACGATCAAGGAGATTTTCGAGCAGGAGGAGCGTGTGCAGAAAGGTTGGTTCCCTAGAAATCCGAAAAGAAAATACCCTTGGGACGATAGTGAGGTGAAATGAATTCTTTTCGTATCTTTGCGCTCGTGAAAGCGATATAAAAGCAATAAAGCTATGAAGACAAAGAGAAAAAAGCAAGATCCGTTAGTCGAGTACATAAAGGCTAACCGGAAGGGCAGTCGTGAGGCCGAGTTAGAAAACCACGGCAGGCCGGTCAGTCATAACCGGATTCATGTATCGAAGAAAGTTTATAATCGTAAAAGAATGAAGGCAGATGCCCAGAGGCATCTGCCTTATTTGTTTTTAGTGGCCTAAAAGGAGACCTTAGTTCGCTGTATTGTTATTGATCGGTGTCTTTTCCTTGAACCACTCCACTAGTATCCCATTCTTGAAGCTTAGGATGTAGTAGCCTTCAGAGTAGTCGGCTATCGTCATGGTTACCGTCTTATAACTGATACTCTCTATCGGGCCGTCGGGGGTTATCCGTGCGCCAGCCGACTCAAAATCCTTTCCTAGTATCGATATAACCTTTTGCTTGGTCATCCCTAGCTCTATCTTATGCATTCGGTTGTCCATTTTATAAGGATTCATTACCGTAGCGCATCCCATCAATAGGAACATTGTCAGCAACACGTATATCCCTTTCACTATCTTCATCTCTCTTTTTGTTATTTGTTGTATTGGGGGCTAAAGTAGACATTATCCCGGATATATAGTAATACGAGGATATAAAAAAAGAGGAAAACCTTTCGATTTTCCTCTTTTCCTAGAGCGGAAGACGGGGCTCAAACCCGCGACCCTCAGCTTGGAAGGCTAATGCTCTATCAACTGAGCTACTTCCGCAATATGTATTCTTTCGGTTTTCGAAAGAATTGGTTCCATAGTGAACCGATCAATTAAGGTGGGCAGTGATGGATTCGAACCACCGAAGGCGAAAGCCAGCTGAGTTACAGTCAGCCCCATTTGGCCACTCTGGTAACTGCCCCCTTGTTCTTAATTGCAGTGCAAAGGTACGATTTATTTTGAAACCTGCAAGCGTTTAGGCAGAAAAATTTACCATTTTTATTGCGGTAACCGCTGCCTCGTCCCCTTTATTGCCATATCTACCTCCCGCACGATCCTCGGATTGCTGCATGGTGTCGGTAGTTAACAGGCCGAAAATGAAAGGGATATCGTACATTAAATTCAATTCTGTAATGCCTTGAGTAACGCCGGAACAAACGTAATCAAAATGTGGCGTGTCGCCTCTTACGACGCATCCCAGAACGATCACGGCGTCTAATTCTTTAGTCTCGGCCAATCTTTTGGCTCCAAAAGTCAGTTCAAAACTTCCCGGAACTCGTTTAACTACGATGTTTTCCGGTTTCACCCCGTGCTTTTCAAGCGTGTTGCAAGCACCTTCCAATAACTTCTCGGTAATGTTCTTGTTCCATTCCGCAACTACGATGCCGATGTTCATCTCTGAAGCATCGGGTACGCTGTTGAAATCGTACTCGGATAAATTCTGATAAGCTGTAGCCATACTTGTCTCTTTAAAAGAAGAGGATGCCTTGTTTGACCGAGACATCCTCTGTTATACTATATAATATACTGTTTATTTATTTTCCTGCCGAAGCACGGGTGATATACTTATCGATATCGGATGCCTCCATGGAAGTGTAATACTTATCCTTGATAGTCGTGTAAGCCTTTACAGCCTTGTCATACTCTTTCAAGTTCTCGTAAGCGATACCGGCCTTCTTCAAGTAAATCGGGCTGATTACCTCATTGTCGGCCTCCTTGGCGGCTTTCTCGAAATAGCTGATGCCTTCTTTCGTATTACCCATGTTCACGTAGCAATCACCGATCAAGCCTGTAACCGCCGGAGATACCATTTGGTCCTTTCCGCTGAAAGATTTCAATAAATCGATCGCTTTCTGCGTATCGCCCATCTTGTAGTAGCAGATACCTGCGTAAGCTTTCGCCAAGTTTCCGGCGTCCGTGCTTCCATATTGGTCGATGATAGCCTCGAAACCTTCATAGTCAGCTCCATTGCCGTTTAAAGCCAAGGCGAAAGAATCTCTGGCGAAGTATTGCTCACCCTTGAACATGGCGGCGGCGGCTTTTTTCTCCTGAGGAACTAAATAACCATGCTTGATTCCTAAAACAGCTCCAACAACGAGTGCGATAGCTATAATTCCGTAAATGATCTTTTTTGAATTGTTTTCAATGAATTGCTCCGATTTGGAGACAATCTCTTCTACTTCTAACTCCTTGTTGGTGTCCTTTTCTTTAGTAGCCATAATGTGTTATAGTTATTTATTAATTTTATCGCTGATTTTAAGCCATACCATACGGTTGGCGATTCAAAGCGCAAAAGTAGTTTTTTTTGCTGATATAATCTATACTTAGAAGTATATTTTTTAATTTTGTACGATTAATAAGGTACAGATGATACTCAAAAAGCTTTCTATTCTCAATTACAAAAATATACTTCAGTCCGAGGTTATTTTCTCGCCCAAGATGAATTGCTTTTTCGGCAATAACGGGATGGGGAAGACGAATCTATTGGATGCTATTCATTATCTCTCGTTTTGCAAGAGTCATGTCAATACGCCTGATAGCCAGATAATAAACAGTGATCAAGATCTTTGCGTGGTGCAGGGTAACTATGATTATGAGGGACGTGAGGAGGAGATTTTCTGTGCCATGCGGCGTAGGCAACGCAAACAGTTCAAACGGAATAAGAAGGAGTACGACAAGCTGTCCGAGCATATCGGCCTATTACCGTTGGTCATGGTCTCTCCGGCTGATGCCGACTTGATCCGGGGGGGAAGCGATGAGCGACGCCGTTTTCTGGACTTAATCATCTCGCAGCAGGACAAGCCTTATCTGCATGCGCTTATCCAATATAATAAAGCGTTGCTCCAACGGAATACGTTGCTGAAAGATCAGAGCATGGATGCCTCTCTTTATGAGGTATTGGAGATGCAGCTGGGTATGTACGGCCAAATCGTTTACGAGAAGCGGAAAAAACTGGTGGAGGATTTTACCCCGATCTTTAATGAGTACTACCAGACGATCTGCGGCTCTGCCGAGGAGGTAGGGCTACATTATATCTCGCAATTGGAGGAAACGGAGCTTGCCGGTAAATTGGCGATGAGCCGGGAACGGGATCGTATATTGGGCTATACCTCTTCCGGTATCCATAAGGATGAGCTGGAAATGACGTTGGGCGGGTACCTGATTCGCCGGGTTGGTTCGCAAGGACAGAATAAGACGTATCTGATCGCCTTGAAACTCGCTCAGTTCGCTTTCCTAAATAAACGGGGACAGACTACACCTATCTTGCTGTTGGATGATATTTTTGATAAGCTGGACGCTAGCCGTGTGGAGCAGATCATCAAACTGGTCAGCGAGAATGGCTTCGGGCAGATTTTTATTACGGATACGAACCGGAAGTATCTGGATGAGATCTTATTGGCTATGAATCATGACTATGCCCTCTTCCGTGTGGAACGTGGCGAGGTACAACCTATGGAGGAATAAGGATGCAGAGAAGAAATACACAGACATTGGGTGAGGTGCTTCGTGACTTTTTCGAGGATAATACCGAGTTGTACGAGAAAATGATGGAGATCCG
>SCPP01000609.1_pt1 | contig 12130 bp, 24 predicted proteins | sample 6106811 | NCBI WGS metagenome assembly SCPP01 (sample SAMN10720449, study PRJNA508395) | human gut metagenome | isolation source: Participant 2 stool, 15 month | host: Homo sapiens | collected 2018
GGCGGAATTATGCGGTGTTGCCTCAAACATATCCTGACAGCGCCCGGCGCGAAAAACCGCAGTGGGCCGGGCGGCTGTCCCCTGCTTACGAAAGGAAAGGGAACACAATGGAGCAGCTCTTGCGCCAACGCGCAGAATCGATTTGGACAGCGGCCATCCGGTCCGTTTTGCCGGATGAGGCGGTGCGCCGCGCTGGAGCATTTCACCCGCAGGGGCGTGTATTTCTCGTGGCGGCGGGCAAGGCCGCGTGGCAGATGGCCCGCGGCGCTGGCGTGCTGGGCCGGTGTGGACGGCGGGATCGTCATCACAAAATACGGCCATGTCAGGGGCCGCTGCCCGGCGTGACCTGCTGCGAGGCAGGGCATCCGGTGCCGGACGACAACAGCTTTGCGGCCACCCAGCGGGCGCTGGCGCTTGTCAGCGGTCTGCGGGCGGACGACACCGTGCTGTTTCTGCTCTCCGGCGGCGGCAGCGCGCTGTTTGAAAAACCGCTGCTGCCCGCTGAGGAGCTGCAGGCCATCACACAGGCGCTTTTGGCCTGCGGTGCGGATATTGTTGAGATCAACACGATCCGCAAGCGGCTGTCTGCCGTCAAGGGCGGGCGGTTCGCGCTGGCCTGTGCGCCCGCCGCGGTGTACAACGTGGTGCTCAGCGACATTCTCGGCGACCCGCTCGATATGATCGCCAGCGGCCCGGCCTGTCCGGACAGCTCGACCTGCGCGCAGGCTGCTGCCATTGCGGAAAAATACCGGCTGGCGCTCTCCCCTGCTGCTGCAGCCTGCTGCGGCAGGAAACGAAACGCTGCCCAACGTGACCACAAAATCACCGGCAGCGTGCGGGAGCTGTGCCGATGCCGCTGCGGACGCCTGCCGCGCCGAAGGGTACGAGCCGGTTTTGCTGACAGACTGCCTTTGCTGTGAGGCCAGGGAGGCCGGCAGCCTTCTGGAAACATTGCCCGCACCCACGCAGGGTGGCGCAGGCGGGCCTTTATCGCGGGCGGCGAGACCGTTGTGCATCTGACCGGCCATGGGCTGGGCGGGCGCAATCAGGGAGCTTGCCTTAGCCGCAGCCCCGCGCTGGCCGGGCTGCGCGGGTGCTGTGTTTTCTCGGTGGGCGACGGCGCCGACGGTCCCGCCGATGCCGCGGGCGGCTACGCGGACGGCGAAGCCTTAGCCGCCCTCACTGCGGCGGGCCTGGACGTGCCCCGTGCGCTGGCCGACAACGACGCCTACCATGCCTTAAAGGCCGTTGGCGGTCTGATCATGACCGGCCCACCGGCACAAACGTCAACGACGTGGCAGTTGTGCTGACGGAATGACAAAAGCAGACCGCTGTGGCGCTGTTTTGCCGCCCGCAGGCTGACGGCCAAAATGCAGGAGACCGCTTAAAAACGCCCTCCTTTATTTGCTTCTAAAATTCTCTTTTGGACGGGAAAGCCCCGCCGCTCTCACCATGAGAGGCGGGGCCCTTCCATATGTATCAGTATTCAACGCCCTCGCGCGCGGCGATGCCCAGGTGTAGGGGTGCTTGACGGCGCGCAGCTCGGTGGAGTAGTCGGCGGCATCCTGCATCAGGCGGCGGGCTCACGCCAGTCAGGACGACCTCTGCCCCTGTTCGGCGCGGGCGGCGGCCTCCCGCAGCAGAGCTTCCTCCACAAGGTCATTTTGCAGGCGGCACAGGCTTCGTCCAGCACCAGCAGGTCAAAGCTACCCTGTAAAATCGTCTGTAACGTCCGGTGTTCGTCCGGCGTGCCTCGGCGCGCTCTGCGTCGGTCATAAGCCAGGTGAATTTCGCGTTGGGGCAGGCGTAGACGACTGCCCGCAGCGGCGCAACATTTCAATTTCGCCGCTGGAGCCGTCTTTAAAAATTGCAGGATGACCACCCTGCGGCCATGGCCCAGCGCCCGCAGCGCCAGCCCCATGGCGGCGGTAGTCTTGCCCTTGCCGTCGCCCCAGTACAGATGCAGCATGGCTGCCCCTCCCCATCTCAGAAATCCATCTTATTATAGCACATCCTCCGCGCCGCTTGCAAATACCGGCAGTTGACAAAGGCTCGTCGGTTATGCTAAACGCTGCCGGAGCTGTGAAGAAACGGGATGCCCGCAAAGGGACATCCCGTTTCTTTCTTTATTAACTCAGTAGAGGGCCGGGCATGCCCGGCCCGCTGTAAGGAATACAAGCGCCTTCCGGTAAGCTGCGGGCCACGTGTGCGGCCCCTACCGCTCTCTTCCCGTTTATTCCTCGTCCTCGGTCTTGATCGTAATGTTCCGGTCCGTCTTGGCCTCGATGCTGTTGGCGCGGACAATGTCACGCATGTCGATGCCGGTGGCCTCCTTCATGGCCTCCATCGTCTGGGCCATCAGCACCGGCACATTGCCGGAGACACCGACACGCCGGACGCATCGCCGCCGATGATGGACACCTTGTCGATGCTGGACAGGGGCTGCGCGACGCTCCTGGCAATTTCAGGCAGGACCTTGATCATCATTTCGGCCACAGCGGCGTCGTTGTACTGCTTGTAGGCTTCGGCTTTTTGCTTCATTGCTTCGGCCTCTGCCAGGTTGCTTCTGGCGGATGGCCTCGGCCTCGGCCTTGCCGACCAGCGCGATGCCCTCGGCCTCCTGCTGCTTGGCAAACTTTGCGGCCTCGGCGGCACGCTCGGCCTCGTACTTCTGGGCTTCGGCCTGCTTCTGGCGGCGGTACAGCTCGGCGTCGGCCTGCTTGCGGACCTCGGCATCCAGCTTGCGCTGCTGGACCTCGGCCTCCTGGGCGGCCAGGTCGACCATCTTTTTCTGCTTTGCAATTTCGGCGTCGCCTCGGACTCCTTGACCTCCTTTGCACGCAAGTTTGTCTGGATCATACCGGCAGCGTCCGCGTCGGCAGCGGCCTTGTCGGCCTCGGCTTTCAGTGGACTTCGCCAGGTTCAGCTCGTTGTTGCGTTTGGCAATGGCGGTCTGGGCTTCGATTTCCTTTTCGTTGGCTGCCATGGCGGCGGCAGCCTTCGCGCAGGGAGAGACGTCGCGCTCAGCTTCGGCCTTGGCGATGGAGGCACGCTTTCACAAGCTCCTCCTGCTCGACACCGATGGCCTCGATGACGCCGTGGTTGTGGCCCTGGGCGTCGATGGCGTCCTTGACGTCCTGCACGTTGAAGGTCACGACTTCCAGGCCCATCTTGGCCAGGTCGGGCCGTGCGTTCTCCACGACGCTGACGGCCATCTGCTTGCGGTTTGTCAGGATCTGGTCCACGGTCATCTCGGAGACGATTTCACGCAGGTTGCCCAGCACGTCGTTGATCTTCTCGTTGATGTGGGCCTCATCCATGCCGAGGAAGTTCGGATCGCGGACTGCTGGCGGGAATTGATGTACTTGCGGATGTCGTCATATCCGGCGTTGCGGACTTCCTCATCCGCGACAGTGGAGTTCTCGCTGTACACCTGCACGGTCACGACGCTGTCCAGCCAGAGGGAGACGCCCTCCTTGGTTTTGACACCGGTTTCCGGCGTTTTCACGTCGATTTTCAACAGGCGCATGTTCAGGCGGTCTGCGCTGCACGATGGGCAGCACAAACACGCCGCGCCCGCAGACGACCTTCGGGCGGGAGGCCGAAGCCTGTCACGACGATGGCCTGGGTCGGCGGGGCCTTCTTTGTAGCAGAGAAAGCAGAAGGCAATGACGGCCGCGGCAACAGCGGCAGCAATAATGAATCCCATACTCTTGTTCCTCCTTCAGAACACATTGGGCCGCAAAAGAGCGGCAGCGATAGGGTCGTCATCAGCGGGTTTTCTTGCTGATGATACCATTATAGCTGCCGCCCGTGCTCCAAAACAGGACAGGTTTCGCAAAAATACAGGGTGCTATTTTGCTGTTTACAGCGCGTCCTTCGCGCTTACGCAGGCGTCGTTATCTCCGCCTCGTTGGTTTACACTTTTACATTTGCTTGGTAGGTTTTGCTTTTCGGCCAGCAGACACAGCACTACGGTCAGCAGCATATCGGGCAGTGTAGCCTACCGGGGTGTCAACGCCCATCAGCAGGCGGTAGGCGATGAAGCCCACGAGCCAGATAACAAGGTTGCGCGCGTCGGCGGCCACGGCAAAAGCGGTCGCGCTTTAAGATAAAGTGGTCGGCGATCTGCACCGCGATCATCGGCGCAAAGACCGAGCCGATCAGGTACAAAAAGCCCGTGATATCGTCCATCGGGAAAGGATGGCGCCGCCGTGCCGATGACCGTCACGACAATGGCGTTTTTTTGCCGTCCAGCTTGGCAGACAGGCTCTCGGCAAATGCCCGCGCTCCACGCATCGAGGAAGGTCGTCGTGACCGTGGAGAAACCAGAATGACCAGCGCGGCAATGCCCAGCCCCGCCTTGACCATGATGACGGCAATGTCATACTCGCCGGTGAAAATCGCCGCACCCATGCCGATGACGTACATCCAGCAGGACACCGCGCCGTAGACCAGCACGCTGACCCAGGTGGCCTGGGTGGGCTTTTCGGCGTCGCGGGTGTAATCGCTGATCAGCGGCAGCCAGGATAACGGCATCGCCACGGCCAGCTCCACCGCCGCGCCGAAGGTCAGGCTCTCGCCGCCGACGCCGACCATGGCGTTGCCGGAGAAGAAGATGACCTTGCACAAAACCAACGTCAAAATAAACAAAGCGGCCATCGTAATTTTGTTGATCCAGCCCAAATCGGTCACGCCGACGGCGATCCACACGATAATCAGCGCCCCGATGACCAGGCACCACACCCAGCGGCCGATCGCAAAATGCCGCCGACCGCCAGTGCACCGTCATAGATCATGATGGCGGTCCAGCCAACGAGCTGCAATACATTCAGGAACGCAAACAGCAGGCCGCCCTTCTGGCCGAAGCTCATTTTACGGTCTCCATAGCGCTGCGGCCGTGCGGCCGCCGATGAGGCCCGCCAGCAGCATCATGGCACAGCCGATGATGTGCCGATGAGGATAGCCGCAAAGCCCTTTGCCATGCCCAGCGGTGCAAAGGACGTACCTGTGAGGATTTCTGCCAGCGAGACGCCCGCGCCGAACCAAATCAGGCCGTTCTGAAGGTAGAGGTCTTTTTCATTCGACAAAATCCCCTTCAGTGCGAACATATGGTCCATCGGGCCGGAGCCGCGGCCCAGGTCCAGCATGGCGGCCAGTGCGCCGGAGATATAGGCCTTTGCGCGCTCGACCGACGTGTCAAGGTCATAGCCCTTCGCGAGATTCGACGCAATGGCGCTGGACAGCGTGCAGCCGGTGCCGTGGGTGTTGGGGTTATCGATGCGGCGTCCCTTGAACCATTTGCCCGCGCCGACGCGCCACAGCAGGTCGTCGGCATCGTTGATCTGGTGGCCGCCCTTGCAGAGCACCGCACAGCCGTATTTTTCGCTGATGGTCTGCGCGGCCTTTTCCATATCGGCGGCGTTTTGAATGGTCATGCCGGAGGATCTCGGCTTCGGGGATGTTGGGCGTCAGGACCTCAGCCATCGGCAGCAGGTTTGCGCACAGGGCGCTGACGGCGTCGTCACGCAACAGCTTTGCGCCGGACGTTGCGACCATGACGGGGTCCACGACGATATGCTTTGCGCCGTATTCCTTCAATTTTGCCGCAATCGTCTCGATGAGCTCCGCCGAGGAGACCATCCCGATCTTGACGGCGTCGGGGTGATATCGGTGAACACCGCGTCGAGCTGTTCCGCCAGAAAATGCGGGGTCGATTCAAGGATGTCCGTCACGCCGGTAGTGTTCTGGGCGGTCAGGGCCGTGACTGCGCACAGGGCAAAAACGCCGTTGGCGGTCATGGTCTTGATGTCTGCCTGGATACCGGCGCCTCCGCAGGAATCACTGCCTGCAATGGTCAATGCTGTTCTCATGGTGATAACTTCCTTTCCTTTTTATATACAGCAAGGTTTTATAAAGCGGCACAAGGTGGTGCCCCGGTGTACCGCTGGGGATGCTTTCTACAGCAACACGGCTTCGTGCAAAATCTCTCACATACAGATCCGCTGCCATTTGCAGCCCGGCCTGGTCGGTCTCGCCGTCGGCATCGTAGACGCCGATTGTGTAAAGCCCGCGGCCTTCGCGGTTTTCAGCGCGTAGAGGCTGTCCTCAAAGACGAGCGTTTCCGCCGGCGCGGCGTGCAGGGCCTCGGCGGCCAGCAGGTAAATCGTCGGCTCGTGCTTGCTGACGCCGACCTCTGCCGTAGTGAAAAGCCGGGTGAAATACCCGAGCAGCAGCCGTTCCAGCGCCCGCGTGACGTGCTCCCGCGCTGGATGTGGCCGCCGCCAGCTTCACGCCGCGGGCGGTCAGGGCGGCCAGCAGCGCCGCCGCGCCGGGTTTGGCGGGGACCTCATAAAATAGAAGTCCCGCAGCATGTCCGCAATGCCCGCGCCGACCTCGGCGGCAGACTGCGGCAGTGCATAGTGCGTGTGCAGATACTCCGCGCCCTGTTCCATGCTCATCGAGAACAGAATCTCGTTGAGCCCTGCTCGGGCATCAGGCCCCGGCTGCGCAGATACCGCGCACCCAGGTCGTTCAGATGCCCATGGAGTCGAGCAGCACGCCGTCCAAATCAAAACAGCGCCCTTAGTCATGCAGCATTTTCTCCGTGGCGGCCTTCCAGGTCGGCGGATGCCTGTTCGATGTTTTTGGCCGCGTAGATGGCGCTGATGACGGCCACGCCGCAGATGCCGCTGCCCGCCAGCTTCGCGACATTTTCCTGCGTGATGCCGCCGATGGCAACGACCGGGATGGAGACGGCCCGGCAGATGGCCTTCAGCGTGTCGTAGCTCACGTCGTCGGCATCGTCCTTGGAGCCGGTCGGGAACACCGCGCCGACGCCAAGGTAGTCCGCGCCGTGCTTTTCGGCCAGGACGGCCTGTTCCACGGTCTGGGCGGAGACGCCCAGAATCTTGTCCGGCCAAAATCGCGCGGACGTCCAGTGCCTCCATATCGCTCTGGCCGACGTGGACGCCGTCAGCGTTCATCTCGCGGGCAATTTCCACGTTGTCATTCACAAGGAACGGCACGCCGCGTTCGCGGCAGAGCGTTTGCAGCTCCTTCGGCTTCCTCGAGGAACTCCTCTCAGCGTCTTTTCGCGCAGCTGGACCATCGTCACACCGCCGTCAAGGCTTTCGCGCACAACGTCGATAAGCCTGCGGCCGTCCAGCCAATGGCGGTCGGTGACAGCGTAGAGCAGCAGGTCTTTTTATCGCAGTTCATACTTTGCGCCCCGTCCAGCGTTGCGCCGTCCATGTGGTAGATGGCGTCGATAATGCGGTTCCGGTAGGTGGAGTTGCCGTCGCCGTCCTGCATACGGCTCCAGCCGATCTCGCCCGCCAGGCCCATGGCGCAGACGGCAGCGGCGGCGGCCTCGAGCTTATGGTCGGGTTTGCAACGACGAAAGCCGTCATCATGCCGGAGAGCTGACAGCCCGTGCCGGTGATGTTGCCCATCTCGGGGCGGCCATTGCGGATGACATAGCAGGTCTTGCCGTCGCTGACCAGGTCGATGGCACCGGTGACGGCGACGATAGCGCCTTTGGCCGCAAAGTCCTTGACAAATTTGACGGCATTGTCCAGGTTTGCATCGGTCACAGCGTCGGCCACGTCGGCGTCCACGCCTTGGTCGTGCCGCTGCCCAGCGCCAGCGTCTTGATCTCGGAAATATTCCCGCGGATAACGGTGAACTTGACCTTTTCCATCAGCTCCACGGCCGTGTTGGTGCGCAGTGCCGACGCGCCCGCGCCGACGGGATCCAGCAGCACGACATGGCCCAGGGCGTTGGCCTTGGCCCCGGCGCGAACATCCCCGCGATGCTGCGCTGGTTCAGCGTGCCGATGTTGATGTTCAGCCCGCCGCAGATGGTGGTGATATCCTCGACATCCTCCGGCTCGTCGGACATGATGGGGCTGCCGCCGCAGGCCAGCAGGATGTTAGCCACGTCGTTGACCGTGACATAGTTCGTGATATTGTTGCACCAGCGGCACAGTGTTGCGCACATTTTCAAGACAGGTACCCAGCATAAAACGCTCCTTATAAGTAAAAATGCGGATACGCCTGCAAAGACATATCCGCACAAAAGCTCACAAGAAGCGCAGTGCTACGGTATCTCCCTACGTTGGCATTACCAAATCAGGTTCAGGCAGCACCGCGGCGGCTGCCTTTGGGTCAGGGCGATACAGCCCACTCTCAGCCCGCTTTACGCAAGCTCCCCTTTGTACAAATTTACAGTAGCACAGTTTGTCGTGTTTTGCAAGGCTTTTGTTTCATTTTGCAAAACCACTTGACATTAAACCCGGCTTTCATGCTATGCTAGAGACAGCAGAAAAGGCAAAGGGAGGGTGCGAACCGGAGCTGCCGCTGCGGTTTCAGCAAGTTACACACGGAGGTCGTAGGGCGGCCAGCCCTCAGCCGCCGTGCCCGTTTGCGGTCAATGAAAACCTTGCGGGCTGCCTCTGTAGGGGGCGGTGTCCTCGACGCCCGCGGAGTCAAGACCCTCCTACAAAGCGAACCGTAAAGGGGTACAGCCTGGCACCCAGGCATGCCCGGCCCTACATTCCTGTTTTTCACGTAATAAGGAGGTCCCCTATTATGGCTAAATCTACTGTCTATTTCACCAACAGACTCACCCCGAAGCCGTTGTAAAGATGTACCGCCAGCTGGGCGTGGAACTGCCCGGCAAAGTCGCCGTCAAGGTCCACAGCGGCGAGGACGGCAACCAGAACTACCTGCACTGAGTTTATGAAGCCGTCATCGACGCCGTCAACGGCACCGTTGTTGAGTGCAACAGCCTACGGCGGCGCGCGCAACGAGACGCCCAAGCACATCGAGCTGATGAAGAAGCATCATTGGAGCGACCTTTTTGACGTGGACATCATGGACGCCGAAGGCCCCGACGTGGAGTGGCCGGTCGAGAACGGCAAGGTGCGAAGGTCAACTACCTGGGCAAGAACATTGAAAACTACGACAGTATGTTGGTTCTTATCCACTTTAAGGGTCACCCCATGGGCGGCTACGGCGGTGCGCTAAGCAGCTGTCCATCGGTGCGCGTCCAGCGCGGGCAAGGCCTACATCCACTCCGGCGGCAAGGTCACCGACCAGAACATGCTGTGGGAGAACTGCGCCCCGCAAGATACCTTCCTGGAGGCTATGGCCGACGCCGCTTCCACCGTAGCCAAGCACTTTGCGGGCAAGATTGCCTATGTCGCCGTCATGAAGAACCTTTCCGTTGACTGCGACTGCTGCGCCGTGGCCGAGGACCCTGCATGGACGACGTGGGCATCCTCTCGAGCCTTGACCCCGTCGCACTGGACCGCGCCTGCATCGATCTGGTCATGAACAGCAACGACCCCGGCCGCGACCACTTTATGGAGCGCGTCAACAGCCGCCACGGCACCCACACCATTGATGCCGCCGAGACCCTTGGCATCGGCACGCAGGCGTATGAGCTGGTGAAGGTGTAAACGCCCATTTACTTGAAGAAGCCAAAACCAAAGCATCCGCCGTGCAGAGAGGCGTCTCTGCACGGCGGATGTTGTTATTGTCGGTTCAGTATCTTTTCCAAATCTGTTTTCGGGTCGCCCGTGCGTCAGGTTGTACTGCTTAACGAGAAAGTCCAGTACATTCGGTGAGACGAACGCCGGGAGCGTGGGGCCAAGGTAGATATTGCGCAGCCCCAGATGCAGCAGCGTCAGCAGGATGCACACCGCCTTCTGCTCATACCACGACAGCACCAGCGTAAGCGGCAGGTCGTTCACGCCGCAGCCGAACGCCTCCGCCAGCGCCAGCGCAATACGGATCGCGCTGTAGGCGTCGTTGCATTGCCCGCAGTCCAGAATGCGCGGGATGCCTTCGATGCTGCCCAGATCCATATCGTTCAGCCGGCACCGCCGCAGGCCAGCGTCAGAATCAGCGTGTCGGGCGGCGTCATCCGTGCAAAGTCCGTGTAGTAGCTGCGCGTCGGTGCTGCACCGTCGCAGCCGCCGATCAGGAAAAAGTGGCGTATCTTCCTCCCGGACCAGCCGGACGATCTGCTCTGCGTGGGACAGCACCGCATTGGGGCAAAGCCGGTCATGACCGTGCCGCCGCCGTTCATCCCGGTCATCGGGTGATCCGGGTAGCCGCCGCATTCCAGCGCCTTTTCAATGACCGGGTAAAATCCTTGTCGTCCCCGATGTGGGTCAGCTCCGGGTAGGACACCACCGACGTCGTGAACACACGGTCACTGTAGCTCTGCCGCACCGGCATCAGACAGTTCGTTGTGAACAGGATGGGCGCGGGATGTTGTGGAACTCTGACTGCTGGTTCTGCCACGCCGTGCCGAAGTTGCCCTTGAGATGGGCATATTTTTCAGTTCAGTAGCCGTGGGCAGGCAGCATTTCGCCATGGGTGTAGATGTTGATGCCCCTGCCCGCGGTCTGGTCCAGCAGCAGCTTCAGATCGTGCAGGTCGTGGCCGCTGACCACGATGAAGGGCCCTTCTCAATCGTCAGCGGCACCGTGACCGGCACGGGGTCACCGTATGCGCCGGTGTTGGCTGCGTCCAGCAGCGCCATACAGGCCAGATTGACTTCTCCGGTTTTCAGCACCAGCGCCAGCAGCTCGTCAGGCGTTTTCTCTGCGCCGATGGCCTCGAGTGCCTCATAGAAAAGGCGTTCACAGCGGGGTCTGTTCTCCCAGTGCGCGGGCGTGGTACGCATAGGCCGCCATGCCTTTGAGCCCAAAGAGGATCAGCGATTTCAACGAGCGCACGTCCTCCCCGCCGCCCAAAGCGCGGCAAGGTCGTAATCGTCAAGCTGCCCGGGGCCGACGGCAGCCTTTTCCTTTCGATTTCCGCCTTGCATTGCAGGATAGTTTCGTTGTTGAAGTTCACGTTCGTGATCGTCGTGAACAGGCCCTTCAAAATCAATTCATCGGTGTGCGGTGTCGGTGTCCCAGCCCGCGCCGCCGCGCCAGCCCGATAAGTGCCCCGATCAGCTCATCCTGATAGTTGGCGGTGTCGGCCTTTTGCCGCAGACACCGGCCTTGCCGTCGCAGCCGGTGTTATGCGCCGTTTGTTGGCACTGAAAGCAGAACATTTCTCGCATTTGGTTTCCTCCTGTCGGCAGAATCATTACCTTCTATTCTGCCCGCCAGGAGGATTTTTATACCGTTCTCACGGCTGCGGTGTCGCGCCCTCCTGCTCCATCTTGCGCAGCGTTTCCTGCCGGATGGCCTCCCGCAGCGCCTGCATATAGGGCGAGAACTGCGACTGCTCCACGCCGTAGGTCAGGTTCAGCGCATACTCCTGCGGCTCCCAGGTCGCAATCGCGGACTCGTTGTGCTGGACGCTGGCCTCCATTTTATCCAGCGCCTTGTAGATTTTGGCCTCCGTCGTCTGCAAGGCGGCCATCTCCGCGTACAGCGTCCGCATCTCGGTGCAGACCGGCTCGGCAGTGAATCGACCCAGCGGGAAAGCAGTCTTCCTCGGCGGCCTCATCGGCGGCGGTCTTGTCAAACGCCGGGATGTCCCTGGTAAAGCACTCGCCCAGATCGTGGATCAGGCACATGCGGATGACCTTGTCCATGTCCGCCTGCGGAAATTCATCCCGCAGCCAGAACGCCATCAGCGCAATGCGCCAGCTGTGCTCGGCCACGCTCTCATGCCGTCCCTTCGATGTATAGCAATGCCGCGTTGTGTCCTGAGTTTTTCCGCTGTGGCAGCGCCTCAACAGCTTTTCCGGTTCCATGTGCAGACCTCCTGTTTTTACCGCTATTGTAGCAGATATAAAACGCAGTTGCAAGGCGGAGATTTTTCTGATTTTTCTTTTTCGCAGAAAGTCTCGCAATACAGGATATTAAAAGTACAATTTGGAAACATTTAATTTATTATTACTGTTTGTAAATCATTCTACCGTTATAACTCTGTAGGGGCGAGCATTGCTCGCCGTGCCCTTATATGTGCAAGGCCTTCCCGGAAAACCTTGCTGCACCAGGTTGGCGGGCGAACAATGTTCGCCTACATATATATAACAAAGCGGTTTTTCTTACTTTTCTCATTTTTTCAAGAAATTCTCTCGCAATAACTCTTTCTCTCCCCTGCCCTGCCACAAACTTCCTATAAAAGACTCGCAAATCCATTGCGAGTCTTTT
>SCPP01000593.1_pt1 | contig 12055 bp, 18 predicted proteins | sample 6106811 | NCBI WGS metagenome assembly SCPP01 (sample SAMN10720449, study PRJNA508395) | human gut metagenome | isolation source: Participant 2 stool, 15 month | host: Homo sapiens | collected 2018
TTCTTCGCAGCATCCTCTGCGCCAACGGTGCGTATGTTCACACTTCAAGCTTCGTCTATGACAACACCGCCCGCCAGATGACCCAGATCATGGCCGATGTGGGCAAGCTGGACGGCTACGAGCCGGGCATGACCCCGGTCGCCTTTGTGGGCACCTTTACTGACTCCAACCTGACCTACCACGACCCGGCGTTCAGCCAGATGAGGAGGGCAGTTCCCCAGGTCAATGTCGCCGTGACCTACGACGGCACGATCAATGGTGGTTCCAGCACGTCATGGGCAGCAGCGCGGCGGTTGTACCGACCAGACCACGCTGGACGCCGTGGGCAAAGCCGCCGTGCAGGCTATGCCGAACTACCCGGCAACAAGGCTACTGCGCTATGGTGGACGGCACCGCTGTCATCAAACTGTCTGACTGAAAGAAAGGCAAAACCTATGATTATCCAGACCATCAGCATGAAGAGCATCACGGCCGAGGGTGGGCACGCTCCGGTCTTTGAGAGGGCGGCCACGACGTCCCTTTGACATCAAGCGCATCTACTATATCTACGGCGCGCCCCAGGGCACCCAGCGCGGCGGCCACGCCCACAAGGGCACTGCAGGTGGCAGGTGCTGTGGTGCCCCTACGGCAGCATCCTCATCAAACTGGATGACGGCCACGAAAAGAGCGAAGTGCTGCTGGACGACCGCCAAGGGTCTGATCGTCGAGCACAATATGTGGCGCGAAATGATCTGGCAGCAGGAAAATTCCGTGCTCTGCGTCGCGGCGGATTCTACTACGAGGCGGAGGATTATATCCGTGACTACGACGAATTTTTGAAGACCGTACAGGCAAAGGGGTAAACCGTGCTTAATGTCATGCTTCTGTCTGCCGGGGTCACCACCGGCTGGCATCTGGCGCAGGTGGCGCAGCAGCAGTTCAGCGGGATATCTGCCTGCACCTCTGCGATACCAACCCGCGGGAACTGGTCCCCGCCGCCGCACTGGGCGGGCCGTTCCACCGGTGCCGCTGGCCGACCCGGGGTATCAACAACAGATCCTCACTCTGTTGAAGAAAACCACATCGACGTCATTGTGCCGCTCATCGACCAGGATTTGTTCACCTGGGCGGCGGATGCGCCGGAGCTGGCCGCATTGGGTGTGCGCTCCACCGCGCCGCTGCGGCAGACGGCCCAGCTGCTCACCGATAAAAAGGCCATGGCCGCATTTTGCAGGCCCACGGCCTGCCCCCGCCGCTCGTCGCGCCTGAACAAATGGAGCCGGGCCGCGCCTACATCGAAAGCGCGAGGTCGGCTGCGGGTCCGTCGGACTGCGCACGGTCATCGGCGGCGAGGACTACACCCGCACCCCGGCAGCATTTTACAGGAAAAATGCGACGGCGGCGACACCGAAATCACCGCCGAAGTTTTCAACGCCCAGGGCAAGCTGCGGGTGTTCTGCCGTGAGCGCGTCGTGACAAAATCCGGCGTCTGTACGAAGATGCGGCCTGCATCCCGAAATCGAGGATTACATCTGCACACTGACCGGACTGCTGCCCTGCCCGGCGACGTTTTGCGCCCAGTTCATGCAGCACCGCGGGCGGTGGAATCTCATCGACTGCAACCTGCGCATCGGCGCGGGCACGGCGATGGCATCCGCCGCCGGGTTCCAGCTGGTGCGGGCGTTCTGGGCGAACCTCTGCGGCCAGCCTGTGCCCGACGAATGGCTGCAGGCTGACCCCACGGTCAAGACTGTGCTGCGGGTCTACCAGGAAGGTGGTACGGTGACGCTCTACTGTGATGTGGACGGCACACTGCTGGACAGCAGCGCCCGCCATGAAAGCTGTTGCGGGATCTGCTGGCGGTCCGGGGCCTTGCCTGGCCCGCCGCCGCGCCCGACTATATGCGCTATAAGGCTGACGGCCACAGCACCAAGGCGTGGCTGGCCCTGGCCGGGTTGCACCGGAAGTCTGCAATGAAACTGCCGCCGCCTGGCGCGAGGGCATTGAAAACCGGAGTACCTGGCCATGGACAGGCCTTACCCAGATACGTTGGATTTCCTGCGTTGGCTGCGGGCAAGCGGACGGCGCTGTGTGTTGATCTCGGCCCGGCAGAATGCCGACGCCCTGCGGGAAACGCTTGACCGATGCGGCATCCTGCCGCTGGTGGAGAACTGCTGGTCGTGCCGCCGGTGCAGGCCGAGCAGCGCAAAGCCGCCCTGCTGCGCCCGCGCATCGCCCGGGGACGCCATGCTGGGTGACACCGAGGTGGACAAGACCTGCGCCGAGACGCTGGGCCTGCCCTATGCCGTGCTGGACCGGGGCTTCCGCAGTGCGACGTTTTGGGAAGCGCACGGGGTAAAGGCATTGCATGGTTTGGAAGAGGCCAAGCGGTGGCTGCGGTAATGTGCCGCGGGCGGATATGGAATCCGCCCCTACGGACCGGCAGGCAGCGTTGTAGGGGCCGGGCATGCCCGGCCCGCAGCCGAAGGGCAGCCGCACAGCAAAGACAAGGCACGTGGGTCGTCGAGGACGCCGCCCCCTACAAAACGACCATTATAACTTTTAAAGAAGGACAAACACTATGAACCAGCCCAAGGTCAGCGTGCTGATCTCGTTTTACAACCTGGCCCCTATGTGGACAAGACGATGGAGACGGTGCTTGCGCAGAAAACGAACTTTCCGTCGAGGTCCTCTGCGCGGACGATGGCTCCGACGACGGCACCATTGAAAGCTGCGCGTGTGGGAGCAGAAATACCCAGACACCGTCCGCGTGTTCGTCATGGACCGTATCCCCGGCGCAAAATATGAGGCCAACGACCGCATCAAGCGGATGAACGCCATCCGCGGGCGGCTGTTCTATGAGGCCAGGGGCGAGTATGTCAGCTACCTGGACGGCGACGACTTCTACACGACGACCACAAGCTGCAAAAGCAGGCCGACGTGCCGGACGCCGACACAGAGCATAAATACATCGGCTGCGGCCACGGCTGCTATTACTGGGAGAGCACCGGCAAGACCATCCCCATCGAGCGGCCCATCCGGGAGTGCAGCCTGACTGCCGAGGAATATTGGAGCTTTCTCTACGTCCACACCAACGCTGCTGCTGCTGCGCAACTTGGGGCTGCAAGGCATCGACCTACAAGAGCGGCATCCCCATCATCGATAACCCGCTGACCTTCCAGTTCTTGCCCTACGGTGATATCTACTATCTGCCCGACTGTATGTTCAACTACCGCCAGATCGAGGGCAGCACCTACCACCGCCGCAGCCTACCAGAACGATATCCTGACGGCGCTGATTCTGTACGAGCAGCGCCGCATCACCCGCAGATTTGACGCGGCGGGCCTGGTGCGTTCCTGCGCGAGTATGAGGATCTTTTAAAACCGCAGGGACCCGCAGCTGACAAAGGACGCGCAGACCTATATGGAGAACATCCGCACCTACCGCGCTGACCGCCTGCGCCGCATCGTCAACTATAACAACGAGAGCGCGGTATCCCGCCTGTGGTGCGATATCGAGAACCGGGTGGTTCTTTATTACAAAAATCCACCGCCACTTCATCTGGAAACCCAAGGTGCGGGCGCTGCTGGAAGAAGCCCGCGTGAAAACCGAAAGGGAGTGCTGAACCATGGAAGATATGAGCGAACTGACCGCCGAAGAACAGGCCAAACTGCTGCGCCATGAGTTGGAGGCCGTCTACGGCTCGTCGTCGTACAAAATCGGCCGCGCTGTGACCTGGCTGCCCCGCAACGCCAAGCGCGGGCTGAAGTACCTTTTGCACAACGGCCCGGTCGTCAGCGCAAAATATATCTATACCTACGCGAAATATCATAAGATCGCCAACGAAAACTACGCCTACTGGGCCTGCCTGCAAAGAAGGACTACCCGAGGCGCTGAAAAGTGGTTCCTGGAAACGAACTACACCCACACGCCGCTGAACCTCGAGCACCCCAAGACCTTCAGCGAAAGACACAGTGGCTCAAGCTCAACGGCGGGTTTGAGGACGTCTACCCCTCGTTGACAAATACGCCGTGCGCGAATGGGTCAAGGAGAAGATCGGCGAGGAATACCTGATTCCGCTGCTGGGCGTCTGGGATAACTTTGACGATATCGACTTTGACGCCCTGCCGGACAAATTCATGCTCAAGGTCAACCACGGCGCGGGTTGGAATATCGCCGTGCAGGATAAGTCAAAATTCGACAAGGCCGACGCCAAGAGGAAGATCGAGGGCTGGCTCAGCTGAACTACTGCTACCTGATGGGCGGCCTGGATGTGCAGTACATCCACATCAAACCGCGCATCATCGCTGAAAATTCATAGAGAACGACGGCGGCGACCTATACGACTACAAAATCTTCTGCTTCGACGGTGAGCCGAAAATCATCCTGCACATCGAGGAGCGCTACACCGACAAGGAAGAGCGGATGTTCTTCTACGACACCCAGTGGAACCAGCTGCCCTTCAACATCAATGTCCCGCTGGAAATGGTCGATATCCCAAGCCGGAAAACCTCGATAAGATGCTGGATATTGCCCGCACCCTGAGCCAGGGCTACCCTGCGTGCGCGTTGATTTGTACTCGCTGAACGATGGCAGCATCAAATTCGGCGAGATGACCTTCACCACCGAGAGCGGCATTTCCCGCTGGCACCCAGAGCGCCAACGAGTACATGGGCAGCCTGATCCATCTGCCCGGCGTCGACGACAAAGGAGACAACTAATGCCCACCGTCAGTATCCTGGTGCCGGTCTACAAGGCCGAAAAACGCTGGACGCCTGTGTGGAAAGCATCCTGGCGCAGAGCTATGCGGATTTTGAGCTGCTGCTCATCGACGATGCCAGCCCGACCATTGCCGGAAATGTGCGATGTCTGGGCGGAAAAAGACCCCCGCATCCACGCCCTGCACCCGGCTAAGACCGGGCCTGGGCCGTCCGGTGCGCGCAACGCCGGGCTGGATGCCGCCAAGGGCCAATGGCTTCGATGGTGGACAGCGACGACACCGTTGCCCCGACCTGCTGGAAAAGCTGCTGGCGGGTGCGGAAAGGAGCGGCGCGGAGCTGGTGCTCTGCAACTGCTGCCCGGTGACAGAGGACGGCGCAGAGCACCCATTGCCCGCAGACGAACAGTTTGCAAAAGAGACCGTTCTGGACGTGAACGCTTTCTGGGATGCCTTCAACACGCCCTGGATCAACCAGTTCACCGGCACGGCCCACCGGCTGTACGCCGCCAAGCTGTTTGACGGCGTGCGCTATCCGCTGGGGATGCTGCACGAGGATTACTACGTGCTGCCGGACCTGATCGCCCGCTGCACAAAATTTTGTGCCTGCCCTTTACCGGCTACTACGTGCTGCGCCACAGGCAGCATCACCGACGGCGCCAAACATGAGGTGCGGCTGGCCATGACGAAGGGGATATCCACCGGGCGGAGTATTTCCTGCAAAACGGCTGGTACGACCGTGCCGAGGGTGCCCTGACCGACGCCGCGCTGTTCTTGTACAAGAATAAGCGCGGATATGATTTGACCTGGCCCGGCCACAAGGCCGAGTTTGCCGCCGTGAAGCGGGAACTTTGCCGTGTACAGTGCCCTGGCCGCGCAGAAGGGCGCAGCGTCGCTGAAACTCCGCGCCGCCGCCCTGCGGATGGGATTGCCCGTGTTTTATGCTTACACAAAGATGTTGAGCCGTAGATAAATTAAAGGAGCCTCTATGCCCACAGTCAGTATCATTATCCCGGTGTATAAGGCGGAACACTACCTGGACGCTTGTATGCGCAGCGTGGTGGGGCAGAGCTGTACCGACCTGGAAATACTGCTGGTGGATGACGGCAGCCCCGACCGCAGCCCCGAAATGTGTGATGCCTGGGCTGCGCGGGATCCCCGCGTCCGGGTGCTGCACCGCAAAACGGCGGTGCGGCGTCGGCTCGCAACGCTGGCCTGGACGCCGCCACCGGCGATTTCATCTTCTTCGCCGATGCGGACGACCTGCTGGAACCAGACGCCATCGAGTATCTCGTCAAGGCCGAGCAGCAGTACGGCACCGACCTTGTCATTGGCAATATGCTCTATGTCGATGCCGAGAACCACCCGATGGCAGAGCCGGACTTTACCGGCTTTACCGACACGGTGCGCACCGTCGATGAGGTGGGGAGCATTACTTCGCCCTCGACAACCGCAAGGTCTACTACGTAGTCGTCTGGAACAAGCTCTACAAGCGGCCATGTTCGACACGCCAGCTTCCGCGACGGCAAGCGGTACGAGGATCAGTTCTTTATGCTGGATGTGCTGCGCCGCTGCCAGACGGTGGCCTGCCTGGGCTACCAGGGTTACCGCTACGTGCAGCACAGCGGCAGCACCATGGCTGTGGCCGGTGTGGCCCGCAACTACCTGGAACGCCCCGAGTATCTGCTGGAATGGAGTCGCTATTTTGCCGAGAAAGGCAACTACCTCCGCCGAGGGCCTTTTGAACGACGCCATCGAGAACCTGTCCCAGAAGGAAAACTTCGACCTGTCCACCCAGTGGCAGCAGGCGCGGTATCATGAGCTGCGCCACAGCTGCGCCGAGGTTTACAGACTGCTCTCCCGCCGCACCGGACGGAAAGTATGCTGCTGCGCGCCGGGCTGATCCACTTAGGGCTTCCGGTCTACCTGGCCTTCCGGGAGCGGCGCAGCAGCGCCCAGACCCCGCCCGCCGCGCCCCAGTGGCGAACCCCGGCCCCGCTCACCCCGGTCCCGGCGGTCAGTATCATTATCCCGGTGTACAAGGTCGAGCGGTATCTTGACACCTGCGTGCAGAGCGTGCTGGATCAGACCTTCCAGGATATTGAGGTGCTGCTCGTCGACGACGGCAGCCCCGACCGCTGCCCCGAAATGTGCGATGCCTGGGCGAAAAGCGACCGCCGTGTGCGGGTCATCCACCGCAAGAACGGTGGGCTTTCGCTGCGCGCAACACCGGCATCGAGACCGCCCGTGGGCGGTACATCGTCTTTGTGGACAGCGACGACTTTCTGGAGCCGGACACCATCCGCCGCGCTGTGGCCGAGCAGGAGCGCACCGGCGCGGAGCTGGTCATCTTCAACCTCGTCTACGCCAATGACCGCGGCGAACGGTGGCCCACGCCGGACTTCACGATCTTTCAGGATGAAATACTCGACGAGGACGGCGTGTGGGCGGTATTTCGCGCTGGAAACAAAAAATCTACTATACCGTCGCTTGGAACAAGCTGTACACCGCCAAGCTTTTGCGGATGGCCTGCGCTTTCCCGAGGGCAAGCGGTACGAGGATCAGTTCATGCTGCCCCACATCCTGCACCGCTGCCAGAACATCGCCTGCCTGGGCTACCAGGGCTACCGCTATGTGCAGCGGGCAGACAGCATCATGGCGCAGGGCCCGGCCAGCCACTACCTGGACCGCCCCGAATACCTGCTGGAATGGTGCGGCTACTTTACCGAGAAAGGCGACTATCTGCGGGCCGAGGGCCTGCTGAACGACGCCATCAAGAACCTGGCCGAGAAGGATGGCTTTGACCTGACCACGGCGCAGCAGCGCACCCGCTACCGCCAGGCCTGCCACGACTGCTCCACGGCCTACGGCAATTTGTCCCGCCGCACCGGGCGGGAGAGTATGCTGCGCGCCGGGCTTTTGCGCCTGGGTCTGCCCCTGTACCGAATCTTCCTCAAACACAAAACCTAAGGAGTTCCCCTACAATGGAAAAACACAACTGCAAAAGGATACCATGTCCACTACGGCCCCGCGCAGGTGGAGCCAGGTCGATGTAAGCGAACTGTGGCGCTATAAGGATTTGATCTGGCTCTTTGTCAAGCGCGATTTCACCGTCATGTACAAGCAGACCGTGCTGGGCCCCGCGTGGATCCTGATTAACCCGCTGCTGTCCACGGCCATGTACTGCGTTATGTTCGGCACCATCGCCCACCTGTCCACCGACGGTGTACCGCAGATTTTGTTCTACCTGGCCGGTACGGCGCTGGGGGGTTCTTCTCCGCCTGCATCAATAAGGTGTCGGGCACGTTTACCACCAACTCCGCTATTTTCAGCAAGGTATTTCCCGCGGCTGGCGATGCCCATTTCCACGATGCTGTCAGGCCTTATCAATTTCCTGGTGCAGTTTGCGCTGTTCTTTGTGCTGCTGCTCGTCTACCTGGTCAAGGGTGAAGTCAGCCCCACTGGGGATGTTGCTGCTGACGGTGCCGCTGGTGCTGCAGGTGGGTCTGCTGGGCCTGGGCTGCGGCATCATCGTGTCCAGCCTGACTACCCGTTACCGTGATTTGATGGTCGTGGTGACTTTGGCGTGCAGCTATGGATGTATGGTTCCCCGGTGGTCTATCCGCTGTCGATGATCGACAACCGGCTGCTGCGGGCCGTTATGATCGTCAACACGATGACCGCCCCGATGGAGAGCTTCCGTTATATCTTCTTCGGTACTGGGCAGGTCAACGGGTTAATGTGGGTGCTTTCGCTGGCCTGACCGCCGTGCTGCTGGTCGTGGGTCTGTCGCTTTTCAGCAAGGTCGAAAAGACCTTCGTCGATACGGTGTAAGGGGTCCTGACATGAGTGAAAATGAACTGATGATCCGTGTGCAGGACGTCAAAAAGCAGTACCGCCTGGGCCAGATCGGCGGCGGCACGCTGCGCAGTGACCTGCAAAGCTGGTGGGCCCGCAAGCGCGGCAAAGAGGACCCGAACAGCGTCATCGGCACCGACCAGCGATTGATCGGTACTACATTTATGGCGCTGAACGGCGTCAGCTTCACCGTCAAAGGGCGAGGCCGTGGGCATCATCGGCTCCAACGGCGCGGGCAAGTCCACGCTGCTAGCTGCTGACCCACGTGACGGCCCCCAGCTCCGGTGATATCGACCTGTACGGCCGTGTGGCCTCGATGTTGGAGGTCGGCACCGGCTTCCACCCCGAAATGACCGGCCGCGAGAACGTCTACCTGAACGGCGCGATTTTGGGCATGACCCACGCAGAAATTGACGCCAAGATGGATGAGATCATTGCCTTCTCCGAGGTCGGCGACTTCATCGACACGCCGGTCAAGCGGTATTCCAGCGGTATGTATGTCAAGCTGGCGTTCAGCGTGGCGGCCCACCTGGACAGTGAAATCATGAGCATGGACGAGGTCCTGGCCGTCGGCGATATGAAGTTCCAGAAAAGTGTCTGGATAAGATGCGCCAGGCCGCTCAGCGCGACGGCAAGACCGTTTTGTACGTCAGCCACAATATGTCCACGATCCGCGACCTGTGCGACCGCTGCATCGTGCTGGACAAGGGCAAGGTCATCTTTGACGGTGACGTTGACGAGGGCATTGCCACCTACCTGTCCACCCGCTGGCAGACGTCAGATTTTGTGGACTACACCAACCACAAGCGCGACAACTGGTTCAAGCGCGACAACATCCGCATCCAGAACATCCATGTGCAGGTGCAGTCGGTGGAGGCAATCGCGCGCACCCAGCCTGTGCGCATCCATTACGTGCTGAAAGCCAACGAACTGGCCGAGAACATCGGCCTGCGGTTTGAGGTGCGCGACGAAGTCGGCACCGCTGGCGACGTCCAGCATGTTTGGCCTGACCCTGCAGCCCGGCATCAACGAGTTTACGGCGGAGTATGACCTGAGCGTGCTTACCGTGGGCAAGTACAGCAACTACTTCACGGTCATTACCTCCTACGGCGGCGGCACCTACGGCGTCGAGGATTGGGTCCCCGGCATCCAGTTCCAGCTGGTGGATACCTTTGCCACCTATTACGAGGGCTGGAACCGCCGCGCCTGGGGCCCCATCTGCCTGCCCGAACCCGCTGTCACCCTGGGGGCGGAAGAATGATGACGAAGGTTGCGGCGCTGTATATTGCCACCGGCAAGTATACGGTGTTCTGGCCGGAATTTTACGAGCGCGGAGCAATACCTGCTGCGCGACTGCGAGGTACACTATTTTGTGTTCACCGACGCGGCCGCTCTGCCGGGGAGGAGAACCCCGCGTGCATATCTGCCCAGGAGGCCTACTCCTGGCCGTTTGCCACACTGCGCCGGTTTGAGATTTTCTTGAAGCAGGAGCAGGCTCTGCGCGGCTTTGACTACATCTTCTTTTTCAACGCCAACGCGCAGTTTATGCAGCCTGTCACGCGGGAAATGCTGCTGCCCGCGGGCCGAAAGGGGAACGGCTGCTCGTTGTGCAGCATCCCTCCTTCTACGCAAAGCCGAACTATGAGTTCACCTACGACCGCAACCCGCGCAGCACGGCCTGCATCCCCTACGGACTGGGAAAATACTACGTCTGCGGCGGCGTCAACGGCGGCACGGCCCCGGCGTTTTGGAGCTGTGCCGCACGCTGGACAAGCGCATTCGCCGGGACTTGCAGCACAACGTCATTGCACTGTGGCACGATGAATCCCAGATCAACCGCTACATCCTGTTCCGCCATGACTTCCGTGTGCTGGATCCGTCCTTCTGCTACCCGGAAGGATGGGACCATCTGCCGTTCCCCTGCGTGGTGCGCATCCGCAGCAAGGCGCGGTATCTGGATATCCTGGCCCTGCGCAAAGATGCGCCGGAGACACAGCCCCGGCAGTGCAGCGGTGGAACCACTTTGCCATGCGCGCGGCCCGCTGGAGCCAAAACCACCTTTTCAAAAAAGGAAAATGACGATGAACGAAGCACAATGGCAGAACCGCATGACCATGCTGGTCAACAGCTGCGACGCCTACGAGGATCTGTGGCAGCCGTTTTACGCTGCTGAAACGGTATTTTGCGCCGCTGGATATGCGCATTCTGCTCAACACCGAGCAAGGACTTCCCGCTTTGAGGGGCTGAATATCGAGTGTGTACACAGCAGCGCCGCCACCTACGGTGAGCGCATGACCGACGCGCTGCGCCGGGTCAAGACCGAGTACACTCTTCTGATGCTGGATGACTTCTTCCTGGAGCCGGTGAAGATGGACCGCCTGCATGACCTGGTGCGCTGGATGGATGCGGACCGGGATATCGTCTATTTCAGCAGCGATATCACCGAGGCACTCTACGATTGGGAAGTGGACCGTTACCCCGGCTACCGCCGCCTGCCGGTGGGCAACCGCTACACGCTGAATATGCAGGCGGCGGTCTGGCGCACTGATAAATTTGCTGAGTACTGGAACCACAAGGTAAGCCCCTGGGACTGGGAGGAGCGCTGCAACTGACCGCCGCCCACCCGAAGGATAAGTTCTACTGCGTCCTCAACGAGGAAGCGCGCTTTTGAACTACGGCTACCACAAGGGCCAGTGGATGGGCATTGCCACGGCAAGTGGGTCGAGCATGACGTTGTCCCGTTCTTTGCCAAAGGGCATCGAAATCGACTACGCGAAGCGCGGCTTTGATTTGGCCCACCGCCCGGCCAGCCTGCAAAAGAAACCGCCCGCAGCGAGCGGTACGACCTTAGTGCGCCGCTGCCTGGGGGCGGGGTATCTGCTGCCGTATTTTCTCTTCTGCCGCCGGTGCAACCTGTACAGCAAAAAGAACCATTGCGCCGTGGATGAGGATTACTTCCACTATTTGCAACGCAAGGCTGATTTGCAGAGCCAGACCGGTAAAAGTGCCTGTTTGGCCCGATGCAGCGATAAAATACCGCACAGCATTTTGCTGTGCGGTATTTTTAACAGATTACCGGTAATCGATCGGCAATGTCGGCAGACCGTTGAGGGTCCAGTCGGCCAGGTTGCCGTCCTGTTACTCGTAGTAGCCCTGGGCGGCGATCATGGCGCCGTTATCGCCGCAGTATTTCAGCTCGGGCAGATAGACTTTTGCGCCCAGCTTTTGGGCACCATCGTTCACCAGCTGGCGCAGACGACCGTTGGCGGCTACGCCGCCCGCTAAACTACTGTTGGGCGTTGGTGTCGGCGGCTGCGGCCAGCAATTTTCGCCAAAATCTGGTCAATACGCTCCTGGAAACTGGCAGCCATGTCGGCTACGTTGACGGCCTGGCCCTTCTGCTCGGCGTTATGCACTTCGTTGATGACGGCGGTTTTCAGCCGCTGAAGCTGACGTTGTACTTGCCGTCCACATGGGGCACAGGCAGTTTGTAGGCCTTGG
>SCPP01000717.1_pt1 | contig 12039 bp, 26 predicted proteins | sample 6106811 | NCBI WGS metagenome assembly SCPP01 (sample SAMN10720449, study PRJNA508395) | human gut metagenome | isolation source: Participant 2 stool, 15 month | host: Homo sapiens | collected 2018
CCTTCTTTGTTTCCGTTTATGGTACTTTTCTTCTTTTATTATTCATTCCGGTATTTCCAAATTTATTGGTAAGCTGTTACAACCTGTGATTCAATTTTTGTTTTATCTTCCCGGCAGTGCAGGTTCTGTTATTATTATGAGCATGATTGGCGGATATCCTGTCGGTGCACGGGGTTGTATGTCTTTGTTGAAGCAAGGTGCTATTACGACAAAACAAGCACAGCGGATGTTATATTTTGCATCAATGCGGGACCTGCCTTTATTATCAGCGTAGTCGGCAGTACATTGCTGCAAAATACACAGATTGGACTTTTGCTATTTTTCTCTCAAGTAGCAGCCATGTTGGTCATCGGTATTACCCTTGGCATTATCGCACGATTCAAAAAGAACCTTGCCACACTATAATACCTTCCGAACATTCTTTCTCAATCTCCTTTGGTAGAATCTACATTGGACGCCTCTAAAGGTCTAATGAATATGAGTGCATTTGTCATTTTATTTTCAGCGTTTTATCTTTGCTGCATGCAACGGAAATTGCTCAAGGACTTTGCCAATTGCTGCTGCGGTTGCAACATTCCTACACCTATGGCTGCCTCCATCGTATCACTGCTGACAGAAATCACCAACGGATGTGCAGATACCGCCTTTAAACGCCCCATTGCTTTGATAGCATTCGGCCTTGATTTGGTGGATTTTGCGTACATTTTCAAATTTTTGCGTCTACCTTAAAATGTGGAATTTCCAAATTGAAATTTATTGTATTCCGTTCATCCACGGAATCATAGCCGCACTGGTAACCATGTTATTTCTTCCTCTGTTTCCACAGCCTGCAGCCTATGTTTTCAAAATACTTCCGAACAACTATCCGGCATGATTTCTATTCATGGCCTGCTGGAATTTCGTTGGTAGCCTGTTGTGCCATTTTCTTTATTTTCTGTCGGATTGGAACGCAGAAAATCGAAGAGGCAGGGTAGCAAAACAACAAACAGTGATATAATAGAAAAAATATCGGGAAAGGTGGTAATACGTGAAACATACATCTCTATACGGTACTCGTATTAACCCGAACTGCGAGTATTGCAGCCACAATACAACACCCGAATCACTCCCAAATTGCGCAGTTCATTACGAGATAGACGAAAATGGTAAATGTAAAATTTTCTTATGACCCCTCTTTTGAGAACTCCTAAAAACCTGTTCTTGCTAAATTCTCAAAAGAAGATTTTGAGCTTAACATAAAACAGCCGTAAATACGGCTGTTTTATGTTATTTTCTCTTTTATCTTTTTCGATTACAGAAACTAAATATATTTGATATCACATCTTTGTATTCATATTAATGTATCTATCAAAATTTCGTCAAACTGTTATTATCCGATACTCTCTTAACTATTAGTTTGAACACAAACATATGTTGATTTATCCTCATTCAAAATTTAAATTGTATCGACTGTTTTGATGCTGAATCAAAATACCGAGCCAACGTGCAATAAAAGAAAGATACCGCAAAAGTATATTCTATTCTCTTTTGCTTTTTCATCCTGTTTGGAAAAATATATCTGAGTATCATCACAGATGGGAATAAGTGCTTTTGTTACATTGTACCTATAACCTCTCCGCTAGATACATATTTTAAAACAGAATGTGTTATGAGCAAAATATATTTGGTTTATAAGAACTTTACAAGATATTTGTCGAATATACAAAATATCTCTTTACATAATTATGTCGTAACTAAGATAAAAGAGCTTTATAAAAACTTTCAACCTTTTCAACATAGTTTTCCACAACAAAATATAGATAATAGCTTATTTTTTAGTTTTCAACATATCATCTTAAAATCATTAAACTTCTATGTTGAAAAAACACAAGCAATTAGTTTACATAATATATGATAATCAACATAATTTTCTAACAAAATTACATAATAAATTTTAACACTGTTCTCACAATTAACAACACTAACATAATAGTACAAACAATAACTTTAAACTTAAAATTGTTCCGTCTTTTAACATAAGCATCTGTAATAATCGCCGCCATAATGGGCAAAGCAACTGCAATCAGCACCAGAGAAATATACCAATCAGAATAAATATGAAATACAGTTGATACAAAGATACTTCCCAGTATGATTCCGACTCCTATCATCCAGAGCACTTTCACCACAGGATGCATACATTACCTCCATTACAAAAACCGGATGAAGTACTTCATCCGGTTTTATTATTTTGCTTTGTTGCAATCTCTTGAAGAATTTTGGATAGGAAGCTTTCTACAGGCATACTACCTAAATCTCCTCTTTGCGGCTGCGTACAGAAACAGTACCTTCTTCTACCTCTTTGTCGCCAATCACAAGCATATATGGAATTTTTCTAACTGTGCCTCACGAATTTTGTATCCTACTTTTTCGCTTCTTGTATCACAGGATACACGTATACCCGCTCTACTCAATTGTTCTTCCACTTTTTCGCATCGTCAATCAAACGGTCGCTGATTGGCAATACGCGTACTTGTTCCGGCATCAGCCATGTTGGCAATGCTCCCGCATACTTTTCTAAAAAGTAAAGCTAGTGTACGCTCATAACAACCAATGGATGTTCTGTGAATAACATAAGGATATTTTGTTTGACCTTCCGCATCTACATAAGTCATACCAAAACGTTCTGCCAATTGGAAGTCAATTTGTATGGTTATCAAAGTATCTTCTTTGCCATGTACATTTTAATTTGAATATCTAATTTCGGACCATAGAATGCAGCTTCTCCGGACGCTTCTTTATAGTCAATGTTCAAATCATCCAGAATTTGGCGCATACGTCCTTGTACTTCTTCCCATTCCTGTGGAGAACCAATGTATTTTTCCTTATCATTTTCATCCCATTTGGAAAAACGGTAAGAAATATCTTCATCTAAGCCAAGAGTTGACAGCATATAATTTGCAAGTTCCGCAACCTGCAAACTCTTGCTCAAGTTGTTCCGGCAAGCAGGCAATGTGACCTTCGGAAATGGTAAATTGACGAACGCGAATTAAACCATGCATTTCACCTGAAGCTTCGTTTCTAAACAATGTGGAGGTTTCGTTTAAACGCATAGGTAGATCGCGATAACTGCGTTTTTTATTTAAATACACTTGGAATTGGAACGGACATGTCATTGGGCGCAATGCAAACGCATCTTTACCCTCTTCCTCTTCTCCCAATACAAACATACCGTCACGGTAATGGTCCCAGTGACCGGAAATTTTATAAAGATCACTTTTGCAAAATATGGAGTCTTTGTTAATAAGTATCCACGGCGTTCTTCTTCATCTTCTACAAAACGGGACAACTGCTGGATTACACGAGCACCGTTTGGCAGCAAAATAGGCAACCCTTGGCCAATATAATCTACCGTTGTAAAATAGCAATTGACGGCCAATGATATTATGATCACGTTTTTGGCTTCTTCCACTCTCTCCAAATATTCTTCCAGTTCTGCTGTTTTGGGAATGCAATACCATATACACGCTGTAAGGATTTGTTGTTAGAATCGCCTCTCCAATATGCTGCGGTTGCATTGGTAAGTTTTACTGCTTTTAAGTTGCCTGTTGCCATCAAATGGGGCCTGCACAAAGGTCTGTAAACTCACCTTGTTTATAAAAGCTAATTGCTTCTCCTTTGTTTGCATGCTCTTCAATCAATTCTACTTTATAAGTTTGGTCTTGCTCCTGCATTAACGTTTTGCTTCGTTTGGTGCAAGCTCAAAACGTTCAATCGGCAAATTTCTTTGATGATTTTTTCATCTCTGCCTCTATTTTGGGCAAATCTTCTTGTGACAACGGACGTGACAAATCAATATCATAATAAAATCCATTGTCAATCGCAGGTCCAATTGCCAATTTTGCATCAGGATATAAACGCTTTACCGCTTGCGCCAAAACATGAGCCGCTGTGTTAATATGCTTTTGCCTTCTTCTTCTGAAAAAGTCAAAATTTCCAAATTACAATCTTTTGTAAGAGGCGTACGCAAATCTACTACTTCTCCGTCTACTTTTCCGGCACAAGCTGCTTTATAAAGGCCTGCACCAATAGATTTTGCAATTTCCGCTACAGAGATGCCTGATTCAAATTCTTTGCTATCTCCTTTTAAATTCACTTTGATGCTCATAGCTACTACTCCTTTATCTGTAAAAAAAATCTCGTCCCTTGACAAGGGACGAGTAAAGACTCGTGGTTCCACCCAAATTCAACAAAGCAATGCTTTGTCCTCTTTGCAGGTTGATAACGGAACCTAACCGGCATACCTTTATATTATTGGTTATATTAAACGTTCGGCAGCTGCTCTTACCGCAAACGCTTTCAGCCTACGACGTTTGCTCTCTGTTGTAATACGATAAAACAAAATGTCCTTTTCCATGCATTTTCATTATCTGTTTTGCTTATTATCGTAGCATTTCAAAATAAAAAGTCAAGTATTTTCCGTATTGGCTGCAATTCTATGAAATTCTGAAATCTTACTGACAATTACGGGAATTATTCTTGACACAAAGGTGGGAAACGTAATACAATATTCATTAAGTGTAATTAATTCATTAAAAATGTTGTTATTTCCACTTACATAATTTAAAAGGAAACTAAAGGAATAAACAAGACAAAAGGTATCTTTAGAAAAGTGGATCCAGTAAGTATTACAATCATTATCTGCGTAGTTGTTGGCCTTGTAATTGCCACTGTTGTTGGCATAGTTGCATTTATGGCCGGCAGTTCTCATAGAAAAAGTCAGCTGAAGCTACCATCGGTTCTGCCGAAGAAGAAGCAAAAATTATTGAAGAAGCTGTAAAACAGCAGAAGCAAAAAGAAAGAGGCTGTACTGGAAGGTAAAGACGAAATTCATCAGTTGCGTGATGAATCCGAAAAGGAACTTGCAGAACGACGCAAAGAAGTACAGCGTCAGGAACGACGCATTCAGCAAAGAGAAGAATCTCTCGAAAAAAAATGGAGAGTTTAGAGCAAAAGAAGACGCTATTGCTGAAAAGAAACAGCAAGCAGAAGCATTCTTATTAGAAGCCGAAGGAATTAAAGCCAATCAGTTTGAAATATTGGAACGTATCTCCGGCTTTACCGCAGAACAAGCAAAAGAATTCTTATTGAAAAATTTAGAAAACGAGCTTGTACGAAAAAGCTGCTAAAATTATGGATATTGAGCAGCAAACCAAAGATGAGGCAGAAAATTTAGCACGAGAAATTATTACAGTTGCTATTCAACGTTGTGCAGCCGACCATGTTGCAGAAGCAACTATTTCTGTTGTGCAATTGCCAAACGATGAGATGAAAGGCCGTATTATTGGTCGAGGGTCGTAATATCAGAGCCATTGAAACAATGACAGGTGTTGATTTGATTATTGATGATACGCCTGAAACCATTACCATTTCTAGTTTTGAACCGGTTCGCCGTGAAGTGGCAAGAATTGCTTTAGAAAATTAATTGCAGACGGTCGTATTCATCCTACTCGTATTGAAGAGATGATTGAAAAAGCCCGTAGAGAAGTTGATACAACCATTAAGCAAGAAGGTGAACGTGCTATTATCGAAGCCGGTAAACGGTATTCATCCTGAGTTGGTAAAGTTATTGGGACGTATGAAATATCGTACCAGTTACGGACAAAATGTATTAAACCATTCTTTGAAGTAGCATTTTTATCCGGTGTCATGGCATCAGAGTTAGGGCTTGACCCTACGCTTGCTCGCCGTGCTGGTTTACTGCACGATATCGGCAAAGCTCTTGACCATGAAATGGAAGGCTCTCATGTGGAAATCGGTGTAGATGTTGCTCGTAAATACAAAGAACATGAAGTCGTTATTGATGCAATTCAATCTCATCATGGCGACGTAGAACAAAAGCATCATTGCCTGCATTGTACAGGCTGCTGATGCCATTTCCGCTGCAAGACCCGGCGCACGCCGTGAAAACTTGGAAAGCTATATCAAACGTCTTGAAAAATTGGAAGAAGTGGCTTCTTCCTTTGAGGGCGTAGAACGTTGCTTTGCAATTCAAGCCGGCAGAGAAGTACGCATTATGGTAAAACCGGAAGTTGTAAAATGATGATCAAATGGTTTTACTTGCAAGAGATATTTGCAAAAATTGAAAGTGATTTAGAATATCCCGGTCAAATTAAGGTAAACATGGTTCGTGAGAGCCGTACAATTGAATATGCAAAATAAATTGAAAGCAGATATGTATAAACACATATCTGCTTTTGTTTTTCATAAAATTTTACAAATATAAACGAATTAAATTCATTTCTCTAAAACATTATGGTATAATAATTTTATGACTATAGCAAAATTTTTAACTGTTAAAAATATTCTCGCATTTGTATTCATCTATGAAAAACTACAATACAAGTTTTCATATTCTATCATAAAATGTACGATTCAAATCAAGCGGAGGTCTGCCATGAAGGTACTTTGCAATTGGCGATGTTGTCGGAAGTATTGGCTGCAAATTTTGAGGACACAACTGCCAAATTTGAAAAAAAAATATTGACTTGGTAATCGCTAATGGAGAAAATTCAGCAGATGGTAAATGGTATTACTCCTGCTTCTGCTGAGCATCTGTTTACAAGTGGTGTTGATGTGATTACAACGGGAAATTACACATTTCGCCGCAAAGAAAGCTACGATTTGTTTACAGCGAAGACTGTTTGCTGCGCCCTGCCAATTATCCAAAGGGGCTCCCGGTAAAGGAATTTGTATTGTTGATAGGGACGCTATCAAGTAGCGGTTATTAATTTAATGGGCGTTGTATATTTAGAAGCCCTGGATTGTCCTTTTTCAGTTATGGATCGCATTTAGAAGAAATTCACTTCCAAAAATTATTTTAGTTGATTTTCATGCAGAAGCTACCGGTGAAAAAGGTGGTTTTGCGCATATGACGGTTGTGTATCTGGAATTTTTTGGCACACATACACATGTTCAAACAGCAGATGAGCATATACTTCCTCAAGGAACAGGTTTTATCACCGACCTTGGAATGACAGGTCCTGCCATTCTGTTCTGGGGGTTAAAACCGGACTTGATTATAAAAGCTTAGAAGTAAAATGCCTGTACGGTTTGACTTATCCAGCGGCCCCTGCCATCTAGACGGTGCTATATTCGAAATAGATGAAAAACAGGAACTACAATTTCCATAGAACGTATTCATATTACCAAAGCAGAATAGATAGGAAGCATAAATTCTGCAAATACAATTAAAATGAAACTATGTAACATAGTAGCAAAATGAAAAGTTTTGCCTATCGCCAAGAACGTTGTAACCTTCATTTGTTAGAAATTGCATAGCAATTCTTTTATGTTATAACAACCTTGCAACAAGTACAAAATCATAGATTTTGATTATTGACAAGAACGTTGTAACCTTTATTTGTTAGAAATTGCATAGCAATTTCTTTTATGTTATAATAATTATGATTATACAATTTGTAATATAAACTGTACCTATACAGGCACAGCTCTAATTTGAATCAAAATCTGGGGCTATGTAATTTACGTTAAGGAGTGCACAGAATGATAAACGGACTAACCCTGAAAATGCATTTATTTCAGGTGCAAATAATATTTCTAAACATAAAACATGGTAAATGATTTAAACATTTTCCCTGTTCTGACGGCGATACAGGCACTAATATGTCTATGACAATGTCTGCTGCCGCAAATGAATTAATTAAAACAAGAAAGCACTCCATACAGGTGAAATCGCAAAAATTGCAGCTTCGGCTTTATTAAGAGGCGCTCGAGGCAATTCCGGTGATTCTTTCCCTTTGTTCCGTGGTTTTGCAAAAGGAATTGAAGGAAAGAATTTATTTCAGGCATAGACCTTGCGAACGCATTTCGGGTCTTGGTGTGGAAGACGCTATAAAGCTGTTATGAAGCCGACCGAAGGAACCATTTTAACTGTATCCCGTAGCTTGCGAAAAGGAAAGCTGCCGCAGCTATTGAAGATGATACTGTATATGTATGGTCTGCTATTTGTAAAGGCGCTGCGGAAGATGGAAACAACCTGAATTGCTCCCTGTTCTGAAAAAAGCAGGTGTTGTAGATGCCGGCGGAAAAGGATTATGCTTAATTTTAGATGGTATGCTGTCCGTTTTCAAAGACAATGTTCTAATTGCCGATGAAATGCCTGTGAAAAGCGAACAACCATATGAAGATGATTTCTTCCGTAACGCTGCGGCTGAGTTTGACCAAGATATTACTTTTACGTATTGTACGGAATTTATCATTGGCAGAGAAGAAACCTGCACAAAACCACCGTTTGAATTGCGCGCTTACCTAGAAAGCATTGAGACTGCGTGGTGGTAGTAGATGATGATGAAATTATAAAAGTCCATGTGCATACGGAAAACCCGGTCACGCTTTGCAAGAGGCACTTACTTACGGACAATTACTTACCATTAAAATAGAAAATATGAAAGAACAGCATCGCATTGCTGCGGAAGAAGCAGTAAAAGCAAAAGCTGCACAAACGCTGACTTCTCACATATTAGAACCGGTAGAACCAACCGAAGAAATCGGATTTGTTGCTGCTGCGGCAGGTGAAGGATTAGAAACTCTATTCAGCGATCTTGGCTGCGCTCATGTTGTCAGCGGAGGTCAAACCATGAATCCAAGTACAGAGGATATTGTGGAAGCCGTACTCGCCACCCCGCCAAAACTGTTTATGTTCTACCTAATAATAAAAATATTATTTTAGCGGCAGAACAAACCATTCCTCTGGTTACAGACAGAAAAGTCATTGTGCTGCCTACCCGTACTATTCCTCAAGGGTTATCTGCTATGCTCGCATATGAAGGAGAAAGCACTCCTGAAATCAGCGCGCGAATGTTATGATGAATGCCGCAAATGCTGTTGATACCGGATTGATTACATTTGCAGCCCGTGACTTGAATTTGGCGGTCATAAAATGAAGGAAGGCGACATTTTAGGACTGGAAAACGGTAAACTTGAAATCATTGACAAAGATCCTGTACACGCAGCTACTCGTTTGGCGCGCTCTATGGCTAAAAAGGAACCTCCTTTATTACCCTTATTTACGGCGAAATGTGTCTGAAGCAGAAGCGGAAGATGCTTTCCAACGCATTAAATCCAAAGTAGGAAATGAGGTTGAAGTAACTTTAATAAACGGCGGTCAGCCTATCTATTACTTCATTCTCTATTGAATAATCATGGCTTCATTATTTGAACAAGAAATACAAACATTTACAGGCGTCGGCGAAAGCGCGCTAAGCTGTTCCATAAGCTTGGCGTGTTTAGCGTTGGCGCTTTATTGCGTTTTTATCCCCGCACATATGAGGATTGGAGTCAACCGCTTACCATTGACCAAGCGCCTTTTGTTCCCTGTGCCATACGTGCCGTTGTTTTGCATAAACCGATAGAAACACGTGTCCGTAAAGGCATGACTTTATATAAAACATCCGTAACAGATGGCGTGCGCAATTTTACAACTCACTTTTTAATAACCCTTACATTGTCAATGCTTTGACTGAAGGAAAAGAATATATTTTTATGTAAAGTGTCCGGTACCTTTGATGAGAAAAGAAATGAGTGCACCTGAATTTTATCCTGTTTCCTCTGCCCCTTCTGTGTGCCCATTTATCGCCAAACAGAAGGCTTATCTACTCGAATCATCGGCAATGCTGTAAAACAAGCTCTAGCACGATTACCGGAACAAGTCAAGGATCCAATTCCTTATGATACACGCATGCAACATCATCTTTGTGGAGTTGAGATACGCCTTTAGAACAAATTCATTTCCAGATTCTATGGAATCTAAAGAGATTGCCAAAAAGACTGGTATTTGAAGAACTGTTCACGTTGCAGTTAGGACTTCTCGAATTAAAATATCGTAAAAACAAGAAACCCTCCTGCCGCCTTTTATTGATTACAGCAACGAGTTCTTTCAACTGCTTCCCTTCACTTCCCACCGGCGCACAAAAACGCGCCATCGCAGAGGCAATGGCAGATATGACAAACCATAAAATACGAAGTCCTATGAGCCGATTGGTGCAAGGAGATGTAATTTGGTAAAACAGCTGTTGCTGCCGCCTTATGTTATTCTTGTTATTAAAATGGAGTACAAGCAGCATTAATGGCTCCTACTGAAATTTTAGCACAGCAACATTACGCCTCCATTTCCAATATGTTAAAGGATACAGGCATTTCTGTAGGTCTGTTGACTGGGTCTGTATCGCCTGCAAAAACGAAAGCTATTCGAACAACTTCAAGACGGTTCTATACAAATGGTGATAGGTACCCATGCACTTATCAGTGAAACTGTAGCATTCCAAAATCTTGGTCTTGTCATTACAGATGAGCAGCACCGTTTTGGTGTTGCTCAAAGGAGTTTGTTGGCTGAAAAGGCAATCATCCTCATATGCTGGTTATGTCCGCTACACCAATTCCCAGGACATTGGCATTGATCATCTACGGGATTTGATATATCTGTTTTAGACGAACTTCCTCCGGGACGTCAAACTATAGAAACATATGCAATCAGCAGCCAAAACGGGCACGGGCTTTACAATATATTCGCACTCATTTGGACGCAGGACAGCAAGCATATATCATCTGTCCTTTGATTGAAGAAGGTACCAATGATATGTCCAGTGTAGTGGAGTATGCAAATGCTCTGCAAACAGAAACATTTCCGGATAAAGTGATTGGTATCCTACATGGTAAAATGAAACCCAAAGAAAAGATACTGTTATGACTGCATTTGCAAATGGAAAAATCGATCTTCTTGTTTCTACCACTGTTGTGGAAGTGGTGTTGATGTTCCAAACGCAGTTATTATACTAATTGAAAATGCGGAAAGATACGGATTATCTCATTACATCAACTGCGTGGCCGTGTAGGGCGAGGAACCATGAAATCAACTTGTATTCTGGTTTCAGATGCAAAAATGAAGAAGCAATTGCACGATTAAAAATCATGTGCAGTACATCAGATGGTTTCCGTATTGCAGACGAAGATTTGCGTTTACGAGGACCGGGAGACTTTTGGAGAAAAGCAACATGGTTTACCTGATTTAAAATTGCCAACATGGCAGAAGATATGGAAATACTCAAAGAGGCACAATCAGCAGCCAGAAATGTGCTTTCCTGTGACCCTAAGTTGGAGCATCCTGAGCATCGAGGATTAAAAGGACAAGTAAAACTCCTTTCCGTATTTGGAGGTCAAGGATTCCAATATGACGAAAAAGACGAATCGCATTCTTTACGATTCGTCTTTTTATGTTCTATTTATTTTACTTTTATCATAGAGATATGTCTTCAAATAACTGCTCTATTGTAATGGCTAACGCTTTGCAAAACAAATAATTTCTTGATCTAGTACTACATTTTGTCCCTGCTCAATTTGGTGTAGTCCTTTGCGCTCAACAATAATCCTTCTTTCTAATTCTGCACAACATTGCTCCAAAGACAAACCTTTCTTTCTATATCTTTTATATTTTCACCACATATATTTTTCCTGTCACCGTCTATTCTTGACATAAAGCCCTCCCAAATCTTCACATACAATATTTACGATACCATATATTTTGTATTCTCTCCGTATCGATTATATCATTCCTGCTGAATAAGTTAAACTGCACTACATACAAAAACCAAATAAAAAAGCTGATACAAGAGTATTTTACTCCAGTATCAGCTTTTATCCATTAATTGTGAATTATACTAACTATTTTTCTAATGCTAGTAATGAATTTAACAAGAATATCTTTTATTTTTGTTTAGGTTTTGAAATTTGCTGCATCATAATGGCATACTGCCGACGCAGAACAACTCCACAATCACATCCGCAAGATTTTGCCTTTTTCTTATCTCTAATTAACTTCTTTACAATAATCAGGCTTACAACCGCTAAAGTAATTACTCCGGCTAAAGAGTTCCCAATTGTTTACAAAGAAATCCAGCATTGTAATCCCTCCTTAGAAGTCTATACTTTCACTTTCTTTTTCGATATATCGCTTTTTATATGGACGGAACAGCATGAATAATA
>SCPP01001604.1_pt1 | contig 12037 bp, 15 predicted proteins | sample 6106811 | NCBI WGS metagenome assembly SCPP01 (sample SAMN10720449, study PRJNA508395) | human gut metagenome | isolation source: Participant 2 stool, 15 month | host: Homo sapiens | collected 2018
TATGTAGTGATTGTATCTTCAGGCAACCCATATCGATGAATTCTATCTTTAGATTGGATGAAATGAGCTGCGTTAAAAGATCTTTCTAGGTATATTGCATTATGGCATTTCTTATGCAAAGAAATAGATTCAGCGACAGCAGATGGGTTTGCTATGATAACATTAAAAGACGAGTTGTCCGAATTGAATTCTCTACGATAAATTCTCTTGTTTCCATCTGACTTTCAAACTCATCATCAGCGGTTTCGACAGGAGTGACCCCATACAAAGACTTAGAAGGAATTCCCATGTCGCTTAAACATTGACTCATTTTCTCAATATTGCGTATAAATGATGCCCAAATGACCACTTTTCCACCTTGAGAAATGATATCTTTAACAATCTCACAAGCTTTAATAAACTTATTTGGCATCTCATTACTCACAAATTGGAGGATATTGCTAATGAAGATGCTATCCTCTTTCGATTCTACTATGGGATTTCCATCCTCATCAAATGCGCCATTAAAAGAGTGTCTTAATAGCTCTGGGTTTGTGGCAGCCTGCATGAGACGAATCATTTTAGCTTGGCGAATTTTTTTCAGATAAGGAGAATCATTGTCTTCATCAAAAGATTGCATAAGTTTGTTCTCTATCGTATCATAAACAATCCTCTGAGTATCAGACATAGGAACCGGTATTTCCTTATAAGTTGCAGGAGGAATGTTTAAGTCGCTCTTCTTTATCCGAATGAAGAAAGGTGATATTCTCTCAATCAAATCCGGTATTCGGTTATCATCCGAATTGGCTGACATATTAGAAAGCTGTGCAACATTATATGAGATAATATCTCTGTCTGGCCAGATAAATTTGAACAGATTATACAAGTCTTCATAGCCATTGGGAGCGGGTGTACCGGTAAGGACAACTCGGGACGTAGCAAGTTTTGCCAACTCCATAGTAGATGCAGCGGTTATTGCTCCTTGAGTGTTTTTTATTTTATGCGCTTCATCAAGTACAACCATCACTTTGTTACGTGATAAGAAGAAACAAAGATCATCTTTTATCGATATAACCGACTGATATGATGCAATCGTTAATTCACATGTATCAATTCCATGTAAATACAACGATTTCTTTTCCTTAGAAAGGCCACCAATCAATCTCATAGACTCAACCTTTCTACCGAAACATTCCTGATATTCATGTTCCCATGGACCAAACGAACTAAGAGGACCAATTATAAGCAGTTTATCGACGTGCTTGGGATTAGACTTAGGTAAATGTTTCAAATAAGCGTAGGCGCCATATACGATACTTGTTTTACCAGCTCCAGGGACAGAAAAATTACAGGCATTTTGTGCAAACGCCATATGGTAAGCAGACAGCATCTGTAAGGTATATAAACGACGTGTCTGCATATTTTTTACTAACGATTCTTTGAAGTCTTCAAATTCAGAAACAACAGGATGGTTCTCTCGAATGTCTTTAGCCTTCTTGGAGAACTCCGCAAAGCTCTGTTCCCTATCTTCAAATGCTTTTATCTCTTCGCTTACATTTTCATCGAAATGAATCTCACATTTTCCGTATTTTGCTAGTACAGATACATGAGACATGATGGTATTAATGTCCGTTACGTCTTCAATGACAATATCTGCTCCAGAAACTGAATGATGTAGATTTCGACGTAAATACATCATAGCAAAGCGATTCTGTAAAATTTTTATAGTATCACCATGTATCACAAATCCCTTGTCCAAGGATTTTATTAACAAAACTCCTGTATCAGCCATTAATTTGAGCCTTTAAAGATTTCGCCTTTTTTATAAGATCATCCAATCCCTTCGATATAGAATCTGCATTATTTTTAAAGCCATTAGAACTGCTATCAATTGAATCCAATGCACTATTTGCCTTATTGATAAGAATTATAGGTGCATTAGAATTCAGCTGACTATCTATTTCATCTTGAGCTTTTTTAAAGGTTGCAGTCATGACAGGGGTCAACTTCTTTCTCCAGTCTGCATCTCTTGCCTGTAAACATGGAGTAATATCGATTCCAGATGCATTTTTAACGTAGTCTTCGATAGGTTTCTCTATATAGGAAGATACTATTTCCTGATGATTTTCAAAGAATCTATTCCAGCGTTCTTTTGAACCAAAAATGCTGCTACTATTTTGTGTCGGCTTCATAAAATGTCACGAATATCGTTTTGCGGAAGATTCAAACGGATGTAGTCAAACGCAACACCGAGCATGTTGTTTATGTCTTCGTCGGTGTAATTCCACATATTGGCAACACCTGATTTATATTGTTTTAAAGCTATGTTCAGCTTTTGAAACGAGTCTTCATGGCCTTCCGCCATGGTATATATACCATCATACTCGTAGAAGCCGAGATACATATCCATCAACTCAAGAATTTCAATGTTTTGGTCAACTTCTTTTTTATTTATACCCATGAAGCTAGCTATCTCATCTCTTGTGAAGCCTGCGTCTTCAAGGTCTTTGCACTTAAGATATTTCTCAATAGGATTATAGTCTACCTTCTCATCTTCCCCCATCTGAAAAGATGTCTCTAACTGAAGGATGTCCTTTTTAGTTGCACTCTCAGGGAGTATAACAGCTTTAAAAAATTTACATCTGTCCTTCTCCTCCTGAATTGAATGAGGATCTTTGAGGATTTTGTTCATTAAAGAAGCCCTTCTGTTACCATCAATTATAACACCATCCGATGAGACGATTCCGAATTTAATCTGACCGGTTTTTCGCAAGCTATCCAGAGTGTTCTTGTTGGCTTCCTTTTTCGATTTCCACAAGAATGTCTCAATCAAAGTGATATCAGAATCTAATTCTGGGTTGAGGGTATGACTCTGCTTCTCATAGGATTTCACAACACTACCAATACGTCCATTGTATTGATTATAGATGAGAGCTTCCATTGGTATCTCCCAAACCTTAAAAGGCTTCAGTACACCACGATAAAGTAACTGGTAACCCGTTGCAAAAGGCTCGCCTTTTTGTACGCTCTTTAGAACTTCTTTTCTTTCTGCTTGTAACATATGCTATAGTTTTATTATTTCTTTAAGGTCTTCTATGTGCTGAAGGTTCAAACAATAGTCGCAATAATCCCATGCGTCACGTAAATCCGACTGTCTTCCAATCCAACCTGCGCCATCAAGAACAACGATCTGTTTTGCTTCTACATTCTTATTGCGAATAAAATCGCGCAAGTCTTTAATGCTTCTTTTAAAGTCAGTCTGACCTCTTGACGTTGTGATGTTGAAACTATATTTCAAATAAAATATTGGTAAGTTCTTGCCTGGACACTCAATAGCGTAATTCACCTGAATATCTCTTGTTCCATTGCCTATGGGGTCAACTTTAGGAGCACGAACTAGTTTCAGATTCAATATTTTACAGATTTCATTTAAAGTATCATCAATCTTTGCTATGTTTGCATTCGATAAATCCGAGTTGTACTGAGTATCGAATTCTTTGTTAATTAAAAATGCGAGGAAATCGTCATTCTTAAGTCGGTTCATAACATTGTCATCAATAATAAAATTGGCGAGTTTGAAACCCGGCAGTTGTGCTTTTAAAGAAGAGTCACAACTACCTTTCAAGAACAAGTTACAAACGCGTTCCATCATTGTATCATTTGTAAGCATGTATTTCCGAGTCTGTTTTGCATCCCATTCTGTTTGGAAAATCATTCCAAGTTGAATGCGGAACATGGAGATTACACGTTTGAACATTTCGTTGCTCACGCCAAGAATAACTAAAAGATTCGAAAGAGAATCTTCGTAAGTCCTTATGTAATTTTGAAGACCTGCACGGCTGTTAATCAAACTCATTTCAGCTTTGAGTTGATTAATCTTCTCTTTTCTTAGATTAGCATATTTCGTCAATATTATCGTTGACAAAGAATAAAGTCATCGATTGAAGAAAGCTGTTGTAAGGAATCTTTTCATATCAGTTCGCAATAAGTTTTCTTAATAATCTGTCGGAAATTACCTTAATAACAGGAACACAGACAGAGTTACCTAATAAGTCAAAAGCTATTTCGTGACCATCTTTTCTATTTTCAAGATAATTAAGGTCATAGTCTTCATAACCAAAGAGCTTTAATCCTTCAGAAATAGAAAGATGACGAATACCATCACCATCAACGACACCAACTCTAGACATGTCCATAGCGACTAAGGTCGGAGTAATGTCATTTGAATCAAGGAACTGGCTATATTCGAAGCTCAGTTTTCCTGTTACAATATTATACCCTTTAGGTTTAGTCGCATCTGGTTCTCGCCTATAACCGATATTCCCATTAGCCTCAATAAGTATCTTTTTCTTTGGGTGCTCAAAGGTGAGATAACCTTTCTTAACAAGATCGTCAAGCATTTCTGGAAGTCTGATGTCATTATAGAACGTTTGAATCTGTTCCAACGTAAGAGGCATACCGTCCATCCAATCAATACCGATAATTTGTGCCCATTTCTTTTTTCTACGTTCTTTTAGGAGTATATTAAGAAGTTCCTTCTGTTTTTTTGTCACTTTTCCTCGTAGCTCAAGATCCCAACTATGTATGTTCCTTGAACCACCACGCTTGTCCTTGATATATTTGCCTTCAATTTCTTCAGGTTTGTAATGTTTGAGCAATGCTTTTGCAAAGTCCCCATTGTCTGTTGGTAGACCAGACTCCTTTACTTCACCAAATTTCTTGGACGAATGAGGTAAATCTTTCACATCTATTTTCCCCCTTGTCTTGTCTATACCAAGAATATATACACGTTTCCTTGACTGAGCTAATCCAAAATCAGCTGAGTCTAGCAATAATACCTCTACATTATAACCTGCAAGTTCCAATTTCGTTACGATGGTAGTAAGAGTCTTTCCATAAGGGCTTCCTTTAACCTCTCCTCCGTGCTTCATCAAACCTTCCACATTTTCTAGGATAAAGCCTGCGGGTTTCTGACCTCTCTGAGTAAATTCGTGAATGATACGTTCTATCTCGAAGAATAGTGTACCTCTTGTATCTAAGAAACCCAAGCCTTTTCCAGCAGCACTGAATGGCTGGCATGGAAATCCGCCGAGCAGAACGTCTATTCCTTCCGGAATCATATCTGCATGGACGTCATATATATTGTAGTCAACTTTCTCGTTTGGATATCTATTTTTGAGGGCTTCGATAGCAGCAGGTTTGATTTCAGAAGTGAGGGCACATTGTGTCTTGACACCTAAATCACTTGCGGCTTGTTCAAATCCAATTCTAATACCACTAAGGCCAGCAAATAAATCTATAAATCCTCAAATCCGCAACTAAGCTCTTCAGCGTCCTTCTTGCGTCTAAACGTCCTCTCATCACTGAATTAGCAGATAAATTGAGGCTGAAATACCCACTTCTGCCCACAATATCCCCTTGCCCCACTATGCGACTTGAGGCAATACGCAGTATCATACCCATAAGTTGTAGGCGTTATCCAAAATCAGTCTAAAAATATCTGCGTAAGCATTATTACAGGTATAGATATTCAGCACATACCGCCTTGATGTTCTGATCCACTTGGCTGGTACAGAGACAAACCTGAAGACAAACGCTTTTATGCGACTTGTTGCATTGAGTCCGAACCTCTTTACGTCAAGTCTGTGGATAATGGCCTTGTAGAAATTACGGATAAGTGCCGTAAGAAGGAACACAGTGTTCTCTGCCATGAAGGATTTGGGCAATCTGTCCCACCCGAAACCATTGTTCATATCATCGAAGATACGTTCCTTTCCTCCACGAAGGTTATAGAACTCGACAATTTCTCTTGTGGAAGATTCATAGTCGTTAGTCAGGATACAACGGTATGTGTATTCTCCTTCCCAAAGATCCAGCACACCGTCCATCCGTTTCTGTCTTTGAATCACAAGTCGGTATGCTTTACCCTTCCACTTCTCAACAAGAATAGAGTTCAATTCGAACTCAATGCCATTGATTTCCTCAGTCTTCCAGCCTCTAAGAGCAAAGATGTCATTGTAGAGCGAACTGCAGCGGTTTGCGCGGATATAGAAGGATTTGCTGTGTTTCTCTATTTCCTCCACGATTTCCTCGGAACATGATCCACAATCAGCTCTGAAACGATTGATTGTAAGTCCGTTCTGCTCAAATCTCTCAAAGAATCTCTTCAGCGTGTCCTTCTGATGAAAACGAACGTTGGTGTTACCATCGCTATTCTCAATGCCAACAATCAAGTCGTCAATAACCGCCACGCCAGGGCGATAACCAAGGAACTTCTTGTATGTAGGCTTTGCATCATACTTCTCAGTCTCTATGAACTGATGGTCGAAATCAACATCATACATCTCGCCCTCTTTCAGTTGGCCGGATGCAAACATACAATTGAGCAGTAAGGTATTGAGTGTGTCAGCCGTGTTGAAATCGTAGTTCTTACCCGTATCTGATGTGTATGAGATGTTTCCTTGCGTCAGTTCCTTTATCGCTCTGAGGATAGTATCAGAACTACAAGTACGAAGTGTCGGATGGAGCGAGAGATGGTTCATCAAATGAGTAGTGACATCCTCAATGCATGAGCCACCACAGAAGTAGATACTCATGAGGGAACGGACGATTTCACTGTACTGATAACCGAACGAGCTACACCTTAGACCGAGTGTCGAGTCGATTACAGATGACAATGTGGAGTCAAATTGCTCCATGATTGAAAATATTCCTCCAAAAGGAGTGAGCTTCTCGGATTTTATTTGTATTTTTGCCATGCCTGATGAGGTTTTGTTTGATTATTTTTTTGCAACACTAAGTTAAGTGAATCCTCTGACATGGCAAAATCCTGAGCAACTTTTTGTTGCTCAGGTACTTAAAAAAAATATTTTATAATAGTGTTGCGGAATTAAGGTAAATGTATATTTTTCTTTCACTTTTTTCATTTACTTTTCCGTTTCATACAAATCTTTCAAATCACACTGCAGCACTTGTGATATCTCTATTAATTGCGGTGCGCTTGGTTGTGTAGTATTGGTACACCATCGGCTTATTGTCATTTTTGATACACCAAGCTGCTCTGCCAAATATGTATTTGTGATCATCTTCTCAGCCAAGACAACTCTAATTCTATTTTTATATACTTTCTTCTCCATAGAAAAAAACATTTCCACATTTATGTGCAAAAATAAACAATTCTGTTTAATTCATCAAGTGATATATACAGGTATGGGGCTATAATGTTTTCTTTTCTGTTTCTTCTTTTATCCTTCTCTCTCTAACTTTGTCTACGCCCGGCATTTTTTTAGCCAATACACTTTCTCCGGCAGGAAAATAGATAGGAAAAACTTTATATAAGAAACTTACAATATCATTACGCTTCTTTCCCATATTGAAAAAAGCAGAACAAACAAAATACATAAGATCCTCAAATCCGCAACTAAGCTCTTCAGCGTCCTTCTTGCGTCTAAACGTCCTCTCATCACTGAATTAGCAGATAAATTGAGGCTGAAATACCCACTTCTGCCCACAATATCCCCTTGCCCCACTATGCGACTTGAGGCAATACGCAGTATCATACCCATAAGTTGTAGGCGTTATCCAAAATCAGTCTGAAAAATATCTGCGTAAGCATTATTACAGGTATAGATATTCAGCACATACCGCCTTGATGTTCTGATCCACTTGGCTGGTACAGAGACAAACCTGAAGACAAACGCTTTTATGCGACTTGTTGCATTGAGTCCGAACCTCTTTACGTCAAGTCTGTGGATAATGGCCTTGTAGAAATTACGGATAAGTGCCGTAAGAAGAAGGAACACAGTGTTCTCTGCCATGAAGGATTTGGGCAATCTGTCCCACCCGAAACCATTGTTCATATCATCGAAGATACGTTCCTTTCCTCCACGAAGGTTATAGAACTCGACAATTTCTCTTGTGGAAGATTCATAGTCGTTAGTCAGGATACAACGGTATGTGTATTCTCCTTCCCAAGATCCAGCACACCGTCCATCCGTTTCTGTCTTTGAATCACAAGTCGGTATGCTTTACCCTTCCACTTCTCAACAAGAATAGAGTTCAATTCGAACTCAATGCCATTGATTTCCTCAGTCTTCCAGCCTCTAAGAGCAAAGATGTCATTGTAGAGCGAACTGCAGCGGTTTGCGCGGATATAGAAGGATTTGCTGTGTTTCTCTATTTCCTCCACGATTTCCTCGGAACATGATCCACAATCAGCTCTGAAACGATTGATTGTAAGTCCGTTCTGCTCAAATCTCTCAAAGAATCTCTTCAGCGTGTCCTTCTGATGAAAACGAACGTTGGTGTTACCATCGCTATTCTCAATGCCAACAATCAAGTCGTCAATAACCGCCACGCCAGGGCGATAACCAAGGAACTTCTTGTATGTAGGCTTTGCATCATACTTCTCAGTCTCTATGAACTGATGGTCGAAATCAACATCATACATCTCGCCCTCTTTCAGTTGGCCGGATGCAAACATACAATTGAGCAGTAAGGTATTGAGTGTGTCAGCCGTGTTGAAATCGTAGTTCTTACCCGTATCTGATGTGTATGAGATGTTTCCTTGCGTCAGTTCCTTTATCGCTCTGAGGATAGTATCAGAACTACAAGTACGAAGTGTCGGATGGAGCGAGAGATGGTTCATCAAATGAGTAGTGACATCCTCAATGCATGAGCCACCACAGAAGTAGATACTCATGAGGGAACGGACGATTTCACTGTACTGATAACCGAACGAGCTACACCTTAGACCGAGTGTCGAGTCGATTACAGATGACAATGTGGAGTCAAATTGCTCCATGATTGAAAATATTCCTCAAAAGGAGTGAGCTTCTCGGATTTTATTTGTATTTTGCCATGCCTGATGAGGTTTTGTTTGATTATTTTTTTGCAACACTAAGTTAAGTGAATCCTCTGACATGGCAAAATCCTGAGCAACTTTTTGTTGCTCAGGTACTTAAAATATTTTATAATAGTGTTGCGGAATTAAGGAAGATCTTGCTGACTACGTATCTTTTGCTGAATGGATATAGAGGAGCGATTATCAAGTCATGTTCTGCAAATGCGTAAGCACTTGCAAGAATTGCTTTTGTTCTTCCTCGGCAAACATCTTGATTTTATTTGCCAGCCATTCAAGTTCTCCTTGCAGAAGTGCTTTTTGCTTTTCGTTTTGCTCTTTCAATAGAATGGAAACTTTTTCCTGTTCTTTTACAGTAAGGGCTTCTTCTAATTTTGATTCTTGCGTTTTTACAATATTGTACTTTTCCATATATGCTACAGCTATAAAAATATCCGACAGCAATAGCAAGATCAATACTGCATGAAATCTGATTTTAGCCTTTATATCAGTTTGTATATCTATATAATCGCAAGTCATAACAGTTTCATCAGTATCATAAGCGTTGCGCTCACATACAAATGTATATTATTTATTTTCAACATAGCTATATAGTACCTTAAAAAAAATAATCAGCAAAAAAATTCATAGGTAGACATACGCATTTAATGATAAATTTTTCATATTTCCGAAAAAAACGACGGCAAAGGGGATTCTGTAGTAAAGTGGCAGTTTACAGAATACACCCGATGCCCTCTAAATTGTTTACTCAATTGCCACGTAATATCTCTATTATACTTTCGCTTTTTGTGCCTGTAGTTTCGAATTTAACTTCTCAGCCTCCTTTTGCATGTTCTCGGAAGCGTGCTTGATGTAGTATAGCATTCCTTCGGTTCTTCCTATCTCTCGACCGGAATTGAAAGCGGCTTGCAGTTCTGGAGTGGAGTACTTGCCCATTTCGGAGGGTTGGGCCGTCCTTTTGCCGTTACTATTGTTGGCGGCATTGGAATCCTTGGAATTGATAGACATATATAATAAAAAAAGGTATTCGTGCCTTTCCTGCTGTCTATCACATTCCAAGGGATGTTGTGGTCCCATTACAGTTCCACACAGGGGTACACGAATACCAAATATCGTTATACAATAAATGTGTGTGCATAAAAAATGCCCACCTCCCTTAGTTAAATATGATAGACACCACAAAGATGAGCACTAATTCTGAATCCCACAAGAAAAAATAGAAATACCTTTGCGTTTTCATCTTGTTGTGCTATTTTTGCGTTATGTGGAAAGAGAAATTAGGAAACTATTTGATTGATGTCTCGAAATATATCTTTACAGGTGTAGTGGTAGCGTCTTTATTCAAGGATATGGAAGATAATAAGTGGCTGATTTATGGCCTAGGCTTTACGTCTTCTATTTTAGCCTTAATAGCAGGATTGGTATTAACGAATAAGAAAAAGGAGGATAAGTAATGGGAGCTATAATTGGATTCGCCGTGATAGGCATACCTTGTGCCGCATTTTTGATCTATTGCCTTACGCCTTCTGGCAAACAATGGCTTAGATCCAATCACATGATTTGACAAGATAGATTCTTATAGGAATAATTGAAATGAAGCCTGCCGGTTGTCCGGTGGGCTTTTTTTATACCCGGAATTTTCTTTCTCTCCCTTATATTTTAAACAGAAAACTCTTATGACAATTTTAGATTTAATCAAAGCGGCATGTAAGACAAAAGGCGTGCCGGAGAAGTATGCGGAACGTATTCAAAAGACGTTCAAGATTGAGAAAGCCGAGGGGATGGAGGCTTTCGTGGACCTGTTCAAGGATAATATTCTTCCGGCAATCAAGAAGCGGAGAATGAAGCTAAGACTACGGCTGAAACGGCCGCTGTCGCCGCTTATGAAGCCAAGCATGGGTTGAAGGATGGTAAACCGGTAGAAGATCCGGATAAGAACAAGAAAACGGAAGAAGAACTGTTGAAGGATCTTAGCCCGGAACTGAAAGCTTATCTGGAAAGTATGAGGAAGAGCGTCGATGATATGGCTAAGAAGGTGGGCGATTCCATTACCAACTCGGCAAACGAGGCTAAGAAAGAAACAGTCCGTAAGCAGTTGAAAGATGCTGGTCTTCCGGATAACTGGCTGGGACGTGTGGACTTGGCTTCGGAAACCTCTATCGAGGATCAAATCAAGGCGCTTTCCGAAGAGTTTACCGGAATCCAGCAAAAGGCGATCGATGATGCCGTGGCCCGTGGTGATTACGCTCCCGGTTCCGTGAATCTTCCGGAGCGTTCCGAGGCGGATTGGGCGAAGCTGATGGATCAGGATGCCGACAAGAGTGCGAATAATCCCGGTGTGGTGAACCTGGGTATTGAATAATCCAAGAAAAGTGTAACGTTATGTACAGAAAAAGAGAAAGAGAATTCCAGTATCCTCCCGGAATTGAAAAGATTATTGAGGATGTGATCGGCGGTGGGACGATTGACCGCCGGGATTTGCGGAACGCTTTGTTCAATGGCAAGTCGTTGGACGAGCTTCCTCCGATCGTGATCGTGGTGAAAGATCCGGAAACGGGGCTGTATCATGTATTGAAGACGGCGATGGCTTCCGATGCTGGCAATGAAACTACTTATAAGGTGTCCAAGAATCATCTGTTTGGTGTGGGTGACTTCGTGACGATTGGTGGAGCTTTGACAGGCGCGTCCGATAAGATCACGGCTATTGATAAAGAGTAATGCGAGTTTGATACGATCACGTTGGAAGCGACTATCGGTGCTGCCGCAAAAGGTCAGGTATTGGTTCAGGCTAAAGACAAACAGGCTGCGAAACGCCAAGTTGCCTTATATGATGGCAATTGGTTGTCACGATGAATAAAGTCGACTTGACTGTGGCCAACCAGCAGTCGGGTTATTGGTAATAGGTACGGTAAACGAATCCCCGTGATATATATTAATGTCGTTTATCCGTTTTGTAATCCATTAAAATCAGATATATGGAAAGAAGTTTAATTAAGCAAGTGAATAAAAGAACATGGCGGCCCGTTTGAATACCCGTCATGGCTGAAACCGGTTCCGAACTTCTTCGGGGTGAAAAGAAAGACCTCGTTGAAGTGGGAGACTCTGACCGGTGAGAAAGGCGCTCCCGGTAATGGCAGACGTGATCTCTTTCGACGCTTCCGCACCGCAGAACCCGTGAGGTGATCAGCAAGCTGTCCG
>SCPP01001661.1_pt1 | contig 12027 bp, 8 predicted proteins | sample 6106811 | NCBI WGS metagenome assembly SCPP01 (sample SAMN10720449, study PRJNA508395) | human gut metagenome | isolation source: Participant 2 stool, 15 month | host: Homo sapiens | collected 2018
GCCCATCGGCAGATCGGAAAACAGCATGGTCTGGGCACGGCCCTCGGCATAGGATACGCCGGCCATCAGGTCGATTTCGCCCTTTTGCAGCATGTTCAGCGAATCCGGCCAGTTTGCTTCGATGTAATGATAGGTCCAGCCAGTATATGCGGCGACGGACTGCTGATATTCGTAGCCGTAGCCGCTGCGTTCGCCGTTCTCGCAGGTGATGTTGTAGGCGGAATCCGGATACCATGCAACTCGCACGACAGAGGAATCCTGCACAGCGGCGGCTGTGTCCTGCAGCAGCGGCATAAGCAGGCAGAGGCACAGCAGCAGACAGCCGTACCGTTTCAGTCTGGTTGTAATTCTGTTCATATGCCCCTCCGTAAGCCGGAATGCGTCCGGCTTTTCTCTGTAAAAGGAAAAAGATGCACTGCTGCATCGGTAATGCATCTGTGCATCTCAAACGAGGCAGCTGGCTGCCATTTTACAGGCCCTGTGAAGCTGGCTTCGCAGTCATTGCGAAAGCGGCTTCTTAGCTTTGCGCCGCAGGCTTTCGCCTGGTTTGCTGAATATTTATTTGTTTATTATATTTTATTATAGGTGAAGAACGACAGGGTTGCAAGAGAAAGACGCAAAATCGACCGCGATTTCAATAGAATGCGGTATTAAAAATTGTTTGATTGATATACAGAACAGAGGGAACCAAATCGCACGGCATCTCGTCTAATCAAGTAATAAGAGAAAATACAGCGGCCGTGCGCCGCACCGCTCAAGAAACGAGGTGTCCGTTATGAAAAAACGATTGTTCCCCCTGTTCCTTGCACTTTTGCTGCTGCTTTCCGCCTGCGGAGCAGGCGTCGGCAATTCGGCATCGGCGGCAGCCGGTGACAGCGGCAGTATGCCGGATGACGCGAACGGCTGGACCGAGGACGCGTCGGCAGATACCGCTGAGAGCGGTGCGGACTTTTCTGCGGTGAGAAAGAATGCCAAGCTGATTTTGAACGCCAATCTGACGCTCGAAACGCAGGATTTCGACAAAGCCTCTGCAGATATTGAGAAAATGGCAGCGGATGCAGGCGGCTATCTTGAATCGAGCAGTCTTTCCGGCGATGCAGGCAGCCGGCATGCAAGCTATGTCCTGCGTATTCCGCAGGAGAAGTTTGAGGTGTTTTACGAGCAGCTCGGCAGCAGCGTGCATGTGGTGTACAGCTCGCGTTCGAGCGAGGACGTGACCGAGCAGTATACCGATATCGAAACCCGTCTGGCAACGCTGACCACCAAGCACGAGCGGCTGCTGGCGCTGCTCGATCAGGCGGATAAGATGGAGGATATTATCTCGCTCGAGAACGCGCTGGCCGACTGTGAATACGAGATCGACTCGCTGACCGGCTCTAAGCGCCATTACGATGATCTGGTCGGATTTTCGACCTTCTATGTGGATCTGGAAGAGGTGCAGACGCTGACCGCAACGCCTGCGGGCAGCGGCTTTGGCGCACAGCTCACGCAGGCGGCTAAGACCGGAACACGCGGTCTGGTTGACGCGGTTCGAGCGCTCATCGTCGGTGCGGTGATGTTCTGGCCGGTGATCCTGCTGGCTGCTGCCGGAGGCGGCACTGTTGCGGTCCTGCGCCGTCGGCGTAGGAAGACGCGTGAAGCCGAGCAGACGGAGATTCCGACAGAAAAAGAAGAACGGTAATACAGGTGCAAAAGGAGCGCAGATTGCAAACATCTGCGCTCCTTTTGTCTTTCCTTGTGTAGTCATGTTATACCGCATATCAACAGCCAATGCAAGTAGATCCGACTGCGCCGGAAGATATTTCTCTGCCTAAGTGAGGGAATATGCACAATATCATGGGCGCTTATTTGGATAGTTTTTATACTATGGTTAAATACATTTGGCTGATTCCTCCAAAGTGTGATATGATTAAATCATTCAGGAGAGAACAAGAAACGGAGAGAAAACCATGAAGCGATGGAAAGGGGCGGCATTGCTGCTGCTCTGCACAGTTGTGCTGTTGCGGCTGCTGCAGGGATTGGCACAGCCGGAAAAAGAGAATGCCCATGTGCCGGTGCTTGGCATTGTCACCACGGCGGCAGAGGATGACCGGCGAGAAGCGCAGTCCGAAGCGCTTGTACATGCGGCGGAGGAACATGGCTTCAAAGTGCTGGAAATGCCGGTCGAGCGCACGCAGGAGGCACAGATTGAAGCCGTGCGTGCGCTGATCGTGTATCAGGTGGACGCAATCGCATTTACGCCGCTGGTGGAAAGCGGCTGGGACAACGTGCTGCGCGAAGCAAAATCCGCCTCCGTGCCGCTGCTGTCGATAGACCGCGCGATACGCGGCGTAGATGATGTGCCGCTGCAGCATATAGGATTTGATTATGCGTTGCTCGCCGAGCAGGCGGCGGATGCGCTTCTGCAGCAGCGCATGCCGCGGGACGGTGTACTGGAGCTTTACGGCACGGTAAATGCTTCGGACGCAAGAGAGATTGCACGCGGCTGCCGCGCGTCTCTGGAGGAACACGGGTTGACCGTAACCTACAGCCTGTGCGGCGACGGCATGCGCTCGCGCGGCTGCGAAATACTGGAGGAGATGGAGGACCATCTGGACGAAATCGGCTACATTTTCGCTCAGAATGACGCGATGGCGCTCGGTGCGGTGGATTATCTGCACAGCCACGGCCGCAAACCGGGCAAGGATGTGCTGATTTGTGCGTTTGGCGGCGGTGCGGAGCTGCGCGCGCTGCAGAAAAAAGGGGAGGTTGCCGTAATCGGTGCGCTGGATGACACCCAGCTGGCCGAGCTGACCGCAGACGCAGCCCAGCAGATTGCGAAGGCACCGTGGAAGCCCTATATCGCTCTGGCGGACACCGCCGTGCTGACGGAGGAGGGAACAGCCGATGCGTAAATCCCATCACAGCCTGCACGGCTTGCTGCGGCGGTCGCTGCTGCGCAGTGTAGTCTGCATGATTTTACCGGTGTGCGTGCTGGCAGGTCTGCTGGTTGTGCTGACACAGCGCTATGGCGCGGATATTGCATTGACGACCCGTGCCTCCGAGGTGCGCACTGTGCTGGTGCAGGACCTGCCGGATGAGGTGTGGAACGTGGTTTCCGGTCGTATTTCCTTCGAGGATGGACGGCAGCGGATGCTGATCGACAGTGCTCTGTGGGAACTGAACGATATGCTGGACAGTGCCGGAGAGGACGAGGCACAGTACCTCAACGCGGCGCTGCGCGCCATCCGCACGATCGACAGCTACGTTGATCAGCTGGAAACGCAGATGGACGCCGGTGCCGCAGTCAGCCGCAACGAATCGCTGTACCGCGAGATTCACAGCGTCGGCCATCTGGCGGGCAGCATGCTTGACCGCTATATCGAGAATGAGATCGCCCGCATGGGCCGTTTCAACGCCCGCATTCAGCACGGACTGGGTGCGGCAGCGCTTGCACTCATTGCGCTGGTCGGCGTGATGATCTGGCTGACTATTCGGGCATCTGACAATCTGGAAGGTGCGATCGGCGCGTCTTTGCGGCAGCTGGAGCAGTTTGCCAACCGCATTGCCGCTGGTGAGCTGACCGAGCGCGTCCCGCCGACCGAGATCGACGAGCTGCATCTGCTGACACGCGATCTCAATACAATGGCGGAGCAGCTGGGTGCGCTCATTCATGAGCGGGTCGAGCAGGAAAAGACCATCAAAAAAGCTGAACTGCGGGCGCTGCAGGCGCAGATCACGCCGCATTTCATGTACAATACGCTGGAAACCATCGTCTGGCTGGCCGAAGAGGGCCGCAACAGCGAGGTCGTCGAGATGACGATGGCGTTCACCGGCTTTCTGCGCATCTCGCTCAGCCGCGGCGCGGATTACATAACGGTCGAGCGCGAGGAACAGCACGTTGCAAACTATTTGCAGATTCAGTCGGTGCGGTACGGCAGCATCATGCGGTATACGATTGATATTGATCCCGCGCTGCACGAGCGGTATATGCTGAAAATCGTGCTGCAGCCGCTGGTTGAAAACGCGATTTATCACGGCATTAAGCGCAGGCGCGGCAGAGGACAGATTACCGTAACCGGCCGCAGGCAGGCAGGCGGTATGTACTTCGCCGTGGAGGACAACGGCATGGGCATGACACCCGAGCGTCTTGCCGAGGTACGGGCCTCGCTGCAGAACGGCGCACCGCTTGACCCGGACGGCAAGGGCGGCTACGGTCTGCGCAATGTGGAACAGCGTCTGCGGCTGTATTACGGCTGCGGACTGACGATCGAGAGTGAATACCGGCACGGCACACGCATCAGCTTCACCGTACCGGACGAACAGGAGGGGAAAACGCTATGATGCGTGTATTTATTGCGGATGATGAGGAGATCATCCGGGATGGCATCCGCAACTGCATTGAAAAGGCGAAACGGCGAAATGGCACTGCCTATGCTGATGGAAATGAAGCCGGATGTGCTCATTACGGACATCCGCATGCCGTTTATGGATGGTCTGGAGCTGGCAAAGGTTGTGCGGCGCACCATGCCGTGGCTGCGTATTGTGTTCCTCAGCGGACACGATGAATTTGAGTATGCACAGAAGGCGGTTTCGCTGCACGCGGACGCGTATCTGCTCAAGCCGGTCAGCTCGGCGCAGCTGCTTGAAACGCTTGGACAGGTTGCCGAGCAGATTGAGCAGGAGCAGCAGCAGCTTCGCTCGGAAGGTGCAAACAGCCGCAGCGAACACGAGGAGGACGTGCTGCGTGAGCATTTTCTCAACGACCTGCTCTCGGGCAGCGTGCCGACTGCGGAGGCGGCTGTACAGGGAGAACGCTGGGGGCTGCTGCTGACGGCGAAGCAGTATCTTGTGTGCATCGTGCGTCTGCCGGAAAATGCCGTGCAGGAGCAGGTGCGCGCGCTGACCGAGCGTCTGTGCGGTGAGGAAAGCGAGGTCTGCTCCTTTTTCCGCGGCAGCCGCCGGCTGATGCTCCTGCTGCGCGGAGAGACCGAGGAAGCTGTGCGCGAAACCGCGTACGAGTTCTGTCAGAACCTGCGGCACGAGCTTTGTCAGGTGCTGGGCTGGAACGCGCTGTGCGCGATCGGCGCACCGGTCTCCCGTGTCAGCGCCCTGCCGGAAAGCTACCGCACAGCGAAGGATACACTGCTGCAGGCCTCCGCATGTGCGGAGGACGGCGTATTCGGCAGCACGGACTTTGCCGGTGTGCAGCACGAGTTCGATTTCTCGGCGGGCGGCTCGCTGGCGGACAAGCTGCGGCATGCCGCCCCCGAGGACGTGCCGCGTATTGTCGAGGGCTACTTCGGCGGCTCTGCGGCGCAGGACGTACAGAGCGTGCTGTACCGATATTATCTGCTGATGAACCTGCTCGTCACGGCCTCTCAGCTGGCTGATGAGGTGCAGGCAGGCAGCATTCCGCCTCCGGAGGATCCGCAGGCGGTGCTCGGTCAGGCGGCGACGCTCGAGGGCACAAAGGCCTGTGCCGCTGAGGTGCTCGGCCGCATGACTCGTCTGTGTTATCGCCATCAGAATGTGCGATACAGCGCGGAGATCAGCCGTGCAAAGGAGTTTATCCGCGAAAACTATGCAGACAGCGGTATTTCGCTGCACATGGTGGCGGCAGAGGTCGGGTTCAGTCCGAACCATTTCTCCACCGTGTTCTCGCAGGAGACCGGACAGACCTTTGTCGAGTATTTGACCGTCGTGCGTATCGAGGCGGCCAAGCATCTGCTGACCTGCGGCAACAGCCGCATGAGCGATATTGCGTTTGACGTCGGTTATCAGGATTCGCATTATTTCAGCTATCTGTTCAAAAAGCACGTCGGCGTTTCGCCGCGCGAGTACCGCAGCCGGTCGGAAGAAGGGTAAAATAATATCGTAAGAAATTCACCATTCAGGAACGGCCTTCTTGAATGGTGAAATTTTATCGGATGATGGACGGTAGAGCGAAGCCGCTTAAACTGTTATAATATAGAGGCAGAGAAAAACTGCCCCGCCTTTTGTATCGAGGTGGAAGCTATGAAAAGAATATGTTTTCTTCCTGTTGTTCTGCTGCTGACCGGACTGCTCTGCGGCTGTACGGGTCAGCAGCAGAACGATCCCTCACCGCAGGAGCACAATCATGCGATGGAGGAGGGGACAGAAACACCGAAATATGACCATCTTACCGTTTACAGTCCGCTGTCGGAGTCGGAAACGCTGCTGTACTGCAGTGCCTTCCGCAAGGATACCGGCATCACCGTGGACTGTATTCATCTTCCTGCCGGAGAAATGACCGCGCGGCTCGAGCAGGAGCGGGACAACCCGCAGGCTTCTGTGCTGCTGGGCGGCTCGGCGGATAACTATATTCAGCTGCGAGAGGCCGGTCTGCTGGAGGCATATCAAAGTCCCGAGCTGACCGATGTGCCCGAAGCCTATCAGGATGAGCAGGGCGTGTGGAATCCGATCTACATCGGCACGCTGTGCTTCGCCTGCAACACCGACTGGTTTGTGCAGACGGGAACGCCGATGCCGACCTGCTGGGACGATCTGCTGTCGCCTGCACTGGCAGGGCAGATCGTGATGGCAACTCCGAAAGCTCGGGTACCTCGTATACCACGCTGGCGACGCTTGTGCAGATGCGCGGCGAGGATAGGGCATGGGAGTATCTCAAAAAGTTAGATCAGAATGTCGGAGCATATTATACTGCATCGAGTACAGAACTGGTTAAACAGGTTAGCACCGGCGATTATGCTGTTGCGATCGTGTTTTATCACGATGGCCGCCGTGCGGTATTGGATGGCTATCCCATTGAGGTGCGCAGTCCGGCAGACGGCACTGGCTATGAGATCGGCGCGTGCGCGCTTGTGCGCAATGCACCTGCAGGAGAACGCGAAAATGCATGTACTTTTCTTGATTGGATGACTTCGGCACGCGGACAGGAGTGCTACATCGAAGCCAAAAGCTGTCGCCTTCCGGCAAACAGCACCGCCCGTGCAGCAGATGGACTGCCGTCGCTGGACGAGGTCAAGCTCATCACCTACGATTTGGAGTGGGCAGGCAAGAACCGCACGCGGCTGATTTCGTACTTCGACACGCATATTTACAGCGCGAACCTTGGCTTAAAAGGTTTAACATAGACGCGGCGGTATGGCAGCAGCCGTACCGTGAAGAGAAAGGAGAAAGTAAATGGCTAAAAAATCTTCGCGTATGCGCTGCTCAGCGGTGGTGTCTGTCGGCCGTGATGCTGGCAACACTGGTGCCGAGCACTGCTTCTGCAATCGGAAGGACGGATACCGGCTCCTTTCTGACGGGTCCGTACCTGATGACCCCGAAAACAAACGGCATGGTTGTCGTTTGGGAACTGGATAAACCGATGAAGTCCACCATTACCTACGGTACGAGCGATGCGGACAAGAAAACGCTCGAGGTTCCGGTAGAGGAGGGCGAAAAGTTTAAGGGTGAGAGCATGCACATGTATCGTGCCCGCCTGACCGATCTGACTCCGGGTACGACCTATACCTACAAGGTTGAGACCGAGGACGGACAGACTGTGGAGGGTCACTTCCGCACGCTGCCCGAAAATTCGGATGAGATCCGCTTTGTGGTTGTCAGCGACAGCCATCGCTTTGAAACGGCAACCAAGGTTTCCGACATGATCGCACAGTTCGATCCGGACTTTATCCTGCATACCGGCGATATGGTAGAGGGCACCGGCTCTCAGAAGGATCAGTTCCCGTACTGGTTCCAGAATGTCGGCTCGTTTCTGCACAATGTGCCGGTCATCTACAACAGCGGCAACCACGATTACGGTGTCTACTTTGATGAGTATGTCACCAAGGTGCAGAAGGAGCAGTATAAGTCCAACGAGACCGGACGCAACGTAGCGTTTGACTGCGGTCCGGTGCATTTCGATATGCTGGACAGCAACCCGTGGTCCCTGTTCGAGCTGAACTCCACTGCAGGCGGCGGCGAGGCGGATGCGGCAACCAAGGCCGTTGTAAACGAGTCGCTCGACTGGCTCAAGGCGGATCTTGCAACCGACAATGCCAAGAAGGCTGACTTCCGCGTTGTTACCATGCATCATCCGTTCGAGGATGACCTGACCCGCAAGTATGTTCCCCCCATCGTGGAGAACGGCAACGTGAATATCATGTTCAGCGGCCATACCCATCTGTATTCCCGCTATGCTTCTGCTGATCCGAAGCGCGGCGCGGATACCCTGTATGTAACCCAGGGCGATGCCCGCATCGGCGGCGGCAAGATCGACACCGGCAAGCCGGATCAGCGCCTGGATGACAACTATCCCAACCTGCTTGCAACCGGCAAGGGCGATATGCTTGAAGTAACCGTCAAGGACGGTCTGCTGACCTATAAGAATCTGGGTCTGAGCGGCGACGGCGAGAAGGTATTTGAGACGGTTACGCTGTCCAAGGACGGCGCCAAGCTGGCGTACAGCGATATTTCCATCACCCCGGACACCGTTCAGTCTAACGGCACTGTCACGGTATCCGCCAAGGTGACCAATGTCGGCAAGGGTCTGGCGACTGCCTCCATGTGTGTCAAGGACAACGGCACCGACCGCTGGCTGTATGAGTTCGGCAAGAGCGGCAAGGAGCGCGTTGTCGGTCTGAATCCCGGCGAGTCCGTAACGCTGAGCGCACCGCTGACGCTTTCCGCACTCGGCACGCATACCCTCAAGCTGGACAGCTACACCAAGACTGTCAATGTTACCTTCCGCAAGGCGACCTACACCTACAGCAACCTGCGTCTGCAGCTTGGCAGCGGCACGGTAAGCGAGCCGACCAGCGATGTCATCTACGCCAAGGCGGATGTGCAGAACATCGGCAATGAGGACGGCACCGCAGAGGCAGTGCTGTACATCAACGGCGCAGCCGTTACCTCGCAGAAGACTGCGCTCAAGGCAGGCGAGACCCGCACGGTTGAGTTTGCCTACAAGGCACCGGCAGGCGGCAGCTATACCGTCAAGGTCGGCAACTCGGCAGAGAAGACCGTTGCCGTGCTCGGTTCCATTCAGGGCACCCCGATCGTAAAGGATAAGTCCGGCAAGGGCAACGACGGTATCATCCGCGGCAATCCGACGCTCGTTAAGTACAACGGCAGCTGGGGTCTGTCCCTGGACGGCGTGGATGATTATGTGGAAATTCCGGATAACAAGAACTATGTGGTAGACAACGGCGTTACCGGCATGGTTTGGGCAAACATCGATCGTCTGGCAACGGGCGATGAGTGGGACCACAACCCGCTGCTGATGAAGGGCGCTTCCATCAGCTACGGCACCAACTACCTGTTCCGCATGGCAGTCCGCAAGACCGGCATGGTTACCTACGGCGTTGGCTTTAACAACGATAACGGCGAGTACTTCTGGAACGACGACGAGAATATGGGCGGCGGCGTTACCCTCGGCAAGTGGGTACAGTACACCGGCGGCTTTGATCGTGCAACCGGCGGCGACAGCTACGAGGATACCAAGGCAAGCGGTCACACCGATGCACCGAATTTTGATTCTGAGATCCGCAACTGGGAAGGCAAGTCCATGTACTCCGGCTTTGCATTCCACCGTCATTTGCTGACGGAACGCGGCCGCGGCAAGACGCACACCATGCTGACGGGCGACATCGGCCAGCTCCGCTTCTACACCACCAAGCTGACCGCAGAGGAGAACAAGCAGATTTACGCAAATCCGACTGCAAAGGGTCCGGAAAGCGACAAGCTGGTCGTATGGCTGGATTACGCACCGGAGAATATTGTCACCAAGGGCACGCACACCACCGAGTGGCGCGCAATGACCGGCAGTGCAGCACAGTTTACCTATAACGCAGAAATCACCGGCGCGGCTTCTGCAACCGCAACCGTTGAGACCTCGGACGACGGCAAGACCGTAAAGGCTTCCCAGTCCGCAGAGCTGAAGAACGGCAAGAATACGGTTGATATTTCCGCACTGGGCAGTGCAAAGTATGTTCGCGTTACTACCGTACTGAACTCCTCTGTTGCAGAGAAGTCCACCGATATTCCGGTTATCAACTCGTATTCCATCAAGGCTGGCAATACCAATATCTGGGCAACACTGGCAGACTGGAACGAGGGCACCTTCACCGATGCAGTAGGCTACGAATCCGATGATGTATTCAACGATTACTCTGTGGATTACGACAACTACGGCACCGTGGGCAAGAATGTCAAGGTTGTTGAGGGTACGGTAAGCACCTTCACCGACATCGCGGGCCACTGGGCAAAGGATGCCATCGAATATGTGACCGATAAGGCGCTGTTCAACGGCACGACCGCAACCACCTTCTCCCCGAACGAGGGCATGACCCGCGGCATGTTTGTCACCGTGCTTGGCCGTATGGCAGGCGCAGACGTCTCCGCGTACAACACCCAGAGCCAGTTTGCCGATGTAGACAGCAAAATGTACTACAACGCATACGTCAACTGGGCAGCAGCCAACAAGATCGTTTCCGGCGTGGACGCTTCGCATTTCAATCCGAATGCGCTCATCACCCGTGAGCAGGCTGCGGTTATCATGGATAATTATCTGACCGCCACCGGCACTAAGGTAGAGGAAACCGGCAGTGCAGCCGCATTTGCCGACAGCGCAAGCATCCGCGCTTACGCGAAGGACGCTGTAACCAGAATGCAGAAGGCTGGTCTGCTGAGCGGCAAATCGGGCAACCGTTTTGACCCGCAGGGCACGGCCACCCGTGCACAGGTAGCTGTTATCATGCAGAATCTGTGTGAAAAGACCGGTAAATAAGCCGGTAAAATGAGAAAGGGTCTCCCGCCATTCGGCGGGAGACCCTTTGTCAGGAAAGAAACCAGGAGGTTATTCCTCTCCTGGTTTTTCAGGTTTGATTGTGTCGAAATTCAGTTACTTGATCTCAGCGAACATCTTCTCAAGCGCAGCCGCTGCAGCTTCCTCGTCTGCGCCGTCGCAGGCAACAGTGATGCTGTCGCCGCCCTTGACGGCCAGACCCATTACTGCGAAAATCTTCTTGAGGTCAGCGGTCTTTTCGCCCTTGGTGAGCGTTACCGCGCACTGGAAGCCCTTGGCGGCCTTGCTCAGCAGACCGGCCGGACGGGCGTGCAGGCCTTCCTTATCCTGAATGGTGATGGTAAACTGTTTCATGAAAATCTCTCCTTTTACTGCAGGTGGGTCAGTACAAACTTGATATCCGGGGTTTTCTTCATCATTTCAAGCGCCTCCTCGTCCTCGAGCACCTCGCAGACATGGGCGAGCAGGTCAAGGTGTGCATCGCCGACACCGGCAATGCCGAAAATGAGGTATGCTTTCTCGTCACCGAAGTCTACGCCGTCGGGGTACTGCAGCATGACAACGCCGGACTTTTTGACAGTGGATTTCTTTTCGCTCGTGCCGTGCGGGATGGCAACGCCCATGCCCATGTAGGTGGTAACGAGCTTTTCGCGCTCGACCATTGCATCGGCGTAGTCGGCATCGACATAGCCGCGTTTGGCAAGCAGCGCACCTGCGGCGCGGATCGCGGTTTCCTTATCAACAGAGGGTAAGCCAAGCTGAATGTCCTCGGCCTGGATTACAAGGCCCTGATCCTGCGCGGCAGGTTCGTCAGTGGTTTCGGGAGCCGCGGCTTTCGCGGCAGGTGCAGCGGTCAGCGTCTGGTACAGGGTGTCCAGATTCGGGTCCGCAAGGAAGTTGCCAATCGTGATAATCTGTGCCTGCGGTGCACTCCTGCGGGCACGCTCGGCGAGAACACGCTGGCAGACAACGATATCTGCGTCAGCAGGTACGTTATCTACACTGGAGTTGGTGACGATCAGCTCCGGACGCTCGGCCTTGATGCGGTTGTGGAACTTGGTCGCGCCCATCGCGCTCGAACCCATGCCTGCGTCGCACGAAAATACGATCTGCACGTCACCGGCGTTTATCGGTGCGGATTTGATGGCTGCGGGTGCTTCACCCTTGGCCTGCGCCTTCATATCCTGCATTTTGGCCTGCGCTTCGCTGAGGTTCTGCGCATTGCCGGAAGTTGCTTTGAGAATGACAGACGAGAGTACAAACGATACGGCAGC
>SCPP01001613.1_pt1 | contig 12015 bp, 13 predicted proteins | sample 6106811 | NCBI WGS metagenome assembly SCPP01 (sample SAMN10720449, study PRJNA508395) | human gut metagenome | isolation source: Participant 2 stool, 15 month | host: Homo sapiens | collected 2018
CCTAAACTCCCCGGAGACTAGCTCCGGGAGGTCCTGATCTGACGCAAAGTCGGTTTATTCTTCCTAATCCCTTGTTTTTATTTAATAAAAACTTGACAAATCTTTGCTTTATCTTTATCATAGTCTATAGTTATTTAATATAGACAACATCATGCCATCTTCGCCAAAACCTTGGTCTTTCTCTACGTACACGGATGCCGATGGGCGTACCTATGTCTACGGCTATCGCAATCGCTGGGATCCGGAAAAGAAACAGTCACGCATTGAGAAACGATGCCATGTCGGGCGTTTGGATCCGCAAACTGGGCAGGTCCATCTCTAGGGCGCAAATTCCTCACGAATAACCCGGAATACGCCGGCAAGTTTTGGCTTTACGACAATAATCAGCTTATTGAACAAGAGCCGTTCGAGCAGCCGGATACGGACAACGAACCGCAGCCGTCTTGGCGCGGGGAAGATGTCGAACTGGTTGACTTGGGCAGCCTGGCAATTCGCTGTGGACCATGGCTTGCTCGAGGACTTACAGGAGACTTTTGGCGAAGATACGGGTACGGAACTGCTTCGCTTTGCCATCTATCGCCTCTGCGGGGAAGACAGCGGCATGATGAATTACGCGGATTGGCTGGCTTTGGTCTGGCTGCCGCAAGCCCAGCCTTTATCGAGCCAGCGCATTAGTGAGCAGCTCGCGGTGGTTGATCAGAGCCTGATGGACCGGTACTTCAAACGTCGACACGACCGTCTGCTAAAAGCACGACAAAAGGTCTCAGCTGCCGATATCCCGCAGTTTTTGGTTTTGTTTTCCACCAGCATCAGCACTTACTCAGAGACCATCGCCTCGGCTGCCTATGGCCATGCCCGACAGGATCCTCATCTGCGGCAAGTGAATCTGTCTTTAGGGGTGGATTACGAGACGGGAGATGTCTGCTATGCCTACGAAAGCGAAGGCTCGACTAACGATAAGCAGCTCTATCTGGCTATTGTGCAGCGCATGATCGACCATCAATTTGATCTCTCCAACACCGTGCTGGTGACGGATCGCGGTTATCACAGCTTGATGAACATGCAAAAACTCATCAACCTGGAACTGAAATTCGTCCAAGGCGTAACTCGAGCTGAAGACTCTGTTCGGCGGCTCTTTGATCAGCACCGCGTTCCCTTGACGATCCTGCTTTTACCGATGGCCGCTTAGAAGTGGCGGCGTACACCACGACAGAAATGTGGCAGGAAGACGGTGCAGCCGGACGCCAGCACATTCACAACACACTGCATTTGTATCAGGATGGGTGTCTGCGGGCCGAGCAGAAACGAGTCTTTCTAAAGAATCTCGATGAAACGATTGACCGTCTCAACCAAGGGAAAAAAGTGGATTCGGAGCAGCTCAGAGAAATGCATCGGTACCTGGTCAAAAAGGAGCCTCAGCACTGGATGCGCAATGCCGCGGCAGTGGCAGATGCGTGCCGCTACATGGGCAACTTTGTGATCCGCACGAACGTCGTCCAGGATCCTTTTATCGCTCTGAGCATTTATCGGGCCCGCAACATTGTCGAACAGAGCTTCCAGCAGTTTAAGAATCAAACTGCTGGAGATCGTCTCTACGCGACCTCAAGCACCTACATGGGCAAGCTGTTTGTCCAGGTATTGGCCCAGTCACTGCGCCTGATGATGCGTATGGCATGTCGGCGCAACGAAACGGCAACGAACCGTTTGCCCAGCAATTCTTTGACGAAGGCCTTTATGCAGCTGCGTTATCTGAAGGCCAATAAACCAACTGATCGCAACGCTTGGAAAACAAAAGAGATCCCGAAAAAAATCCGAGATCTCTTTACCCTGTTAGGTTTGCCCTTGCCCCCGCGGGTGTTCCGGGACTAGGTGCATCCCCGGGAGTTTGGGATCAAGCCCGCGGACCGCAACCGCACAAAACGGATATCAATATGAATAAAGCCCAGAAGATTGAGATCTTCTGGGCTTTTGAATACCTGTGGTGCCGGAGAAGAGATTCGAACTCCCGACCTTCGCATTACGAATGCGCTGCTCTACCAGCTGAGCTACACCGGCGCCATCTGTCTCTTCACACTTGCACAAGAACTGCGGACTGCAAAGAGGAGACGAAGTATGCCCGAGGATTATCTTTTTAGCAAGTCAGAAACATAGACTACTCAGCTATGACTATGGAGAACCGGCTCGTAGTCGAGCTTTGACGGAATGTCCGTTGCTTCAAGTTTCATGATGACCGGCCGCAGGCCATCATTGCAAGAAACGATAGCAACACCGGGCTTGCGAATCCAGTCGCCGAAATAAAAAAGATCCTTTCCGCTGCCGTGCGCAAGTGCAAATACATACTGATAAATCGCCTTCCAAGCTTCATCACAGAAACCGTCCGGTTTCGCATAGTCTGCATAAAAGACTTGCCCGCTCTTCATCATCGGACAGGGACCTAAGCCTGCTGCGCCGTATTCGCGGGCCAGTTCAGAATCAAAGGTCGTTTTCAAAATCGTTATTCTCACTTTATGCACTTTCAGCCTCCTCAAAATCATCGTGGGTCATGCTTCAGCCGCGCTATCTCTTCACTCAAGATTTCTCCGTGTTTCGCACAGCACTCCTTTCATTGCCGCACCGTGTGCGCCGATTTGAACGCGGCGAAAGTCTCTGGGCTGCGGGGACACCTTTTGAGAAAATTTTCTTCTTTGACTCCGGACTCGCACGTACCTCGATCATCAGTGTCTCCGGCAGCAACCGTGTGATTGCGTGGCAGGGCCCCGGAACAATGTTTCCGGTCATTCACCGCAATCGATTTGAAATTGAAACTCGTCACCTCACAGAAGCAGTGACTGCAGTTGCTGCGCTTGAATTCTCTGCGGTCGATATTGAAGCGTATCTGCGCGGTTCTGCTGACTTTGCATTGGCAACCATCGATTGGTATGCCAAATTCGTCAATCTGCTGCTCTACTCTGCGGCCGACGTTTCAACTTCGCCAAACACGCTGACAGCGCTCGCCTCAACGCTTCTGCTGCTTTTTAGAAATGAAGCCGGTGCCGTCATGGCTACCAACAACCTTCTGAAAATCACTCAGTCGGAACTCGCTGCCTTACTCGGCGTCGACCGAGCGAGTCTCGTGCGTGCTTTAAGCGCCTTACGCAAGAAAGGCGCTGTTGCAACACTGCGCGGTGCTATCAAACTTCTCAGCCCAGAAATACTGCAGCAGGCTGCTGCCCGCTCTTAATCCATCATGTATTGAGCAATATTTTCTGAGTTCCGCACGTTTCCAGTCCGGCGCAATTGCGCCGGAGCGCGGAAAAATTTCTGCCGCAGCGGCTGTCCGTCAGGGAGGCGCAAAATAGAAAAAGCTCAGACGACCGAAATCATCTGAGCTTCAAAATTCTGGTGCCGGAGAAGAGATTCGAACTCCCGACCTTCGCATTACGAATGCGCTGCTCTACCAGCTGAGCTACACCGGCATCTCTCGATCGCCAAAACTTGTACAGCCTCGGGATCGGAGGAGTGCAATTATGCAGAACACCTTACATGCGGACAAGCATTACTAACAATCTGTTTCAATTTGATGGTAAGCATGTAAATCATACAGTAATCCCATTTCAAGATGCCGCCTCGCAGTAAATGCGTCTCACATCTTCAATTTACAATAAGAAGTTCTAGTCATATATTTCTGCCGGTGTTTCTCTGTGTCTACGCCCTCACTCTTTACTGTTGAACTGCCGCTTCCGGACGATACAGACCGTCTGGGCGCTGCTTTGGCAGACGTGCTTATTGCTCTGCGGCCGCAGATTGACGCGTCTGAGTCAGGATTGGCCATGCGTCTGGAGGGCGATCTTGGTGCGGGCAAGACAAGTTTGGTCCGCGCGATGCTTCGGCGACTCGGATGGACGGGTGCAGTCAAAAGCCCGACCTTTACGCTGCTGGAAACTTATGAAGCAGGCGGACTCAAAGTCAATCACTTTGATTTTTACCGCTTTGAAACACCCGAAGAATTCGAAGATGCGGGGTTTGCCGACCTTTATGCAGCGGGAACCGTCTGCGCCTCCGAATGGAGCAGCAAAGCCGCTCCGTTTGTACCTGCGGCCGACCTGACCGTGTCACTGGCCGTCGAAGGTTACGGACGCGCTGTACAGGTCGAAGCCCATTCGAACCTTGGACACGAAATTCTCCGCCGTTGGGAGGCGCAATGGAACGGCGCCGTCTGATTGCGGGCGCTGCCGGCGCACTGCTCTTTTCGCTCGCCCCATGCCAGATCGCGTGGGGCGCGAAACTCGTCAACGTTCGCATGTGGCCTGCGGCGGAATATACCCGCGTGACCATTGAAACTGACGAACCGCTCAAATACAAGCACTTCTTCGTCCGTTCAGCCAAACCCCTAAGACTCGTCATTGACATTGAAGGACTCGCGCTGACCGAGCGCATTAAAAAGCTCATCGCTGCGGTCAACCCTGATGATCCTTATATTCAATCGATGCGCATCGGTCAGTACAAGCCGGGCGTTGTGCGTCTGGCTATGGATCTCAAAACGGACGTAAAGCCCGAAGTGTTCCTGCTGAAGCCCTTCGCCGACTACCAATACCGTCTGGTCTTTGACATTTATCCTGCGCATCCTAAGGATGAGGTCGGCAAAATTCTCGCCGGTGAAGCCGACCCAAATGAAGATCCGCTCCTCTCTGCGATGGGCGGACTTTCCTCGGACGCGAACGAGCCCGATCCGTTGGCTGACATTCTTGCTGGTCTGAATACTCCCCGAGAAACTGCAAAGCTGCCGGTTAAGCCTGCCGACAAGACGCCTTCACCAAAAGAGCCTGTCCGCTCAGCAGCTGCGAAACCATCAGACTCAAAATCGACATCGTCTTCTGCAAAGAAGACTGGGGCCGCAAAAAGTTCCAACGTCATTACCATCGTTGTCGACCCCGGTCACGGCGGGGAGGATCCCGGTGCAATCGGTCGACGCCGCACTCGTGAAAAGGATGTCGTACTCGCCATTGCACGCCGCCTCGTAAAGCTCATCGGTGCGGAGCCCGGCATGAAAGCGGTAATGACGCGCAATTCCGACCACTTTGTGAGTCTGGGCGGACGTGTCGCCATTGCTCGCCGAGTAAAAGCACACCTGCTCGTAAGCATTCATGCCGACGCTTGGGTCAAGAGCAATGTACGCGGCTCGAGCGTTTTTGCACTGAGTCAGAAAGGAGCCACATCCGCTGCCGCCCGCTGGCTCGCGAAAAATCAGAACGAATCCGATCTGATCGGCGGCGTCAACATCGCCACCGTCAACAAACAAGTTGCGACCGTGCTTGTCGACATGACTCTCCACTGGGCATCTTCAACAGCTGCGGCTTCGCGGTGCTTAAAGGGCAAGGCATCCCCTCCATTTTGGTAGAAACCGCCTTTATCTCCAACCCGACGGAAGAGCAGCTGCTTAAAAACGCCAATCATCAGCAAAAACTTGCTCAGGCAATTCTCACCGGTATCAAAAAGCAGCTTGCAGCCGACAAGACATTGGTTGAGCAAGGCTAAAACAGACTGCATACTTGCGCTCCAAGGCGCCTCGACCGACGCGCTCGCGGCCATTACAATGCGGGGCATATCTTCAAAATGAGGCGCCCGTACGCGCTGCAGGACACCCAGCTGTCCTTGGTGCAGTTCGCGAAATCTGCTTGATTTCGCTCGAGCTGCTCAGCATCGGACGTGCGCCGTCTTTTCTCTCCGGAGTTTCTTCCAATGGCACTTGTTTCTCTGCGTCAGCTGCTTGACCATGCTGCTGAAAACGGCTACGGCATTCCTGCCTTCAACGTGAACAACCTCGAGCAGGTTCAGGCCATCATGGCCGCAGCGAGCTCCGTCGGCGCTCCCGTGATCATGCAGGCTTCGGCCGGTGCCCGCAAATATGCCGGCGAAGCATTCCTGCGTCACTTGATTGAAGCCGCAGTCGAAGCCTATCCGGACGTTCCCGTCTGCATGCATCAGGACCATGGTCAAAGCCCGGCGGTCTGCATGGGCGCCATCCGTTCCGGTTTCACTTCAGTGATGATGGACGGCTCGCTCATGAGCGACGGCAAGACCATCTCCACCTACGAATACAATCTGGAAACCACCCGCCGCGTGGTCGAAATGGCTCACTCCATCGGCGTTTCCGTCGAAGGTGAGCTCGGCTGCCTCGGCTCGCTTGAAACGATGAAGGGCGACAAAGAGGACGGCCACGGCACCGATGCCAAGATGACCCGCGAGCAGCTCCTGACCGATCCGGATCAGGCCGCTGAATTTGCCCGCGAAACGCAGCTCGACGCGCTCGCTATCGCCATTGGCACCTCCCACGGCGCATATAAGTTCACACGTCGCCCCACCGGCGAGATCCTTTCCATCGACCGCGTGAAGGAAATTCATGCGCGTCTACCCAACACCCACCTCGTGATGCACGGCTCCTCCTCTGTCCCGCAGGAATACCTCGCTGAAATCCGCGAGTTCGGCGGCGACATGCGCGAAACCTACGGCGTACCGGTTGAAGAAATTCAGAAAGCGATCAAACACGGCGTACGCAAAGTCAACGTCGACACGGATATCCGTCTCGCCATGACTGCTGCCATCCGTCGTTATCTCGTTGAGAATCCCTCTGGCTTTGATCCGCGTGCTTACCTCAAAGCCGCCCGCAAGGCTGCTGAAAACCTCTGCCGCGAACGCTATCTGGCTTTCGGCTGCGAGGGGCAGGGCGCCAAGATTAAGCCGATTCCGCTCGAAAAGATCGCCGCGCTTTACGCCGACGGCACGCTTCGTCAGCACGTCCTCTAAGCGGCTGCTGTCGATGTTGTGACGAACTCCTGAGAGGCGCGCAGAAGATCCGCTGTGGATCTTCAGGCGCGCCTTTGTCGTTTTGATGATCCTCTTTTAGATACCTCTATATGACCGAGCCGCAGCAATCCGCATCCTCCGCCGAGGCCTTGAAAGGCAAACGAGGACTGCGACGCCTCATCAACGCCACAGGCTATTCGATCAAAGGAATCCGCGCGGGTCTTGAGCACGAAGCGGCCTTCCGTGAAGAGTTCCTTCTGGCCGTGATCCTCATCCCCACGGCACTTTTTTTGCCGGTAACCCTGCCAGAAAAAGCGCTTCTCGTCATCTCGGTGCTCCTGCTTTTGCTGGTTGAAATTCTCAATTCGGCCATTGAGGCTGTCGTCGACCGCATCGGCATGGAAATCCATCCGCTCGCCGGCCGTGCCAAAGATATGGGGAGTGCTGCCGTCTTTTTCGCTCTGCTGATTCTTGCGGCTGCCTGGGGACTCATCGCACTTCCTGCACTCTGGGCGCTCTTTTTCTGAGCAGACGCAAAGAAGACTCTGCGATTCACCTGAGTTTTCTTGGAAGTTAGGTGTCTTCAAGCCTTAAAATCCGAGCCAATGTTTTTTCTCTTTTTCGGGAGACTCTTCTCATGTCAGGACTTTCCAAGTCACACATCCCGTCCCTTAAGCAGATTTACAGCGGCAAAGTTCGCGACTGCTACGCCGTCGGCGAAGACAAACTACTTCTCGTAGCGTCGGACCGCATCTCGGCCTTCGACGTCATTCTCGGCGATCCGATCCCGGGCAAGGGCAAGGTGCTGACTGCGCTGACGAACTTCTGGTTTGAGAAGCTCAAGGACGTCATCCCCAATCACCTCACCGGCATCGCCCCGGAATCCGTGGTGAAGCCCGAAGAGGTTGATCAGGTAAAAGGCCGTGCCGTCGTCAGCAAGCGCCTGAAACCCATTCTTATTGAATGTGTTGCCCGCGGCTACATCATCGGCGGCGGCTGGAAAGATTATCTCGCCACCGGTAAGGTCTGCGGCGTGGAGCTCCCCGCCGGACTCAAGCAGGCGCAGAAACTCCCTGAACCCATCTTCACGCCGGCCGCAAAGGCCGAGCTCGGCACTCACGACGAAAACATTCCTTATGAACGCGTCGTTGAAATGTACGGCGAGAAGGTCGCATCAACCATCCGCAACGCCACGCTCGAACTCTATAAGCGTGCCGCCGAATACGCGCTCACGCGCGGCATCATCATCGCCGACACGAAATTCGAGTTCGGTCTTGACGATGACGGCAACGTACTCTTGATGGACGAAGTGCTTACACCGGACTCGAGCCGCTTCTGGCCGGCTGATTCTTACGAAGTCGGCACTTCACCTAAGAGCTTTGACAAGCAGTACATTCGCGACTGGCTTGAAACGCAGCCCTGGAACAAGACCCCGCCGGCTCCGAAGCTCCCTGAAGAAGTCATCGAAAAGACGGCCGACAAGTTACCGCGAAGCACTCCGCCGCCTGACGGGCACCGACATCGAACCGTAACGGCATGCGACCCTTCGGAGCATGCTCAAGGGTCTCCGCATTGCGCGCAGCCGGCAGCAGAGACTCTTCGAGAGGACTTTTAATTCCTCGGAGGCCTCCGGCCGGCTGCTTTGTTTTTATTTTCACAGCGTTTTCAACTTCAAGAAATGGCAGATATAAACGAATGCGCCGAATGTTCGGCCAAGACTGAACAGCCCCTCGTCGGGATCCTGATGGGCAGCAATTCCGACTGGGAAGTGATGAAAAACGCCGCACAGATGCTTAAAGACTTCGGCGTGCCGTTTGAAGCCCGCGTCGTAAGTGCACACCGCATGCCCGACGAAATGTTTGATTACGCAGAAAAAGCTGCTGAACGCGGCATTCGCGTGATCATCGCGGGTGCCGGCGGCGCTGCGCATCTGCCCGGCATGCTCGCCGCCAAATGCACGCTCCCAGTCTGCGGTGTTCCTGTCCCGTCAAAATATCTCCGCGGTGTCGACAGTCTCCATTCGATCGTACAGATGCCTAAGGGCGTTCCGGTCGCTACTTTCGCTATCGGCGAAGCAGGCGCCGCCAATGCTGCGCTTTACGCTGTGCAGATTCTGGCGCTCAACAATCCCGAACTGTCGAGCCGTCTCGCCGATTTCCGTGTCGCGCAGAATGCAAAAGCCCGCGCCATGACGCTCCCTGTCGACGAACTCGCCTGAGGCGCTGCGATGAGTGAAATGAAAACGCTTCTCCCCGGCGCCACGCTCGGCCTTTTGGGCGGCGGTCAGCTCGGCCGCATGTTCTCGCAAGCCGCTGCCCGTATGGGCTACCACGTTGCCGTGCTCGAACCGGGCGAAAATTCGCCTGCGGGTGAAGTGTCGCTGAAGCAGATCACCCGCAGCTACGACGATGCGGAGGGCCTCCAGACGCTCGCTCAGTGCGCTCAGGCTGTGACGACAGAATTCGAGAATGTACCGGCCAAGAGCCTTGCAGCGCTCGCTGCCCTCGGTCTCCCGACGGCGCCGCATGCAGACGCTGTTGCGGCCACACAGGACCGCAATGTCGAGAAGTCCTTCATTGAGCGTGCAGGCGTGCCGACCGCGCCGCACCAAGCGGTTAAGCACATTGAAGACATTGAGTCGCTCTCTGATGACCTCTTCCCCGGCATCCTCAAGACAGCCCGCCTCGGCTATGACGGAAAGGGACAGGCTCGAGTGCACAGCAAAGCTGAAGCCAAAACTGCTTGGGAATCCTTCGGCCGCGTCGACTGCGTGCTCGAAAAGATGCTCGCGCTCAAAACGGAGGTCTCGGTCATCATCTGCCGCAATGCCGCTGGTGACACAGCGGTTTTTCCGGTCTGCGAAAACCATCATCGCTCAGGCATTCTGGCCTACACCGTCATGCCCGCGCGCATTTCGGCTGAGCTTGCCTCTCGAGCGCAGGAATACGCAGAAAAAATAGCGCATGCCCTCGACTACGTGGGCGTGCTCTGCGTTGAGCTTTTCGTCCTTGATGGCGACAAACTCATTGCCAACGAGCTCGCCCCGCGTCCGCACAATTCAGGACACGCCACGATCGAAGCCTGCAGCACGAGCCAATACGAGCAGCAGGTTCGCGCAATGGCCGGGCTGCCCTTAGGCGACACCACGCAAATTGCACCGGCAGTCATGCTCAATATTCTCGGCGACCTGTGGTTCGATGCCGACGATCAACCGACGACGCCGCCCTGGACCGAGCTCCTCAAAATGCCCGGCGTGAAACTTCATCTTTACGGCAAAGCACAAGCTCGCCGCGCCCGCAAGATGGGACACGTTACAGTGCTCGGCACCAATCAGGCTCAAGCGCTTTCGCGTGCGCATGATGCTGCTAAGCTCCTCGGACTTCCCTTTGCAGATGAATTGTCCGCCAAGGAGGCACTGTGACCGCATTCGAGATGCCGCCAGCCAAAACGCAGTCAGCTGCGCCGGTAAAGCCGGTCGATATGGCTGCTATTGCTCGGGCCGCAGCGATTTTGGAAGCCGGCGGGCTCGTCGCCATGCCCACCGAAACCGTCTACGGCCTGGCTGCTGATGCGGATCAGGAGGCGGCCGTGACCGCCACCTATCGTGCCAAGGGGCGTCCGCTCAACCATCCGCTGATCGTCCATGTGGCCAGCGCCGACGACATTCCCTGGTGGGCCGAAATAACGCCGGAAGCCCAAAAGCTTGCCGACCGTTACTGGCCGGGGCCGCTCACGATGGTGCTTAAAAAGAAGCCTCGCTGCGGCAGCTGGGTTACCGGAGGTCAAGACACTGTGGCGCTGCGATGCCCGTCTCACCCCTGGGCGCACGCGCTGCTTGCAGCCTACGGCGGTCCGGAGCACCGCGGTCTCACGGCGCCTTCGGCCAACTCGTTCGGCCGCATCAGCCCGTCGACAGCTCAGCATGTACGTGAAGACCTGGGCGAAAAACCCGCCGGCAAGCTCGATCTGATTCTGGACGGCGGTCCTTGTGAATTCGGCATTGAGTCGACAATGATCAATCTCTCGGGCAGTCATCCGGAAATTCTCCGGCACGGCGTTATCACTCGTGCGATGCTCGAAGAGGTGCTCGATTGTCCTGTTCCAGATGCTGGCGCAGATGCGCCGCGTGCTTCGGGCAGACTCAAGAGTCACTACGCGCCCAAAACGCGCGCCGAGCTGCTCCCTGCGGCACAGCTCCCAGAGCGTGCGGCCGAACTTGCGAGTGAAGGCATTGTGCTTGCTGTGATGGGACCGCAGATGCTTCGAGCTCTGCTCCCCGCAAATGCAGAGCTTGCAGCTTTCGTTGAAGCGCCAGACGATGTTTTGTCCTACGGCGCTTCCCTCTACGAAGCACTCCATGAACTTGACCACGCCTTTGAGGGCAATGACTGCACCCGCGGACGTATCCTCATTGCCGCGCCTGCGGATACCCCTGAATGGGCCGCGGTCAACGACCGGCTCAAGCGTGCAACAGCCTGAAGCCAGTGCAGCGACCTCACGGCCGGACCATTCAGCTTTACGAAAGCTCCGGCAAACATTTCTAAGACTTGCCGAACATCCTGCCGGCGGATAATCTGCCGGCAGTTTTTCTTTTTCGGATTAGTTCATCATGATCGACATTTACGGCATTCCGAACTGCGGTTCCGTTAAAAAGGCCTTGCAGTGGGCACGCGAGAACGGCGTGGACTTCGTCTTTCACAACTTCAAGACTGAAGCGCCTTCAGTCGAATTGATCGATAAATGGATGGACGAAATTGGCGCAGCACGCCTGCTGAATCGCTCGAGTCAGACGTGGAAATCTCTCGACCCGTCTGTGCGGACGGCTGCGGCTGAAAATCCGGCAGCGATTAAGCAGCTCCTTGCCACTTCGCCGCTTCTTATTAAACGTCCCGTCATCGTTTGGGCAGATGGACAAGCCACCTGCGGCGTTGACGAACCTGAATGGAACCGCCGCATGGAGACAGACAAGTGATTCCAAAAGCACTTGTCGGCCAGTCCGCCCTGCTGCCTTTTTTAGCACTCATTGCTGCTACGGGCTTTTGGGGAAGCTCCTTCATCACCGTAGCGCGCACGCTTGAATCGACTGACCCTTTCACATTGGTCTTTCTGCGCTTTGGCGTCGGTGCACTCCTCGTCGCCTTATGGCTTCGCGGCCGGATCTTTCGCATTCCGCTTGAAACGTGGAAGATGGGGGCCGTCTGTGCGGTGGTGATTTACGCTTCCTACCTGTTC
>SCPP01001556.1_pt1 | contig 11993 bp, 17 predicted proteins | sample 6106811 | NCBI WGS metagenome assembly SCPP01 (sample SAMN10720449, study PRJNA508395) | human gut metagenome | isolation source: Participant 2 stool, 15 month | host: Homo sapiens | collected 2018
CCCAACAAGCATTTTGCAACGCAAAAGTGTTTTGTATAGACGAAAACATTGCTTGCTGGCACTGCGTACCGTAAAACCCGTTTCAATCTTCACGAGTGATTTTTCTTGGAAGAAGCCCCGCCGAAGAACATCTGCCCGGCATTATACAAGCGAAAGAATGTATGAAAAAGAAGAAACACATCTCAGAAGAGCAGCATTATCTCTGTGAAATCGGTCTGGAAAAGATGCCATATGGATCTTCCTGACTCTACAAATCTTATACAGAGGAAAGCCTCACGCACATCACGATTACAGCCGTTCCATGCAAAGTTCCTGCTCTGCCATGATGGATTCATCCGTGGGTCGTAGACTTGTTGGCTGTGGATCGCATTTTTATCGGCATGGTTCTACTCCCTTATTTATAAGGAATCTTTCTCATTTTTCAGTAGATTCTTCCAGATTCTTTCGGTACTGTGCCGGACTGACACCATACTCTTTTGAATACCCGGCTAAAATAGAGTGGGTTATCATACCCTACGATCTCTGCAATTTCTCCAATACTGTATTCGGTGTTCTCCAATAAGCTCTGGGCATTTACCATCCGAAGGGACAGGATGTATTGTGCAGGGCTTATTTTCATGTACAGCTTAAAATTACGGATAAACCAGTTCGTACTGATATGCAGCGATTCTGCGTAATCGTCCACACTGACCTTTGTATTATAATTCTCGTTAAAGTAGGCAACGGCGGCTTCGATTTCTTCGGGGATGCTTGTAGTTGTTTTCTCACTTTCCTGCTGTTGCCTGCTTACTAAAAGCAGAATGATGTTGAAGAGAGAAGCAATATAGTCTTCATAGCCATATTCACATTGTTGCAGTTCCCGGATGATCTTTCGGAACAGCATTTTGTAATCCGGCAGTGCCGCTGTAAAACGTGCTTGTCCAATGGCATTCCGTGATAGTTCAGGATGTTTTGACATCGTATCCTGTAAAGTGAATCCAGAACACCTCTGGATGATCTTCTACATAGTAGACATACTTCTGGATTTCTTTCGGCTGATACAGCACCATGTGTCCAGAAGTCACCACTTCCTCAACACCATCGAACCAGAAGTGTGCTTTACCAGATGCTACATAGAGAATTTGATAGTCTCTGCGACCCTTTGCCCAAAAGTAGGTAGCTTAGGGCGTTTTTCAAGCGATAAGTGCCGCAACTGCCTACGACCAGCGGCTTTGAGTAGTCTTTGAAATCCAAACGGGAGTTGTTCAAATATCCTGAGTTGAAATACATCCCTGCGTCCTCCTCATCTTCAGAGATTTTACAGTGATTTGGAAAATGTTCTATCAAAAATTACAAACTCTTTGATTTTGTGCATATTTTGTTCCATCTTGTCTATATCTTTTCGTTCCATTAGATTCTATAATATTTTCAGACGGAACGCAAGAGATTTGGGCAACTTGCGTAATGAGGATTCCAGTCTGAAGTGCGCAGCAGATTGGTCGCGCCCACACAAAACAAGCAAGATGGGAGAAAGCACAATGACTGAGAAACGTTATCTCAAGTGGTATAATAAAGTCGGCTATGGTTCAGGCGATATTGCAGGCAACGTGGTGTATGCATCCTTCGTCATGATCTATCTGACCAACACCGTTGGCCTGAACCCCGGTATTGTCGGCACTCTGATTGCAGTTTCCAAACTGCTGGACGGTGTGACGGACATTTTCTTTGGTTCTTTGATTGACAAAACGCATTCTAAGATGGGCAAAGCCCGTCCTTGATGCTGTACGGCTACATTGGCTGTGCCATTACGCTGGTGGCAATTTTCGCCATTCCGACCAATCTGGGACAGTTTGCACAGTACGCATGGTTCCTGATCGCATATACTCTGCTGAACGCTGTATTCTACACTGCCAACAACATTGCTTACTCTGCACTGACTGCTCTCGTCACGAAGAACAGTGCCGAACAGGTCGAGATGGGTTCTTGGCGTTTCATGTTCGCCTTTGCCACCAGCCTGCTCATCCAGTCCATCACGCTGGGTGCTGTTACGGCATTGGGCGGTGGTGCTGCCGGTTGGCGCACTGTTGCAATCATCTACGCCATCATCGGTCTGCTTGTCAACACCCTCTCCGTTTCTCCGTGAAGGAACTGCCGGAAGGCGAATTGGTGGATACCACCGACAAAAGGAAATCGAGCAGGACGAAAAGTACAATCTGGTTCAGGCTGCAAAGCTGCTTGCTGGTAACAAATATTATATGATGATTTGCGTCACCTACATTTTGCAGCAGATCTACGGTGCTATGATCAGCATGGGCACCTACTATGCAACCTACATCCTTGGCAACCAGAATCGGTTCGGTGTATTCTCTTGGGCAATCAACATTCCTCTGATCATCGCACTGGTCTTTACCCCGACCTTGGTTGCAAAGTGGAATGGAATGTATAAGCTGAATGTAATGAGCTATACTCTGGCAACGATTTCTCGTGCACTGGTTGCTGTAGCTGGTTACATGGGCAGCGGCAATGTGACCTTGATGCTGCTCTTTACTGCAATCGCAGCTCTTGGTCAGGGCCCTTGGCAGGGCGATATGAACGCTGTGATTGCTGCTTGCTCTGAATATACTTGGCTGACGAAGCATAAGCGCGTGGATGGCACGATGTACTCCTGCACTTCTCTCGGTGAAGCTGGCGGCGGTCTCGGCACCGCCATCACCGGCTGGCTGCTGGCAGCAAGCCATTTTGACAGCGCTCTGACCGTTCAGCCGGATTCCTGCATCAATATGCTGAAGATCATGTATCTGGTGATTCCGTTTGCTCTGGATGCCATCATCACCTTCATTCTCTCGTATGAAGGTCGAAGAAGCAAATAAAAACTGCGTGCAGCAGTCTGATAACAAGCCATTATCATTTCTCCTTCATCTGCTGTTCCCCGGAGGAATTCAGCTGGATTCCTCCGGGGAGGCTGGAGAAATATTATAAAATTATAAAAGGTAAATGAGGAAATACTATGGCTGCATTTGATTTTGCAAAGTAAAAGACCCCACCTTTTCAAGGAAAACGTGCTGAATGCTCATGCAAGTTTCCGTACTTACGCTTCCCGCGAAGAATATCGGACAGGTTCCTCTTCTTTGGCGCTGAAGCTGGACGGTATCTGGAAATTCGCCTACGCAAAGAACTACACCAGTGCCATCCCCGGCTTTGAAAAGACGGATTACGATTGCAGCGGCTGGGATGACATTCATGTTCCGGCACACATCCAGATGGAGGGCTACGACATTCCCCAGTACGCGAATATTCAGTATCCGTGGGATGGCCGTGAAGAAGTACAGCCGGGTGAGATCCCGCAGCGGTTCAATCCGGTGGCAAGCTATGTAAAATACTTCGAACTGCCGGAATCCATGCAGGGCAAGCCCGTCCACATCGAGTTCGAGGGTGTGGAAAGCGGCATGGCTCTTTGGCTGAACGGATCTTATGTGGGTTACACCGAGGACAGCTTCTCCGCACACGCATTCGATCTGACTCCTATCTCCAGCCGGGCGTGAACAAACTTGCTGTGCAGGTGTTCAAGTGGACTTCCTCCAGCTGGTGCGAAGATCAGGACTTCTTCCGCTTCTCCGGCATCTTCCGCAGCGTGTGGCTGTACGCCATCCCCACCGTGCATCTGGAAGATGTATCCGTCAAAACGCTGTTTGCCGGGGATGATTTTACTCATTCCACGCTGGAAGTTGCACTGCAGGTGGAGGGTAAGGGCGCAGCCCTTCTGACCCTGCGCCGCAGTGAGCTGGAAGTGTTCTCCGAAAAATCGCACTGAACGGCGGTTCTGCTCTGTTCAGCCATGCGGTGGAGAACCCTACCTGTGGAGTGCAGAGGACCCGGCTCTGTATGAACTGGAAATCGAGCTGCTGGACAATGCAGGCTATCTGGTAGAGGTGACCGGGCAGAAAGTCGGTTTCCGCAAGTTTGAGCTGAAGAACAATCGGATGCTGCTCAACGGCAAGCGCATCGTGTTCAAGGGTGCCAACCGTCATGAGTTCAGCTCCATTACGGGTCGTGCTGTGGGCGTACACACCATGAGGAACTGCTTCGGGATATCATCACCATGAAGCAGAACAACATCAATGCCATCCGCACCAGCCATTACCAGAATCAGGATGCACTGTACGACCTGTGCGACGAGTATGGTCTGTATCTGATCGCAGAGAACAATCTGGAATCCCATGGCACATGGGATATTCATCAGGCTGGCATTCGCGGCATCGAGGGCGTTTTGCCCAATGATAAGCCGGAGGAAAGCTGTCTTGTTTGACCGCATGAATTCCACTTACCAGCGTGACAAAACCATCCTGCTGTTCTGATCTGGTCTCTGGGCAACGAATCGTTTGGTGGTGAGACCCTGCTCCAGATGGCAGAGATGGTCCGCCGCTTTGATGACACCCGTCTGGTGCATTACGAAGGTGTGGTCAATGATCCGCGCTTCCTCGAAACCACCGATATTGAGAGCCATATGTACAGCACTGTGAAGGACATTAAAGAGTATCTGGCACAGGGCGATAAGCGGCCTTATATCGAGTGCGAATACTCTCATGCTATGGGCAACTCCAACGGTGCTTTGCACAAGTACACGGAACTTGCCGACCAGAAGGGCTGCGGCTATCAGGGCGGCTTTATCTGGGATTACATCGACCAGTCCATCTGGAAAAAAGACCGCTACGGCAAGTGGTTCCAAGCCTACGGCGGCGACTTCGGTGAGCGTCCTACCGACTATAATTTCAGCGGAAACGGCATTGCCTATGGTGGTGACCGTGCTCCTTCTCCCAAGATGCAGGAGGTCAAGTTCTGCTATCAGAACATCGCCGTTTCCATCGACAACTCTGGCTTCGAAGTCTGGAATAAGAACCTGTTCACCTCTACGGGTGCCTTCGACTGCGTTGCTCTGCTGCACCGGGATGGAAAGCTGTATCAGCAGCAGGAACTGACCAATATTGATGTTGCTCCCGAAGAGCGTTCCAGCTTCCCGCTACCGTTTATAGTTCCTGCGCTCCCCGGTGAATATGCAGTGACCGTCAGCTTCCGTTTGAAGGAGGACACCAGCTGGGCAAAGAAGGGCCATGAAGTCGCCTTTGGACAGGGTGTGATCGCTGTGGTCCGTTCCATTCCCAGCAAGAAGGTCACGCCGTTTACCGTTACGCACGGTACACACAACATCGGTGTCCGGGGCGAGAATTTCGATGTTTTGTTCTCCGATCTGAATGGCGGTCTGACTTCCTACCGCTATGCCGGCAAGGAGATGATTCAGGAGATCCCCGGCCCAACTTCTGGCGCGCTCCCACCGACAACGACTGCGGCAACAACATGGGCGGCGTTCGCGGTCAGTGGAAGCTGGCAAGCCTGTACGCTACCGCCAAGGGCATCGGCAAGGAGATTCCGTCTGTTCACGGCGGCACCATCCTCCAGAACCCCACCTGCGAGGTGGAAGCCGACAGCGTGGTCGTGACCTATCTCTATAACCTCCAGACCAGCCCCGCAGCAGAGTGCAGCCTGCAGTACCGTGTGTTCGGTGATGGCCGCATCCAGACCACCCTGCACTATGACCCGGTGGAAGGACTTGCAGCAATGCCGGAGTTCGGCGTACTGTTCAAGATCGACGCCGACTACGACACGGTGGAGTGGTACGGAAACGGCCCTGCGGAGACCTACTGGGATCGTCAGCATGGTGCAAAGCTGGGCATTTACCAGAACAAGGTCGCAGACAACATGGCGCAGTACCTCGTGCCGCAGGAGTGTGGCGCAAAGACCGCTGTGCGCTGGGCAAAGGTAGTGGACCGCAAGGGTCGCGGGCTGCTGTTTACCGCAGATGCCGCAAAGCCCATGTTCTTCTCTGCGCTGCCCTACACCCCATGAAATGGAGAGTGCCAAGCATCCTACGAGCTGCCCCGGTCCATTACACGGTCATCCGTGCTATGGGCGAGCAGATGGGCGTTGGCGGCGATGACAGCTGGGGTGCCAATGTCCACCCGGAGTATATTCCTGATGTAACCAAGCCTGTGGAGTTCACCTTTACGTTCCGTGGCATCTGATGATTGCCCGCAAATGAGGTGTCCTCTGTGAAAAGCGAAAGATCAGCCTGGATCTGAACCAGCCGAACTAGCATCCCTTGTTGGAGAGCGGATCAGAAAGATCCGCAAAGAAGAGGGTTAAGCCTAGAGCTTTTGCTTTACGTTGTGACATGAATGCCGCATACGTTGGGCATATTGAACGCGGCGTTCAGAATCCAACCTTGAACACGCTGGAACGTATTTGCAAGGGTCTGGACATCAGCGTAGAAGACCTTTTCATAGATATGCTGTTTACCGATGTCCAAAGGAGCGTGCGTTTGAACAAAAAAAAAGTCCACAAACACTTCCCCTTATCCCGATGAAGTCATTGACCGTCTGGCACGGGCATTCTACCCGGCCATCCTTGCCTGCTGGAACAGCGAGGAAGGGCAAAGAGAATTTGCTGCACGGCAGGCGGAACAGGCTCATCATGCCCCAGCAAAGAAACAGAGCGTTCCCGACGGGAACGCCCTGTTATACATATCGCTGTTGTCTGTGGCTTTAATCGCAAGTTTTACAAGCAGTGCAATTCTCAACAACTTGTTTGCGATATGCAATTCACGGTTGTTGCCAACGAATCAAATCGTGAATTGCGATGGCAGGGTGCGTCCTATTCAGGGCGCACCCTGTTTTACTATGCTTCATCATTTTCTGCGCGCAGCATCCGGTATCCGACACCAACATGGGTCTGAATCAGATGCGGAGCATCCGGGTATCGTTCCAATTTTTGCGCAGGGATGCCATGTAAACTCGCAAGGATGCAATGTCATTTTCCTGCGTACTGCCCCATACTTTCTGCGTGAGGGAGGTATGCGTCAGCACTTTGCCCACATTATGCGCCAGCACACACAGCAGCTTGTACTCGATGGGGTCAAATGCAATTCATTCTCGCTCAGCCAGACGCAGCCTGCCGAGAAGTCGATCTTTAAAGGACCATTGACAAAACCGGACTATTTATACCGTCAGAAGCCAGCAGATTCAATCGGCGCTGCGTTACACGCAGTCTTGCCAGCAGCTCATCCACGGAAAACGGCTTTGTCAGATAATCGTCTGCGCCGTTGTCCAGTGCCTCGATCTTATCAGAATCCTCGCTCCGGGCACTCAGGACGATGATGGGCAGGTTCGACCATGTGCGGACGCTGCGGATGACCTCGATGCCGTCTATATCGGGCAACCCAAGATCCAGCAGCATGATGTCCGGATTGTGGCTGGTAGTCATCATGATCGCCGTTTCCCATTGGAAGCAGTCAGATATTTATAGCCGTGGGTCTTCAGGGTCGTTGTGATCAGACACCGTACAGGAACATCATCCTCTACGACCAGAATGGACGGCTTATTCATGAATATTCACCTCACTTTGCGGCAATGCAAAGGAAAAGACACTGCCATTGGGAATGTTGTCACGGATGGTCAATGTTCCGCCGTGAGCAGTCAGGATCGCTCGGCAGAGGGGCAAACCCAATCCAAGGCTGCGGTGACTGTCCGCTATACGGCTCTGCCCGGTATAAAACATCTCGAACACCTGTGCTTTTGCGCGATCCGGAATGCCGGGACCGTTATCTGCAACTTCCACTACGACCTGATGGTCTTTCCGGTAAGCCGAAATCTGAATGACCGAGCCACAGGGTGTATTTGATGGCGTTATCCACCAGATTGACAACGACCTGCATGATCAGCCGTGCATCCACATTGACCAAGAGGATCTCGTCCCCATACTGTGTTGTGATGGTGTGTTCGCAGCTTTTCCGGTTGACATGATGCAGTGCTTCTTCGATCATTTCGTCCATCAGCTGCGGCGAGATCTGCAGATTCATCCGCCCATCTTCAATGCGGGTGATGGAAAGCAGATTTTCCACCAGACCGATCAGCCATTGCGCATCGTCAAAAATATCGGTGCAGATCTTGTTCCGGGTCTCTGTATCCAGCGTTTCTCCGTTGGAAAGCAGATTGCTGGCATTGCCGGAAATGGAGGTCAGCGGGTGCGCAGGTCATGGAGATCGTGCGCAGCAGGTTTGCCCGCAGCTCTTCATTTTTTGCCTGCACGGTTGCCTGCTCTTTTTCCAGTGCGTTTCTGCGGTTTTCGATGGCCAGCGCACCTTCGCCCAGAATGGAGAGCAGCACACTGTTTTCAAAGGCATCCAGCGGTTTTCAGACAGGTCGATCCCAACCACTCCAAACACGCCGCCTCCGGTCCGAAGTGCAAGATAAAGCCCTTTGCGTCCGGGTAGCTATCCGTGCCTGCACCGGAACGCTTTTGTTTGCAAATGTCCAATTTGCTGCATCACGTTCTTCCGGTGCAGAAAAGATGTTTTGCGCCGTTTCCCCGTCAACCCCAAAAAACTGTTCTGAACCAAGATCTCCGTTTTGTTCCGGGTAGACGATCAGGCTCCGGTTCAGCAGTTTTATCAGCTGGGAAGCTGTCAGCGAAAAGATTTCTTCTTCACTTTTGGCCTCTGTAAAAGCTGATTCGTATCAAACAGTATTTTGTCCGGAATGCTGCCTGCGCGGACATTTTGCATGGTCTTTCAGCCGTGTCGTCAACGTACAGGTAATGATTGCAGAGGTCAGCATCAGGGCAAATGTGACCTGATAACCGGGGTCATACGCATGGAATGTCAGGCGCGGTTCCGTCAAGAAAAATTGTATAGCGCAACACTGGCAATGGAGCCCAGCACACCGCAGGTGTAACCGCTGGTACACAATGCGGTGAACAGCACCCCAGCATATAGAGCATAATAATATTATAGCGTGCAAAGTCCAGTTGCAAGAAAAAGAAGCCGATGAGCGTGATGCAGCTCAGGATGCCTGCGGTGATCAGCAGATCACGGACAGAGGGCAGAAGCGGACGGGTGAACAGCTTTCGTCCTGAACCGTAGCCGTTCTCTGCAGAAGCATCCGGGATGATGTAAATATCCAGATTAGGCGCAGTCAGCGTCAATTTTTCAGTCAGTGACGGTCCACTCCAGAAATGGCGGCGATGTACGCTGGAGCGCCCCAGTACGATTTTTGTAATGCCAGAGATCCGGGCAAACTCTGCGATCTGCTGCGGAATGTCATCCCCGTAGATCGTAGAAATGTCGGCACCTGCCTGCTCTGCCATACGAATGCTGCTGCAAGCGCCGACAGTCTTCCCATCTGATCCGAATCCGGAGTCCGGACATACAGAGCTGTAAAGGTCCCGCCGAACGCCTTTGCCATCGTTGCTGCCGTCCGCACGATCTTTGCATTGGAGGGAGAGGACGACAGACACGCCAGAATATGTTCAGTGGGTGGGTTGTTCTGATTCATAAAGATCACCTGCCTTGCCCACAGTATAGCACAATTTGATGGTCACGACCACCAGCCACGTCTTTTCCTTCCTGTCGAAGAATCTCCCGTCGTATGTGATCCAGCGCATCTGCTGCCCAAAACCACTCAACATGACTCCAAGAACCATCAATAACAAAGCGACATCCATATGATCCGTCCTATCTTTTAGAGCCGGAAACACTTCTGGATTGATGTGTATTTTCCCAAAACCAGCATACTTTCATCCCGGCACAGCTGCGTATCCGGCGTGATGTTCATATCGAGCTTTCCGTCTTTTTCAGTGCAAGAATATTGATGTTATACTTTTTCGGATATTGATCTCACCGATCGTACGATCCATCCATTCCGGCGGAATGGTCACTTCCATGATGGCGTGGTCGTCCTGCAGCTCGATATAATCCAGAATGTGTTCGAGCTGTATCGGATTGCTGCCCACTTTGCCAGCTGCTTTTCCGGATAGACCACTTCATCCGCACCGTTGCGCAGCAGAAACTTAGCTTGTACATCCCGCTCTGCACGCGAGACCACAAGCTTTGCCCCAGCTCCTTGAGCAGTGATGTCGTTTCCAGTGAGCTTTGAAAATTGCCGCCGATGGTTACGATACACACATCAAAATTGCCGACACCAAGGAGCGCAGAAAGTATTCGCTGGTGCTGTCACCGATCTGTGCATTCGTCACATAGGAAAGCACGGCGTTCACACGGTCCTCGTTGCTGTCGATGGCCATGACCTGATGACCCAGTTCATTCAGTTCCTGCGCAATATGGCGGCCAAAACGGCCAAGCCCAATCAAAGAATCGATTTCATAGTTGCCTCCTTTATCCGATTGCGATTTTCTCCTGCGGCAGACGAGTGGGCAGGGCTGCTGCCAAATGCCGCATAGATCAACGTCAATCCGCCAACACGTCCCAAAACATCAGTGCAATCAGCACCCCTGCGAAAGGATGCCCAACTGCGGCGTGATACCCAATGTCAGACCTACCGTTGCCACAGCCGAAGCAGTTTCATACAAACAGACCGACATCGGCAGCTGCTCGGCCGCAGCAATGACAAAGGCTCGAGGAAAAACAGCGTCAAATACATCCCTGCGATGGTAGCAGCATTCTTGACCGCGGAACCATCTATGCGCCGCCCGAAAAATTCGGCATCTTCTCTGCGGCGGAAGGTCGCCCACATATTGGCCAGCAGAACGGCAAATGTTGTGGTTTTCATGCCGCCTGCCGTAGAGCCGGGCGAACCGCCCAACAGCATCAGAACCACCATCAATGCCTGTGAAGCGCTGCCCATCGCAGCAAGATCAGCGGTGTTAAAACCGGCAGTACGGGGTAACGGATTGGAACATCGACAATAAAATGCGCTGTCGGGCAGAGCCTGCCGTGAACTCGAAACAATAAAAGTACAGCGTCGGCAGTACCAGAAGAAATGCCGTTGTGACAAGGATCACCTTGCTCTGCATCCGATAACGGTGAAAATCAAGGCGATATGTACAAATGTCCTCCCATGTCAGAAAACCAAGGCCGCCAAAGACAATCAGGGCCGCGATCACTGTGGTAAGCAATGGGTTACCTGCATACCGTGTCAGCGAAACAAATTTTGCCCCCTCTGTTCCCAGCAGGTCAAAGCCGGCATTGCAGAACGCCGAAATGGAATGAAACAGTGCATACCAGATCCCGCGAAAACCATAATCGGCGCAAAATGTCGGCAGCAGCAGTGCAGTACCGGCCAATTCAAACAGGGCGGTGATCCGCAGAATAAAGCCTGTCAGCCGCACGATGCCGCCCATCTGTGGGGCAGCCGTAGCTTCCTGCATCGTGCTGCTTGAGGGAGATCTTTCGCCCGGAAAGCAGCGCAAAGGCAGCGCCCACCGTAATGACACCCAATCCTCCGATCTGGATCAGAAGAAGGATCACGCTCTGCCCGAATGCCGACCAGTAGCTGCCGGTATCCTGAACCACAAGCCCGGTCACGCAAAGGGCAGAGGTGGAAGTAAACAGCGCCTCATGGAACGGTGTAATGCACCGCTGCTGTGCAGCAATCGGAAGCATCAGAAGCAACGCGCCCACCAGATCAACTGCCGCAAAACCTGCAATAATGACCTGAAAAGAAGAAAACGATGCCGCCTGTAACGAGGATATTGAATCATAAAAGCTCCTTTACCTATCCGTGTGCATAAAGATTAGCATGGAATAGATAAAGGAGCCGTAAAATTGTAGAAGTATAAAGATTCCATTAAAATTGATCGGGCAACACTAAAAATGCCGGACAACACCAGCAAAAATGGTAATGTCCAGCATTCATTAGAAACAAATAATCCGAACCCATCTCCTATCGGAAACAAGTTCGGATTATTTTTGTTTGGTCCAGTGGCGAGAATCGAACTCACGGCCTCTTGAACCCCATTCAAACGCGCTACCAAAACTGCGCTACACCCGGTCATCATCCGTTGCCTCCCTACCGAAACACCGGCGACATGAAATATTATACTCAGATATGGCCGTCTTGTCAAGCAGATTTTTGCAATTTTTGGATTTTTGAAGAAAGTATGATTTTGACGGTGATGCGCTGCTTTGCATCGTACTAATTCCTCCGCCGTCGCATAAATTTCTTCCA
>SCPP01000238.1_pt1 | contig 11990 bp, 20 predicted proteins | sample 6106811 | NCBI WGS metagenome assembly SCPP01 (sample SAMN10720449, study PRJNA508395) | human gut metagenome | isolation source: Participant 2 stool, 15 month | host: Homo sapiens | collected 2018
ACAAGACCGTCAACCCCAACGCCGAGCTTGAGCTGCTCACCAGCGACTCCACCACCGGTGTTTCCGGCGCGCTGGACGGCACCTACACCATCGGCATGGCCAGCCGTGAGCTGAAGGACTCCGAGACCGAGGCCGGTGCCCAGGCTACCGTTCTGGCACTGGACGGCATCGCCGTCGTCGTCAACCCTGCCAACACCACCGAGGATCTGACCGTTGACCAGATCAAGGGCATCTACACCGGCGAGCTGACCACCTGGGCCGACGCGTGCAGTAAAGTATAGCAGCACCGTAGGGGCGGGGGCATCCCCGCCCGCAGCGTACCGTGACCGCGCGGTTATGGGAAGGCCGCGGGCCGGACATGTCCGGCCTACATGGCATATAACCAAGGAGTATAGGAAATGACCTCCAAGCTAAAGAGGCGTCATGCGGGTGGTGTTTACCCTCTGCGCCTGTGTATCCATTCTGGCGGTCGCGCTGATCTGCATCTTCCTGTTTGCGAACGGCGTGCCTACTTTGTTCAAGATCGGCGCTCAAGTTCCTGCTGGGCACCACCTGGAAGCCCGGCAACGATATCTTCGGCATCCTGCCGATGATCCTGGGCAGCATCTACGTCACGGCGGGGGCTATCCTCGTCGGCGTGCCCATCGGCCTGCTGACCGCCATTTATATGTCCAGGTTTGCCTCGACCCCCGCATCAACAAAATCATGCTCCCGGCGGTTGCAGCTGCTCGGGTATCCCATCGGTCGTACGCTGCTTCGGTATGATCGTGCTGGTGCCCGCCGTGCGGCCATGGTCAAGACGCCCTTCTTCAAGACGGTGCTCCACGTCAAAGCGGCAGCAGGGCATGAGCCTTTCACCGCCGCCGTGCTGCTGGGAATCATGATCCTGCCCACCATCATCACGGTCAGCAAGACGAGCCTGGACGCCGTTCCCACAGCTACTATGAGGCAGCCTGGCCTGGGCGCGACCCATGAGCGCAGCGTTTTCTGCGCGGTGCTGCCCGCCGCCAGGTCCGGCGTGCTGTCGGCGGTCATTCTCGGCATCGGCCGTGCCATCGGCGAGACGATGGCGGTCGTCATGGTCGCAGGCAACCAGACCTGGATGCCCAAGGGCCTGTTCAGGGCCTGCGCGATGACTCCAACATCGTCATCGAGATGGGCTACGCCGCCGACCTCCACCGCGAGGCGCTGATCGCCACCGGCGTTGTGCTGTTCATCTTTATCCTGCTCATCAACCTCTGCTTCAGCCTTGAGGGGGCGAGCGACCATGCCTGAGATTGCCGCAACGCAAACGGCCGCCGATATGACCTATGCAAAACCCCATGAGTTCATGCCCAGCGGCGGGCAGAACCGCCGCGCTGCCCGCGCGCAGGCTGCCGCGCTGCGGTGGCTGGTGCGGATCGCCGCCTTCCTGACGGCCGCCGTGCTGGTGTTCCTGATCGGCTACATCCTCGTCATGGGCATCCCAACCTCAAGCCCGAGCTTTCGCATGGGAGTGTAACTCCGAGAATGTCTCGCTGATGCCCGCGCTCATCAATACCGTGCTGATGACCGCCTTCGCGCTGCTTATCGCCACGCCGCTGGGCATCTTTGCCGCCATCTGGCTGGTCGAGTACGCCCGCCGCGGCAGCAAGCTGGTCAAGGTCGTGCGCGTCACCACCGAGACCTTGCAGGGCATCCCGTCCATCGTCTATGGCCTGTTCGGTATGCTGTTCTTCGTCACCCAGCTGCACTGGGGCTACTCGCTGATCGCCGGTGCATTCACGCTGGCCATCATGGTATTGCCCGTCATCATGCGCACGACCGAGGAAGCACTCATCGCCGTGCCCGATTCCTACCGCGAGGGCAGCTTCGGCCTCGGCGCGGGCAAGCTGCGCACGGTGTTTACCATCGTGCTGCCCAGCGCCATGCCCGGCATTTTGTCCGGTGTTATCCTTGCCACGGGCCGCATCGTGGGCGAGACTGCCGCGCTGATCTACACGGCCAGCTCGGTCGCAAAGATCCCCACCAGCGTATTCAGCTCCACCCGAACGCTGGCCGTACATATGTACCTGCTCTCCAACGAGGGTCTCTACATCGGCCAGACCTACGGCACCGCCGTGGTGCTGCTGGTGCTGGTGCTGGTCATCAACTGCCTGTCCGGCTTTCTGGCCGAGCAAGCTGGCGAAGAAGTAAAGCCGCCTGCGGGGCGACGCCGCCCCTACATACGCAGCAGCTTGTAGGGGCCGGGCATGCCCGGCCCTCGGCGACCCATTACCGCTCTGCTTCCGTAAGGCTGAGGGCCGGATATGTCCGGCCCCTACGGCTCGGCAAAGGCATATATGCGGTCTATAAACAAAGATATAGCAAAGAGGCATTTCATGAACAAATTTGAAGTCCGCGGCATGGACCTGTACTACGGCAGTTTCCATGCACTGAAAACATCAACATCAACATCCCGGAGAATGAGATCACCGCCTTCATCGGGCCTTCCGGCTGCGGTAAATCCACGTTTTTGAAGAGCCTGAACCGGATGAACGACCTGGTCGAGGGCTGCCGCATCTCCGGCGACATCAAACTGGACGGCGTCGATATCTATAAGGATAAGATGGACGTCAACGTCCTGTGCAAGCGGGTCGGCATGGTCTTCCAGAAGCCGAACCCGTTCCCGATGTCGATTTATGATAACATCGCCTACGGTCCGCGCACGCACGGCATCCGCAATAAGGCACAGCTGGACGAGATCGTCGAAAAATCCCTGCGCGGCGCGGCCATCTGGGACGAGGTCAAGGACCGCCTGAACAAGAGCGCACTGGGTATGTCCGGCGGCCAGCAGCAGCGCCTGTGCATTGCCCGCGCCCTGGCGGTCGAGCCGGAGGTCCTGCTCATGGACGAACCACCAGCGCCCTGGACCCGATCTCGACCTCGAAAGTCGAGGAACTGGCGACCGAGCTGAAAGAGAACTACACCATCGTCATGGTCACCCACAATATGCAGCAGGCCGCGCGTATCAGCGATAAGACGGCGTTTTTCCTGCTGGGCGAGCTGGTGGAAATGGGCCCGACCGAGCGCGTCTTTGCCACGCCGGTGGACAAACGCACCGAGGATTACATCTCGGGCCGTTTCGGTTGAGGAGGTTTACAATGGGTACAAGTGTACGCAAAATGTACGATGCGGAATTGTTGCAGCTGGACACGATGCTGGCCCGCATGGGCCACGCGGCGGGCGGCGCCATCGAGAGCGCCATGACCGCTCTGCGCACCGGCGACGCCGAGCTGGCCCGCGGCGTGATAGCCCGGACAGCGAGATCGACTCCGCCGAGCATGAGATCGAGCACCGCTGCTTAACGCTTTCCTGCGGCAACAGCCGGTGGCGGGCGATCTGCGCAAGGTGTCCACGGCCTTAAAAATGGTCACGGATATCGAGCGCATTGCCGACCAAGCCAGCGATATTGCCGAAATCACCCTGCATCTGCCCCCGAGGGGGCGCGCACCGTCGGCGTGCTGGATGATTTGTACGCCATGGGCGATATCGCCCTGCGGATGGTCAAGGATTCCATTGCCGCTTATGTGCAGGTGGACCTGTCCACCGCAGCCCAGGTTATTGCCCGCGACGACGAGTGTGACGCGATGTTCAGCCGCATTTCCCAGGAAATTGCCGCCTACATCGCCGCCCACCCCGACGACGCCAGCACGGCGCTGGATCTGTTCATGATCGACAAATACCTAGAGCGCCTGGGCGACCACGCGGCCAATATCGCCGAGTGGGTCGAGTTCTTAAAGACCGGCGTTCACAAATCCCGCAAGATCGTGTAACGCGGGGCAAAACAAGCCATTCCCTTATTTTCCTATACCAACCAAAATGGGGCCTGCCGCAAAGCAGACCCCATTTTGGCGTGGGAAAAAGGCTTCCCCACGGGGAAAGCTGTCACCGAAGGTGACGGATGAGAACAAGCCTTGCCGAGGCTGCACGCAAACAGACTGTGGCCGTGAACTTCCCCTCATCCGTCTGCGGTCGGGGCCGCAGACACCTTCCCCAAAGGGGAACAGACTGCCAAAGGCTTCCCGCAAAAATCCGGCAGCTCACGGTGAGCCGCCCGGGATGTGCTTTTATTTCGCGCCGCGCCCTGCGAAAACCACGTACACGGTCTTGAACAAAATCTTTACGTCGTTCCAGAGCGACCAGTTATCAATGTAGGTCACGTCCAGCTTGACGACTTCCTCAAAGTCCTCGATGTTGCTGCGGCCGCTGACCTGCCACAGGCCGGTGATGCCCGGCTTCATCGACAGGCGGCGCTTGTGGTGGCTCTCGTACTGCTTGTACTCATCCACCGTCGGCGGGCGGGTGCCCCCGAGGCTCATATCGCCGCGCAGCACATCAAAGAACTGCGGCAGCTCGTCGATGCTCGTCTTTGCGGATGAACTTGCCCACCTTCGTCACGCGGGGTCGTCCTCCATTTTGAACATCAGGCCGTTCATTTCGTTCTTGGCCATCAGCTCTTTCTTGCGTTCCTCGGCATCCATGTACATACTGCGCAGCTTGTGGATGTAGAAATACCGGCCGTTCAGGCCCACGCGCTTTTGCTTGAAGAAGAGCGGCCCCGGGCTTTCGATCTTCAGCGGGATGGCCACCACCGCAATGATGGGGATGCTGATGGCGCAGCCCACAATGGCACCGGCAATTTCCATGGCGCTTGGCAACGCGGTCCCGCAGCTTCATTTCCACCGTACCCACCGTCACGATGTTGCCCCCGCGCAACGGCCCAGCGTGCGGCTCAGCCGTGCCGAGCTCGTCTCGTCGCAGCAGCGCCTCGATGTGGTCCAGCAGCGACAGCCGGAAATGCACGGTCAAGCCCATGCTCTCCATCTCTTCCAGGTAGGGGATGAAGCTCTCGCCGCTGTCCATCGGCACGTCCACATAGACCTCGTCCAGCGCCTCGCGCCGCAGCCAGGCCATGAAATCATCAAACGTTGCCTTGACCTCGACCCCGGCCACCCTGGTGCCGACGGTCTCGGGTGTGGCTTCCAGCAGGGCTACGCCGATGATACGGCGGGACCAGTCGCCCTGGATCTCGGCGATGGCTTTTCGGCGCGGTCGCCGGTCGTCACAAAGCCCACAAGGCTCTCCGACCCGCGGCTGTGCTGCAATTTCAGCAGGAACTTCTTCAGCAGCCCATGGGTGATGGGCATGAGCACCACGTTCACAATGGGGACCATGACCGCAAAATAGCGGGAGTCCAGCAGCGTGGCTTTCGCCAGCAACAGGCAGGCCGCATTGACGACGCCGAGCACGACGTTGAATTTCAGCGCCAGGATGATTTCGTCGCCCTTGGGCGGGTCACGATGTTCTGATCCTGGTCAAAGCACAAAACGTCAGCACAAAGGCCAGCAGCAGCCAAAGCGCCTGGATCAGTCAAAGTTGCGTAATCTTGCAGCTTGTTGAACACGTTATCCGTAATAAGCCATGCCAGCACAACGCTGATGCCCGTGGTCACAAAATCGGTGAAAACACATAAGCATACTGTAATTTTTCACGTTTGCTCGTCATATCGGTGAAGATGCCTCTCGTATATAGTGGCAGATGCCGCGCATGATAGCGGCGGCATACAATGCAATGACACATATCACTGTATTTTATCACAAAACGAGACAATTTTCAACATAGTTCCGCTGAAGCGTAATAAATCTGTAAGAAATCGGGCGGCATAATTTGTAGGGGCATTTGTTCGCCCCTTCTGCAGGCATTATTCTGCCTCGGTAACATCCGCTTTCAGCGTCCTATCTCCACCAGACATTCCAGCAGCAGGGGATTGAACGTGCCGCAGTCGCCGTGCAAAATCATCTGTACAGCGGTGTCGGGGGCGTAGGCGGCCTTGTACGCGCTCTCACAGCGCGTCGTACGTCGGCCATCGAGACGACCTGCGCCGAAATCGGGATGCGGTCCCCGGACGAGGCCGTCAGGGTAGCCGCGGCCGTCCCAACGCTCGTGATGCCAACGGCAGATTTCATAAGCGGTGCGCACCAGTGCTTCGCTGCGGTATATGCCCAGTTTGTCCAGCATATTTGCGCCGATGACCGTGTGGGTCTTCATGATGTTGAACTCCTCCTGCGTCAGGCGGCCGGGCTTGTTCAAAATCTTGTCGTCTATCGCGATTTTGCCGATGTCGTGCAGCGCCGATGCCAGCACGATCAGCTCCTGCTTCTCGGGCGGCAGGTCGTACTTGTCGGTTTTCTGGGTCAGGCGCTCCAACAGGCGCTGGGTCAGCGTGCCGATGTGCTGCACGTGCAGGCCGCTCTCGCCGTTGCGGAACTCAACGACCTCGCTCAAAATCGAGACCATCATCTGGGTGTTCTTCTCTTTCTCGCGGGTCTGGCTCGTCACCAGCGAGATGAGCCGCCGCTGCTTGGCGTAGAGCTTGATGGTGTTAAAGACGCGCCGGTAGACGATGCTCGCGTCAAAGGGGCGGCTGACATAGTCAGACGCCCATCTCGTAGGCGCGACGCACGACCGGGTCGGGTCCTCGCTGGAAATCATGATGACCGGGATATCCTCGATCCAGTGGCTGCGGTTCATGGCAGCCAGGACTTCAAAGCCGTCCATCACCGGCATGACGATGTCCAGCAGAATCAGCGCAATGCCGGTGTCGTACTGCTCCAGCATGGCCAGGCATTCCTCGCCGTTGGCGGCCTCCAATATATTGTAGTCGCTGCCCAGAATCTCCGACAAAATCGCGCGGTTCATCTCGGAATCATCAACGATCAGGATGTTCTGGCGGGTCTGGTTCTCGCGCCCGGCGGCGGTGCTGGCCTGGGGGCGGCGGTGTCCTCGGTCACGACCGTGTTTTGTGGTTCTTGGCCTGGTACATCAGCTTGTCGGCGCGGCCAACGGCGTGCTCCACCGTTTCGTCCGGCTGGGACATCACGCCGCCGATGCTGACCGAAAGCTGCAGACAGCTGTACCCCGGCACGGTGGCGGCGTGGATTTTCTTGCAGATGAGCTGTAATTTCGCGTTGAACGCGCCCCGCTCAATGCCCGGCAGCACCAGCAGAAATTCGTCGCCGCCGTAGCGGATCAGGCTGTCGCTTTTGCGGATGTTGGCGCGCACGACCTCCACGGCGGTGCGCAGGGCCATATCGCCCGCGCGGTGGCCGTAGGTATCATTGTAGAGCTTGAAGTCGTCCAGGTCCAGCACGGCCACACCGGCAGGTCGGTCTTGCCCTTGAGCACATCCTCAAAATAACGGCGGTTGTAGCCGCCGGTCAGGCATCGTGGGAGAGCTTGAAGTGGTGGCACCACGCTGTCCATCAGGCGGTTGCTGTTTTCGGGGTCGATAAGGGTTTCGCTGTCCAGCTGCTGGATGAGCTCCATCACGGGCTGGCCGTCCACCTCACGGTATACCGCCGTGACCTGAAAGGCCTGGCTGCCCATGTATTCCAGCTTGGTGCGCTGGGTGTGGTCGCGCAGGACCTGCGCCGAGATACAGTTCTGGCACTGGGTGTGCTTCTGCCAAAGTCGTAGCATTTGCAGTAGTCGCTGAGGTCTTGTCACTGCCGACCTGCGCAGCCTCCAACAGGCGCACGACCGTAAAAATCGTGCGGTATTGGGCCATTTCCTTTTCGACCTGTTCTCTGGTCATATTCTGCCGCCTTTTGTGGATTTATTGTGTTATATACTACAACAGTATAACATCGTGCGGCGAAAAATGTCAATTTGTTTGTGGCGATGTCGTACATAACCGTGGGCAGCGCCGCATAGGCTTTACCGTGAGGGGGACGACCTATGCGCCGAGTTGTATTCTATCTATTTATAATAGCTGTTTTTCTGGCGGCCCCGCTGGCAGCACTGCCCCGGCGGGGGGAGACTGCGCCCGCTGCCACCACTGCGCCCACGGCCACGGCAGAGCCAACCGCCGCCGCGCCCTACCGCGCCGTGTGGGTCAGTTACCTGGAATGGCAGCAGGTGGATTTTTCCACGCCGGAGACGTTTTCTGGCGATATAGCGGTCATACTGGACAATATCCGGGACCTGGGGGCCACTGTCGTGGCGCAGGCGGCCCTTTGGGGATGCACTCTACCCCAGCAGCTACTACCCATTCAGCCACCTTTGCACCGGGCAGCAGGGCGGGACCCGGCTCTGACCCGCTGGCCCTGCTGGTGCAGGCCGCCCACGACCGGGGCTTGCACTGGAAGCCTGGGTCAACCCCTACCGCATCCAGGCTGGGCTGACCCCGGCGCTCTGCGGCGCCAGCCCGGCCAAGCTGCACCCCGATTGGGTCAAATACACCGACACCGGCCTACCTGGACCCGGCCAACACGGCGGTGCGGCAGTACATAGCCGATGCTGTGGGAGAGCTGTGCGCCAACTATGATGTGGACGGCATCCATTTCGACGACTATTTTACCCCACCACCGCCCCGGCCTTTGACGCGGCGGACTACGCGGCCAGCGGCGGCGCTGGCCCGGGACGACTGGCGGCGGGAGAACGTGAACGCGCTGGTGGAGCTGTGCCACGCCACGGCCCGGCGGTACGGCGTGCGGTTCGGCGTGGCCCCGGTGGGCCCGAGCAGAACTACGCCCTGCAATACAGCGACGCGGCCCGCTGGCTGCGCCAGGGCACGGTGGACTACCTGATGCCGCAGCTGTACTGGGGACAGGAATATGTGAAGATGGCGACATCGCACAGCCTGGCCCGGCTGGCCGGGGCGTGCTGCCCCGGGCAGCGGGAGTCAGGCTGTACGCGGGGCTGGGGGCCTACCGCATCGGCGCAGGGGATGGATCCGACGCGGGTTCCGAGTGGGCATCCGGCCGCGCCCTGGCCGATCAGCTGAATTTACTTGACCGCCTGGGCGTGCAGGGGCGGGCCTGTACCGCTATGCCAGCTTGTTTGATGCGTCCGACTATGCGGGTCTGGCCGCTGCCGAAGTGGACGCCGTGCGGCAGGTCTGGCAGATCGACCAAAGAAGTAAGGACTAAAGAATTAAATGAAAATTCTACTTAAATATCAGGAAAGAGTATGGTATAATAAATACAAAGCTTCAAGAGGCTTGGAGAAGATAAGGGGAACCCTCATGACCAATACCCAAGAACTCTACACGTTGGTTATCCCAGCCGGATCTGGACGATGCCATCAAGGCTGAACTGGTCAGCGTGGCGGGCGACAACGACGCCATCGCCGACCGCTTCTATCGTGACCTTGCGTTCGGCACCGGCGGCCTGCGCGGCGTCATCGGCGCGGGCACCAACCGCATGAACCTCTACACCGTGCGCAAGGCTACGCAAGGTCTGGCCGACTACCTGAACGCCAGCGGCCTGCCGAAAAGGTCGCCATCGCCCACGACAGCCGCCACAACGGCGAACTGTTCGCCCGCGAGACCGCCCGCGTGCTGGCGGCCAACGGCATCACCGCCTATGTGTACCCCGCCTGGAGCCGACGCCCGCCCTGTCCTGGGTGCGGTATCTGGCTGCGGCGCGGGCGTCTGTGTGACCGCCAGCCACAACCCCGCCAAGTACAACGGCTACAAGGTCTACGGCGCGGACGGCTGCCAGATCACGCTGGAAGCCGCGGAAAAGATTTTGGCTGCGATTGAAAAAATCGACTGCTTCGACGGCGTCAAACTCGCCGACTATGACAAGGCCTTGGCCGACGGCAGCATCGTTAGGATCGGCGATAAATGCCTTGACGACTTTGTGCAGGCTGTCTACGACCAGCGGTCGGCGACGGCGCGGGCATTGACGCTGAAGCTCGTCTACACCCCGCTGAACGGCACTGGCCTCGAGTGCGTCAAAAGCTGCTGGCGAAGCTCGGCGTCACCCATGTGACCGTTGTGCCCGAGCAGGAAAAGCCGAACGGCGATTTCCCCACCTGCCCCTACCCGAACCCCGAAATTCGGGAGGCTATGCAGAAAGGTCTGAACTGTGCGATACGGTCAAGCCGGATATCCTGCTGGGCACCGACCCCGACTGGCGACCGCTGCGGCACCGCCGTGCCCGACGGCAAGGGCGGCTACCGCCTGATTACAGGCAATGAGATGGGTATCATTCTGCTGGATTACATCTGCCGCACCCGTCTGACCCAGGGAACCATGCCCGCCGACCCCGTGGCAGTAACGACGATCGTTTCCACCGATATGGCAGCGCCAGTGGCAAAAATACGGCGTCGAGCTGCGCCGCACCCTGACCGGCTTTAAGTTCATCGGTGAACAGATCGGCAAGCTGGAAGCCGAGGGCCGCGCTGACCGCTATATCTTCGGCTTTGAGGAGAGCTACGGCTACCGTCCGGCGCACACGTCCGCGACAAGGACGCCGTCAATGCCACGCTGCTGGTCTGCGAGGCCGCCGCTGGTACGCCCAGCAGGAAAGACGCTGCTGGACGCCATCGAGGCGCTGTACAAGGAGTTCGGCTACTACCGCAACGCGCTGTGCAGCTTCGCCTTTGAGGGCGAGGCGGTATGCATACGATGCAGAACCTGATGAAGAACCTGCGCACCAACGCCCCGGCGGAAATTGCCGGGTACAAGGTGGAAAGCGCCGTCGATTACGACACCGACGGTACCGGTCTGCCCCGCGCAAATGTTCTGGAATACCACCTGGCGGGCGGCCACAAGCTGATGATCCGCCCCTCCGGCACCGAGCCGAAGATCAAAGTTTATCTGTCCGCCGTCGGCGAGGCGAAGCGGCCGCCGACGCCGTGAACGCCACTGAGCAAAGCCGCTGCAGAAATAATGAAAGTGTGATCGTATGGCAATCGTAAAATTGACCCCAAGCTGCAAAGATTATCTGTGGGGCGGGACCGCCTGCGCACCGATGTCGGCGTGCAGAGCAGCCTGGACCCCTGGCCGAAGCATGGGTGCTGTCCTGCCACCCGGACGGCCCGAGCTACCTGCCCGACGGCAGCACGCTGGCTGACTATGTAGCCGCCCACCCGGGGTGCCTTTGGCACCGACTGTGAGAAGTTTGAGCAGTTCCCGATCCTGACAAAATTCATCGACGCCAAGAACAATTTGTCCATCCAGGTGCACCCTCCAACGAGTATGCGCTGAAAACGAGCACCAGTACGGCAAGACCGAAATGTGGTATGTGCTGGACTGTGAGCCGGGTGCCTTCCTGTACTATGGCTTTGACCACGAAGTTTCCAAAGAGGAATTTGCCGAGCGCATCAAAACAACACCCTGACGGAAGTTCTGAACGCCGCGCCGGTGCACAAGGGCGACTGCTTCTTCATTCCCTCGGGCACGCTGCACGCCATCTGCAAGGGCATCGTCGTGGCCGAGGTCCAGCAGAACTCCAACGTGACCTACCGTGTCTACGACTATGGCCGCGTGGCCGACGCAAGCCCCGCGCCCTGCACGTGGAAAAGGCGCTGGACGTGACCCTGCGCACGCCGCCGGTCAAGCATGATTTCGGCGGGCATCTCGCCCGGTGTGAGTATTTCACCGTCGATGCCAAGAACGGCGATTTTGACTGTGTGGCCGATGAAAAGAGCTTTGTCTCGCTGCTGATCACCGACGGCGCGGGGGAACTGACCTGCGGCGGCGAGACCGTCCAGGTCAAGAAGGGTGAGAGCTACTTCCTGCCCGCCAACAGCGGCGCGTACACTGTCAAGGGCCAGTGCCAGACACTGGTGACGGTGGTGTAAAAGAAAAAAAAGCTTCTCCCTTGGGAGAAGGTCCAAAGGCCGGATGAGGGGCGCGTTTGCCGTTATTGCCCGTGAACGGGTTGTAATTGCAGCGTCGCCCCTCATCAGTCTGCTTCGCAGACAGCTTCCCCCAAGGGGGGAGCCAAAAATAAAGCACCGCATCACGGTTTGTTGACCGTGATGCGGTGTATTTGTTTACAGGGCTTTGATATACGCCAAATCGGCCTGCGCGGCGGAGGATGACCTCGTCCCGCAATAGGGCGGCGTCGGGGTGGTCGCGGTGGAGCCATTCGCGGATGACGGGTAGTCCATCTGGCCCGCCCCAGGGGGTGCGCGGCGCGTCGGGGTGGAACACGGCGTCCTTCATATGGACACAA
>SCPP01000390.1_pt1 | contig 11974 bp, 12 predicted proteins | sample 6106811 | NCBI WGS metagenome assembly SCPP01 (sample SAMN10720449, study PRJNA508395) | human gut metagenome | isolation source: Participant 2 stool, 15 month | host: Homo sapiens | collected 2018
CCAAGGCGGGAAAATGAAAAAGATGAAGGTAGATCCTCATTACAACGTCGTCCAAAGTAAAATACGCTTATGCGGTAACCTGCCATAATAAAGCCCAAGGCGGCCAATGGATGAACGTCTTTCTGATATCGGTTACATCACGGAGGAAATGCTTGGTGAGGATTTCTATAGGTGGCTCTACACGGCTTTTACCCGGGCGACCCATCACCTATATCTGGTGAATTTACCGGACGAGTTCGTCGAATGATTTACAATATTTTAAGATCGAAACTGGCAACATTGACAAGAAATACTTATTTTTGTTGCAAAACATACGTATGTCCGGATGATTTATAGCATCTGAAAAACATATAGAAATGGCAAACAAGGAAAAAATAGATTATCTATTGATCGATATCAGGGAGCTGGAGAAGTTGGTAGCCGGAATGAGAGACGCGGAAATTTATCCCGCCTCTTTCTTCAACCAGACCTTCCAGTTGACCCACAAGGTATTGAAGGAGCTTCATACGCTGGAGGAGTTTCAGTTAGAGGCTTTGCGTAAACAATTGGAAGAACATCAACGACTTATCGATTCTATTCCCGTAAGTAAACCTTTACAGATGCCGGAGGTGCAACCGGCTCCGGAAGTATCCCCTACGATCGAGGTCGTACAGGTACAAGAACCGGTCGTTGAGGAACCTATCGTAGTAGAACCAATTGTCGAAAAAGTGATCCCAGAAGAAAAGATCGTACAAGAGACAATCCCCTTGAAAGAGATAGAGATTCCACATAAAATTATATTAGCGGATAAATCCAGTATTTCACTGAATGATATATTGGAGAAAAAGAATCTTTCTGATTTCCGTAAGGCATTCAGTTTAAATGATCGTTTCCGCTTCAGAAGGGAATTATTCGGAGGAAATGAGGAGAAAATGAATAAGGCGATCGCAGACCTGAACGATCTTAGCTCGTACGAGGAGTCGGTCACTTATCTGAACAAGGTGTTGAACTGGAATATAGAAGACGCTTCCGTAGCCGATTTCATCAAGCTATTGGAAAAACGCTTCTCATAAATATACGATATGGCAAAATTGACTGTAGTCCCAACCCCTGTCGGTAACTTGGAGGATATGACATTCCGGGCGATCCGTGTGCTAAAAGAAGCTGATCTTATTTTAGCGGAGGATACCCGTACGACCGGCATCTTGCTGAAACATTTCGAGATACAGAACAAGATGCAGTCCCACCACAAGTTCAACGAGCATAAGACGGTGGAGCAAATCGCGGCCCGTATCAAGGGAGGCGAGAATATCGCCCTTGTTTCCGATGCCGGTACGCCAGCCATCTCCGATCCGGGATTCATGTTGGTGAGGGAATGTGTTCGCCAAGGGGTAGACGTAGAGTGCCTGCCCGGAGCTACGGCTTTCGTGCCCGCCTTGGTAGCGTCCGGATTACCCAATGAGAAGTTCTGTTTCGAGGGGTTTCTCCCTCAAAAGAAAGGAAGGCAGACCCGGCTAAAAGAATTGGCTTTGGAATACCGGACTATTATTTTTTATGAATCACCTTTCCGTCTGCTCAAGACCTTGACGCAATTCGCCGAGTTTTTCGGTACGGACCGCCAAGTATCAGTATCCCGGGAAATCTCCAAATTACACGAGGAAACCGTACGAGGCTCCTTAGAAGAAGTAATTCAGCATTTTACCGTGAACGAACCAAAGGGTGAGATTGTTATTGTATTAGCAGGCTTAAAAGATAAAAAGGACAAAGAGACAGAAAAAGATGTTTAACTTAACAAGCAAAAAGAACATGAAGAAAGTATTATTAGTATGTGTCTGCACAGCCATGCTGGCCTCTTGTGGCCAAAATTCAGCGGATTACAAGAAACTAAAGGCTGAGAACGATTCTCTACGTATCGAGAATACGAAGAACACGGATGAGCTTAATGATATGCTCTCCACCCTAAATGATATTGAATCTGATTTTCAATCTATACGTGATGCCGAGAATTATTTGACAATCCAACAACAAACCGGCGGTGAGCTAAATCAGTCACGCAGAGATCAAATCAAGCAGAACATGCAATTGATCAGCGAGACCTTGAAGAAGAACAAGGAGCAAATCAGCCAGTTGGAGGAGAAATTGAAGAAAAGCGGTATTCAATCTTCCGCGTTACGAAAGACGATCGATCGTCTTTCCTCCGAGCTGGATCAAAAGGCAACGATGATTGTCGCTTTGCAAGAGGATTTGGCAAAGAAGAACGTACGTATCCAAGAATTGGACGAGATGGTAAGTTCCTTGAATGAGGATGTGGAAAGTCTGGCTACTACCGCAGCCGCTCAATCCGAGAAATTGAACGCTCAAGATAAAGCCCTTCATACGGCTTACTACTGTTTCGGTACTTCCAAGGAATTGAAGGAACAGAAGATCTTATCCGGTGGTGGCCTGTTCTCTAAATCTAAAGTATTGCAGAGTGGTTTCAACAAGGATTATTTCATCTCTATCGATATCCGTGAGGTAAAAGAAATTCCTTTGTTCGCAAGCAAGGCTAAACTAAAATCCAATCATCCGGAAGGATCTTATGAGTTCGTAGAGGATGAAGACGGAAACTTGACCTTGAAAATAAATGACGAGAAGGCTTTCTGGAGCCTAGGCAAGTATTTAGTGATCGAAGTTGGATAATGATTTATAAAAGTATATTTATCGATTTGGACGATACCCTTTGGGATACGTACCATAACAATAAAGAATGCCTTGAAGAGCTATATACCGATTACCACTTTAATCGGTATTATGCCTCCTTCGAGGCTTTCTTCGATATTTATATGCCTCATAATCTAGACTTATGGGCCAAGTACCGTTCGGGGGAAATAGACCGGCAAACCTTAATCTTGGATCGATTTCTCTACGTACTTCGTCCGTTAGGAATAGAAGATAAGAAAACCGTCTTATCGGTAAATAATGATTTCTTGCAACGCACGACCACCAAAACCCGATTAGTGCCCGGAGCCATTGAATTACTGGAATATCTCCGCCCTTCCTATCGGTTATTTATTTTATCCAATGGATTCCGTGAGGTACAATTCAAGAAACTTAGCAACGCAGGCTTGGCTCCTTATTTCGAACGGATGATCCTGTCCGAGGACGCTAATATACAAAAACCCCATAAAGGTATTTTCGACTTCGCCTTAAAGAACACGAACTCACGCCGGTCCGAGAGCTTAATGATCGGGGATAGCTGGGAAGCTGATATCATTGGGGCTTACCAATCCAAGATCGACCAGATATGGTTGAATCCGGAAGGATTACCTGCCGATGGATTCAACCCGACCCATACAGTCCGCTCTCTGGAAGAGATCAAATCCATCCTATAAACAGACCTTTCTTACAATGCCCATTATAGCATGCTTACGATGGGCATTATAAGCTCCTTAGAATGGGCATCATAAAGATCTTACAATGCCTATTCTAAGAACAACATCTTAACAGCTTATAAATAAATCGATTACTTATCGGCAGTCACCAGATATCGGCGAAAGCCCTCAGAGTATTCCGGATGATACCCGTCTCCTATCGAATCGGAACAAATAATAAAATAGTCAAGGCCGGGCACTTTAGCGCATAAGGATTTAGCCTCCTCCGAACCTAAGACCATAAATGCGGTAGCATACGCATCAGCGGTCATGGCATCCGGAGCGACGATCGTAGCGCTAAGGATATCCCGCTGTACAGGGCAACCTTCACGAGGGTCGATCGTATGGGCGTATTTACGTCCATCCTTTATATAAAAATTACGGTAATTACCTGATGTAGCCATTCCTAACGGTTTAGGGAAGCTAACGATCTGCTCGAGTTCTTGATTCATGCCGGCAGCGTCATCCGTAGGCTTCGTGATCCCTAAGCGCCAATCCATGCCCGAGGGATTCACGCCTTTCACACGCATCTCGCCACCAAACTCCACCAAATAATTACGGACCCCTTTCTTCTCCAGCATTTGGGCTATCATATCGCAAACCGTTCCATCCGCCAAAGAAGAAAAGTTCATCATCAAGCGAGGATCGTCCTTCACGATGCGATCCCCTTCTAAACGAACTTTCTGAAAACCGATAAACTGACGGACACTGTCGATATGAGCAGGGGTTACGCTATCCTTCCGGCTGAAGCCAAACCCCCAAAGGTTGATCAACGGGGCGCAAGTCACATCGTAGGCCCCATTTGTCTCAGTAGACACTTCCAGTGCCTTCTTAAAGACTTTTTGGAAGAGCGTATCTACCCGTATGTCACGGTTCTGGTTTACCTGACTGATTACCGAAGTAGAATCAAAAGCATTAAACAGGTGGTAGAAATATTTCAACTGCTCGTCAATCTCCTTATCCAATGGTTTAGTATGCTCAAACTTAATATGATAAGGTGTATGAAGCCTTCCGGATACCTCATAGTATTGGGGAGCCTGTTCACAACTTATCAACAAGATATTAACAAGTAAACAAAGAATGGAGAATTGACTTTTCATATTAGAACTCTGATGTAAAATGGAACTTAATATCCGGAAAATCCTGTTGGGCCATCATCAATACATAGCTGGAATCCGCTAAATAAACATCACGGCCTTCCTTATCCAACGCCATATATTGCGCCTTACGTTTCTTGAAATTCTCCAATGCCTCTTGGTTATCACTCTCGATCCAGCAAGCCTTATATAGGCTGATCGGCTCCCATTTACATTGAGCGGCATACTCATGCAACAAGCGGTATTGAATAACCTCAAACTGCAATTGTCCCACGGTACCGATAATCTTCCGGCCATTGAATTGATTGGTAAACAACTGGGCTACACCCTCGTCCATCAATTGCTCGATACCTTTGTTCAATTGCTTTGCCTTCATCGGATCGGCGTTCTCTATATATTTGAACATCTCGGGAGAGAAGCTTGGCAATCCCTTGAAATGCAATTCCTCTCCGGAAGTCAGCGTATCGCCGATCTTGAAATTCCCGGTATCCGGCAAACCGATAATATCACCCGCAAACGCCTCATCCACCACTTCTTTCTTCTGAGCCATGAAAGCCGTCGGACTACTGAAACGCATCATCTTACCGAAGCGTACATGCTTATAGTTCGCGTTACGCCTCAAAACGACCGGAACAGATCTTTACAAAAGCGATACAACTACGATGGTTCGGGTCCATATTGGCATGGTATCTTGAAAATAAAGCCGGTGAAATTATCCTCATTCGGGTCTACCACACGCTCTACCGCATGGATCGGACGTGGCGAGGGAGCGATACGGATAAAGCAATCCAATAGCTCTTTCACACCGAAGTTATTCAGAGCGGAACCAAAGAATACCGGAGCGATATCCCCATCCAAATACGTATTCACATCAAATTCGGGATAAACCCCCTCTATCAACTCTATATCCTCACGAAGCTTCGCAGCTTGCGTAGGATCAATATAAGTCTCGAGATCCGGACTAGTGATATCCTTGAATTCCACATTCTCCGTCACATATTGCTTACTCGGGGTATATAGGTTCAGTTTCTGCTCAAAAATATTGTATACGCCCCGGAAACGTTGTCCCATATCGATCGGCCAGCTCAATGGGCGTACCTTTATCTGTAATTCTTCTTCTATCTCATCCAGCAACCATGGATCTTTACCATCACGGTCCATCTTGTTGACAAAAACGATCACCGGAGTCTTACGCATACGGCAAACCTCCATCAACTTACGAGTCTGCGCCTCTACTCCCTTGGCGATATCGATTACGATAATAACGCTATCCACCGCCGTCAAGGTACGGAACGTATCCTCGGCGAAATCTTGGTGGCCCGGTGTATCCAAGATATTAATCTTATGATCGGAATAATCAAAAGCCATTACGGAGGTAGCTACGGAGATACCGCGTTGCTTCTCAATCTCCATCCAGTCGGACGTGGCAGTCTTCTTGATTTTATTAGACTTCACCGCTCCCGCTACATGGATAGCGCCACCAAATAACAATAATTTCTCGGTAAGCGTAGTCTTACCGGCATCCGGGTGGCTGATTATGGCAAACGTTCTTCTTCTTTCAATCTCTTCTGAATACTGGCTCATTCTATTTTATATGTATATATTGTTATCAGTTACACTTTGTTATTCATGCAGTAGGCCAAGCTAGTCTCCCAATGGGGAATCGTCAGTCCGTACGAGCTTTTTATCTTACCTTTATTCAATACTGCTATAATGCGGCCGGCTGGCCGGTGTCGGATAATCCTTGGTCTCTATGGGTATCACCCGGTTATTCATACCTGCTATTTGCAAGATCTTTACCGTAAAATCATACCAGCTACACACCCCCTCGTCCGAGAAATGATAGATACCCGGTATAAATTTACCCGCCTCGGCACGTTCCAGCACGGTAAGCATAGCGACCGCTAAATCTCCGGCATAAGTAGGCGTACCCACTTGGTCGAATATGAAACGCAACTCATCCCGCTCCTTTCCCAAACGCAATACCGTCTTCATAAAATTGTTTCCATACTCGGAATACAGCCAAGCCGTACGGATAATCACGGAATCCGGACACACCTCCATCAAGGCCTGCTCTCCCGCCAGTTTCGTACGTCCATATACGGAAACAGGACAAGTCGCATCGCTTTCCAGATAAGGACGGCAACTCTTTCCATCGAACACATAATCGGTAGATACATGAATCACCTTCGCACCTACGGCATGAGCGGCCTCACCTAAGTTCCGTACCGCATCCCGGTTGATGCGCATACACAAATCCTCATGCTCCTCCGCTTTATCCACCGCCGTATAAGCGGCGCAATTCATGACATATTGAACATCATTTTCCAAGACATATTTCCGGACGGCCTCCTTGTCGCAAATATCCAACGTATCTATATCCGTAAAAAGAAAATTATAGCCGGGATACTGGCTGATACGAGCGTGGATAGAATTTCCCAATTGACCGTTCGCTCCGGTTACCAAAACTGTCTTCATGTCTATATCTATTATTAATCCTCTAGTTTAAGTTCCCCTTTCATATCTTCCCGATATTTCTCGGCGAGCAACGCCAAGAAGGAGCTGATTTGTTTAATACCCTCTAACGTCTCCGCACTCACCTCTTTCCCTTGCATACGCAAAAGCAGATAGCCATACACGGCGGCGAAACAAGTTTCCAACTCCGGCAGATCCTCTCCACCCGATTTAGCCCGGAGCTGTACGATATAAGGAAGCGTCTTATAATAAGCCGCGCTATAAACCATCTCTTTCGGAGATTTCAAAAGACGGAGATGCAAATCGGTCAAAGTAATAATCACATTCTTGTTCAATTGGATATGACCTTTCTCCATCACCCCTTCGCTACGCATCATCTCGATCAATTCCTCGTACCATTGAGCGATTTCCTTCTTCACCTCCTCGGGCTGGTCGTAATGGGCGATCACCGTGCGGTTGATCGAATCCATATCGAACTTATTCGCCCGGATCAAGTCCTCAACCTGCCACATATAAAGCAGATATTCAGCGATATTCTCTTTTCTTTTTTGTCTAGCTATTATCATATCGGCAAAGATAAACTATATTCCGATAACGCTTGATAAAAATCCGCATCTTTAACGCCTAACTGCCGGCAAGCCAAACGTGCAGCATTCAGATTGATCAAGAAATAGCGATTGGGAATCCGTACCGGATAGTCTCCGTAGCGAGTATGCAGAAAAGTCTGCCCGTCTTTCTCCACGACCGGATGTTCCTCAAAAGGGATAGCGGTGATATCGCTCCGAACGTCCCCTGCCAACTGACTGACAGTATCATCACCTCCAAAATAAATCAATTTCCCTTCCCGCTCAATAGAAACGGAGAAAGATTGATAAGTGGATAAATAAGCCTCCGGAGTCGCATGATCCGTCTCGGTAGACCAAGATAAATTCGTCAGGATGGCGATATGCGGACGATAGAATTCCAATTGGAAACGCTTGTCCAAGGCAGAGGTGATATGCTCATCTCCTTCGATCAAAGCGATACGTGCCTCATAACTCAAATGTACCCGATTCGGAAGCGAGTCCACCTTGCTAGTCAACGCATAGTCGAACGCCAACTTTTGCCGGCGCAACGCACAGACCATCATGGAAATAATTGTCTTCTTTCCACGACTACCCGCCACAACAACCCGAGTTTTCGACCGAGTCCGTTGAAATATAAATTCCGGAATAGATTGGATTAACATCCCCAATTCCTTCGCACGCAATAATTCCGGGTTATCTTGCTTTACTTTAGCACCCAAAACCACCGAGTGAATATCTTTTATTAATTTCTCCGGAAACCACCCATCCCCATAACAGGTACAGCCCGCGTTATGAAGTCTTCCTATCATCTCTTCAGTCAGACCACAACCGGAAGCGCTTACCTCATATCCTTTTTCTCGAAGTGCTAGGGCTAGATCTAAAACCAAAGGTTCGGTTACGGAGATCAAATGAACTTTTCGCATCGTTTTGATTTTAGCGCAAAAGTACGACTTTTATAAATACCTTCGGCACAAAGAAGTGAAAAATTAGATGCCCTCGATATGTTTAATGGTCGTAGTGTCTTCTTTTCGTGAAGCCTCGACCAGCCTTTCCTTCGAGATTATAACCGGAGTATGTATAAATTCCGGAACATTAAACGAGAACAGGGAGCATTCATAATAATCCGGAGACGCTTGCGGTAACAAGAAAGGTTTACCGCACTGCCCCCGCTCATCCACATGTACCAAATACGGGCGTGTGAAAAGCCCATCGTCCCGGCGGCTGGAAAAGACAAACCAACGACTATTGCCGCTCCAAGAATGATAGCTCTCTACATCCGGGCTATTCACTTCCGGCAAAGAATCGATTGCCCCGGTAGACAGATCCAGCATATGCAAATCCGCATCCTTATGCCAAATAGAGAAATTGCCATAATCGGACACCGTATAAAGTAGACGCTTCCCATCCGGAGAGACTCTCGGGAACTTAACACTCCGGCCCGCTTCCCTCGCATTATATAAGGTATCCACTTGGGTTCCAATCGAACCGTCTTCCGGATCAAAAGCGACTCGTAGCAGGTTATACCGGACATCCCGATAATTTTCCGGCATACAGACAGAATCCGCCGAACAGAACAGCAGATAGTTACCATCCGGAGTAAAAGTGGGAAAAGTCTCATAACACGCCATGGAAGCCAATAATGGCGAACTGAATACCCTCTCCTTCTCCGTGTCATAGATCAGCACGTCCGATTCCACGTCATATACCTCAATCCGATTCTCATCGGAAAGATGGAAGTCTTGGTGGGTCTCATTGGTAGAAAAAGCGACATACCGGCCGGATGGATGCCAATACGGATAAACGAACGAAGCCGGCTTACCGTCCCGTTCCAACGCAATCTTCTTTACCTGCCGATGATCAATCAAGTAAGTCCCATTATGAGAACCCCGCTGATGAAAAAGCATTTGTTCCCCTTGTCGCTCACAAAAGGCATGGCAGTTCATACAACTATTATTTGTCGATTGGTTATCAAGAATAGACTTTTCAACATAGTTTTCAACACATCGTTGATAAATCCCCATCTCGTTCCACATCCGATATCCGGGAAAAATACGGCGATACACCAAATAAGCGTCAACAGAATCTCTTGACACATAAATCGGGAAACTCATTTGTTTCCAATCACTTTGAGGTTCCCGAAAATAAACCGTCACATCTATTTGTTTTCCTTGTGCGTCCTGCGATAAGATCTTCCAATCCGTGTCCGGTAGATTGAAAGCACCCTGATCGGCTGCGATTATCAACTCCCTGTTCATAGTTTTCAACCGAATTATCCCCTGTAGCTGTTGATCAACCAACTTGAAATTGGGAGGGGCTATATTGACCGGTACAGTAACTTCCCTGTAATCCGGAAACACGTCAGTTTCTCCTTGTTCCGCTTGCGTAGGAACTTCCGGTCTACAAGCCACAAGTCCCAAAAGACAACCTATAAGCCAACAGATAGATAATCGCTTCATTGTTCTTCTCCTTTAAAGATCTTGAAATAGTAATAATACCAATAGGTATCTCCAAATTGTCGATACATCGAGGACACATCCACTTGGTTGGCAGATCGTCCCAAAACCTGCTTGAATTCCCGGTATCGGTCTACGATCTCCGGCTGTATGGAATAGGAGGAAAGCGATATACTGTCTTTATCCGCCAACAACAATCCGGCTTCTTGGAAATGCCGGGGTATCGGTTCCCCCTTCATGAAAGGTGTTTCTTCCAAGAATCGGCCAAATGCATCCAGCTTCTTACCCAACAAATAATAACATCCCCGGTATTCCCAACCGATCCGATGATCCGGAAGATTGTATCCACTCCATAAGGAATCGACAGGTACGGACAAACTCAGTCGATCCCTTTTCTCAACAGGCATATATTTGTCACTCAACTCCGGATCTTTATCCATTAATTCCGGATGTACCAGATAGATAGCATAACGGCAAGCCCAATCTTTATAGAATGGCATAGCGGCAAGCAAGTCCAAATATTTCTTGGCCAGCACCACCTCACCCCTAATCAGACAAACTTGCACGAAACGTTGCATCATGCGGGCACTCCCTTTACGTTTGGCTTGCGTAAATCCGTCCATCGCAAAGCTTTCAGACAAAGAGACATCGCCAACAAGAAAATGAACATCGCTCAATAAACGATCCATGTAAAAGGTCTGATTCCAATCGGCACATAAGCTTTTCGTTCCTTTCTGATCGAAAGTAAACATCCGGTCGGCCAATTCTCCCTTATGGGCCAACGACATATTCAAATAGTTTAAGCTAACATAATTATAGATCTGCTTTCCCCGGTACTTATCAATAATAGCGTCCCATTGCCTCTCCCGGGCTAAGAAAGAGAGCTCGTCAAGCATCATGCGTTGCGCATGCCAAGGTTCCGGCAGGCAAAACCGGATGGATACCAGCGCCGTGATCAGACAAACAACAAGGGCTACCCGATCCATCCATTTACTCTTCTCGCCAATCACCGGAACAAAGCGAGCGAATAAAACAACACCGACAATCGAAAGGGTAAAGAAAGTCCATACACGATACATATAATAATGAGGTAATCGCTGTATCTCCAGATAGGCTTCCGGCATCCATCCATCAGACAAAGGTACAGGAATCCCTAACCATCCGCTAAACAAATAGATAAAAAGCGCTGGGATCAAGCAGGCAGCGGCGGCCAATCTTTGCCGCGACGTTTTGTAGCGGAGTAAGGCTAACAGCGTATATAAGAAAGCGTAACAGACCGAAAGAAGCCCGGTCAGCCCACATAAAAAAAGTGTAGAGGCAATTCCGTATCCGGCAATAGAACCCGCCCGCCGCACCTTTAGCGAGACCGACAAAGCTAAAAGCATCAAAACCACGCCAACCGTCCCGTCCACCAAATACTCCCCATGAATACTCATCTTAACCAGATACAGGACCGGCAATAAAGAAAGGAACAGCAGGTAGGTCTTGTCAGAAAAACAACGCAAGATCCTATAGACCATAAACCCGCAACCAACGAGAGTAAAACCGTATGGAGAACCACCGCCGACATAGGCTGCCGGTAGTATTGAATGATCCATTGCCCGGCGACAGCGCAAAATCCTCCCGGCTGAAAAAGGAACTCCCGGATATACCACCACTCAGGTATAAACAATTGCATCTCCTCCTGACCGACAAACACAAACACGCCAAAAAGCAGGAAATAATAAAAAATAGCAGCTGTCGAAAAAGACCAGAAAAGCGTTTGTTTCCAGTTCATATACTTAATAGATTATTATTCCACCAACCATCGCTCGATGTTACGGGTCACAGAGGAGAAGTTCACGCCGATCTTAAAACTTGCCGTGGATCACTCGCAAAGGGAAGCGCATACTGTCTCTCCTCTATCTGGCGCAACGCCTCCTCGGCGGTGCCGTTCAGCTTGAATTCCATCACGTAGATATAGCGATCGGTCTTCAGAACGAGATCAATACGCC
>SCPP01000583.1_pt1 | contig 11928 bp, 18 predicted proteins | sample 6106811 | NCBI WGS metagenome assembly SCPP01 (sample SAMN10720449, study PRJNA508395) | human gut metagenome | isolation source: Participant 2 stool, 15 month | host: Homo sapiens | collected 2018
GGATGTGCTTGCCCGCAAAGTCGGTGGGTTCCTTGGGCAATACGCCCTGCTGCTCCTGGCTTCTGCCCGATGGCGGTCATCAGTCGCGCAGGTCGGACAGGAACATCGGCTTGGGCAGAACGCCGTGACACCGGCGGCGCTTTGCCTCGGCCTCAATGTCGGACCAGTCATAGGCGGTCAGGATAATAATAGGCGTATCATCGTTCAAACTGCGAATCTGGCGGGTGACCTCGATGCCGTTCATATCCGGCAGGCGCCAGTCGATGATATAAGCCTTGTAGGTATCGCCCATCTCGATGGACTGCCGTGCGCGCAGCACGGCCTCCTTGCCGGAAAAGCGTCACTCGGCACGCATACCCACCTTGACCAGCATCTTGGTCACGCTGTCGCAGGTGTTGAAATCGTCGTCCATCACCAGCGCCTTCAGACCTCCAGCGAGGATCTTTTCCGCCTTGCGGTGCTCTGCCTGTATGCGCAGCGGCACACGGACGATAAATTCAGAACCCTTGCCCGGCGCGGTCTACCTCGATGGTGCCGCCCATCATATCTACGATGTTTTTGCTGATGGCCATACCCAGCCCGGTGCCCTGTATTTTGCTTACCGTGGAGGTTCGCTCGCGCTCAAAGGGTTCAAAGATTTTTGGCAAACTCCGGACTCATGCCGATGCCGTTGTCGCGGACGCGGAACTCATACTGCCCGCAGCCGCTGACCTGGCCGGCAAGCTGGCGCACCCGCAGCGACACCGTACGCCCGCGGGGTGAACTTGATGGCGTTGGACAAAAGGTTCATCAAAACCTGATTCAGCCTGGTCTTGTCGCAATAAACATCCTCATTGGTAATATCTATCGCGTCCATATACAATTCCAGCTGCTTTGCGTAAAACTGCCCGCTGACGATGGTCTTGATATCGTGCAGCATCTCGGGGAGGTTAACCTCGGTTTCCTCCAGCTGGAGCTTGCCGCTCTCGATGCGGCTCATATCCAGAATATCGTTGATGAGCGCGAGCAGGTGGTTGCCGGAGGCAAGTATCTTGGTAAGGTAATCCTTCACGCGGTCCCTGTCGTCCAGTTGGCTGACCGCAAGTGTGGTAAAGCCGATGATCGCATTCATCGGTGTGCGGATATCGTGCGACATATTGGACAGGAAGGTGCTCTTGGCGCGGTTGGCATTTTCGGCGGCGGCCACGGCATCCGAGAGCGCCTGGTTCGCCTGCCTGTCGGCGGTGCGGTCAGACAGAACCAGAATGTGCTTGGTTTGGCCCTCGACCTCACTGCCTATGGCAACCACATGGAACCAGCGATGCTCCCGGTTTTCTGATGGACAAACTCCGTGTCCCATTCGCGCTGGTCGCCGCAGGCAAGCCCTTCCAGATAATTTTTGGTGCGGCCGGAAATCCGCCGGGTACAGCAGGGCCAGCGTGCCGATATTCTTGCGCACGCTCTTCATCGTCAGGCCCAGCAGCCGCTCGATGTTCGGGCTGACATAATCCGCCCGGTGCTTTTGGGCATCCAGCAGCAGGAAAACGTCGTCCACGTTCTGGGACAGCTTCTCGAACAGCACATCCCGGTACAAAATCGCGGTGTTCTGGCGGCGCAGCTTGGTGCGGCCCCGGTGCATGACCATCAGAAGGATCATTGCCGCAATCGACAGGACAACGAGGGCTACGATCTGCATCGTGCGCTGCCAAAGCTGGTCCATGGCGGCATTGACGGTATCCCGCGGGACAAGCCCCACCAGGATCCAGTTCTGGATGCCGGTGCTTTCGTAGACCATATAGTATCTTGTGCCGTCCAGCGTCACCTCGCGGTTTCCGGTGATGCCCTGCGCAAAGTCGTCCGTAAGCTCCTGTATCTGCGCCTCGGTAAGGTCGGAATACTCTTGCAGTATCGCTATAAAGTTATAAATGGATTCCGAGTCTTCTGAGATATTTTCGATCACGACCTGCCCGTCCGGGTAGATGACAAAGGAGCTGGCCGTTCCGCCGAAAGCCGAATCGTCCACGGCCTTCATCACAACATTGTTGTAGTGGCCGATGGCAATGGCATCGTAGGCAAAGCCGCGGTAGATGCCCTTGGTTTCAGGGCAGATGAACACCAGCATCGGGTCCTGCCGGGCAGGGCCGCGTTCAACAACGTCCTTCTGGTCGGAAAGCAGCTCGTCCAGATTGCTCTGCAGGCCCAGGTAGCCCGTTTTCCCGCTGGGGTCATGTAGTTGCCGTCGTAGAAAGAAAGTAGAATTCGGCAAAGCCAAGCTGCTGCTGCGCTGACTCAGATAAGCCTGCGTGCTGGCATCATCGGGGTCACTGCTCAGAAAGCCGTTCCACACATGCAGGTAGGAGGTGTTCTTCTTGACGATCATACTCAGCATATTGTTGGATTTGTGCAGGAGTTCCTCCAAATGCTCGGTGCTTTCCGCATAGATGGTTTTGACACAAACGAAAGATACTGCGTGCTAAGGCAGACAAGCAGCGCAATCGACAGCAGGTAGGCCGCCGCAGCATGCCGTTCGCCGCGAATGCCGCTTTATTTTTATTTTATGCTTAGTTTCTTCCACAGCGCATTACCCCCGATGTAATATAGCTTTCCGGCGCGGCCAGCGTCACGCTGCCGCCGGAAAGTGCGTCGCTCCAGGCGTCTTTGACCGTAGCATCCCCGCGCTCAAACGCCCGGCTTTCGTCCTGCAGCAGCGGTGCCATCTGCTTTCGGTTGCCAGGCAGGTCACGGTGACGGTGTCGTCATCCTGCAGTGGCTGGCCGTTGCGGGTGATGCCGGTCAGCGTATAGCTGCCGCCGTTCTCCTGCACGGCAATGCCGCTGACCACCGGCAGAGAGCCGCGGTTGAACGGGTAAAGCCGCCCTCGCAGCCCTCGACAAAGGCGCGGACGGTGTCCTTCAGCTCGGCACCCGTCATGGTGCGCCGGTACGACATAAGCCCGTTGGGCATGATCATGGCGCGCGCCGTTGTCTGGGTATAGTCTGCCGCCAGCACGCTGCCGGTAAAGCTGCTGGCGGGTGCCACCAGCACGTCGGTGCCGTACAGCCGCGCAGCGTGTTTGCCATGACCGAGAAGGACGCATTGCCGCCGTTTTGTGGAACACATTGGAATAGGCGGTTTCACTGGTCAGCACAACGTCGCCTGTGTCGGGCGTTTCCTCTGTCAGAAGGCGGGCGTTGAACGCACGGTAGGCCTGCCCGGCGTCATATTCGCCCGCGATCATCTTGGAAACCACATCCTGGGAGATGGCAAAGAAATCGTTGGAGGCGATGCGGATAAACATGTGGTTTTCTTCCACCACCGAGCGCACATCCTTCATGGTGTCGGTCAGGTGGTAGCTGACATTCTGGCTGTAGCTCAAAAGATCCTGCCCGTCCGCGAGGATCTGCTCCTGCGCCTCCTCCGACAGCATGACGTGCAGGACATGCATTGCCTTGTCGCGCCGGGCGGCGTCCTGCTCCAGGTCGCGGTTCAGCGCCACTTGGAAGTAGGGGTAGTCATCAGCCATTTTTCGCCGTTCTGGTTGAAGAACGGCAAAAGTCGCGTCGATGCCCTGCTCCCGGAACATCTGTACGCCGGCGGAGCTGCCAAAGTACATGGCCTCCCTTGCCGAACATCTCGGTCACGGCGTCGTAATTCAGCTCTAAGTCCGCCGCCGTAAGACCGGTGTCCTGAATGAACTGCTCCATACGCGCAAAGACGCCCGGCCAGACGGTATTGTCCAGCCCGACACGGGCGGTGCTGGCGGGTAGCTGTAGGCGGTGCGCCATTTGCGCCCTGCCGTGGTCTTAAGCTCGGCGGCGGAAAGCCTGCAGCGTTTCCATGCAGGTGTAGTCGTACAGATAATCGGCGGTAAAGCCGCGGATGCCCGCTTCGTCAAAGGCTTTGCAGGCAGCGGCAAGGCTGGCGTAATCGGTGGGCAGCGGAATGCCGTATTCCTCAAAAGGCCGCGGTTGACCACAAAGCCGTGGGCGTCTGCGCATACAGGTAGCCAGTTTACACTGCCGTCCTCATTTTTAAAGCTGTTGGTAGGTGTTGTAGACCGCGCCCGCCTCGTTGGTCGTGGCGAGGTTCATCAGACTGTCCTTCAGGGGCCGCATCGTGCAGGAGAAGCGGCAGCAGGTTATAATGTCCGGCAGACCGCCGTTTTCCTGCAAGAATTTGTAAAAGTCGTTGTTGCCCACGATAAACTCAATGTTTACGTCCGGCAGCTGCGCCTGCACGTAGGGGCGTACTTTTCGTAGAGGCTGTTGGACCACAGATAGACCTGAATGGTTTCCGCGTCCTCCTGTGCCTGCACCGCCTCGGTGCTTTTTCCGGCGCAGCCGGTCAGCAGAACAGACCCAGTACCGTGGCTGCAAGCAGGGAGGAAATTCTGTGCAGTGGTTTCTTTTTCATCCGGTTTTCTCTATGGCAACACCGCATAATTCCCCTTACGGCTTAAGCACCGCTCCGGCGGCTGCGGCACGGCATCTGCGTTGCCAAAATGCTCGATAATACACAAAGTATTATCTGCGCTTTAATTAGCAGCTGCCACCTCGCTCGCCGTATCGGCACTTAGAATTATGCGGTATTGCCCTTATTTTCGACGGTCTGCTATATAGGCTGTGACGCAGAAAAACGCCTTCAGGGCATGGCGGACCCATGCCTGAAAGCGCTGTCTGACCATATTAAACAATATCCGCGGGCAGCAGAAAACAGCAGAGCGTCATAGATGCCCTGCTTTGTGCCGCCGGTGTATCGCTGTGTTTTCACCCTCGTCAACTCCTGCCCCAAAAGGATGCGAAGCTACCGGCGGCAGTAAAACAACAATTTCTTGTTGGCAACTGGCTGACCCGATGGGCCCCTATAGCTTTGCGTCGCCGGTTTGCACCGGGTTTGCCTGTGGACTTGTAGAAAAATAGTATACCACATAAGATGGTTTTGACAAGGCGAAAGAGAAATAAAGCCGTTGCCCTCAGATAGTCGAAAAACGCGCGTCCCTCTTGGCCCCTCTGCGAGGCTCCGCCCGCAGGCGGTGGGGAGAACCGTGCGGCGGGCAGGAATATTTCGGGCTTAGACTGTCAAAAACATTTGTAGGGGCGAGCATTGCTCGCCCGTGCCCGCTGCCTTACAAGACAACTGTCCCGGAAAATGCGTTGCGGCGGTAAGTTGGCGGGCGACCAATGGTCGCCCCTACACACGCAACAGGGAAAAACGCGCCCCTCCGCCGCTGCAAAACGTAGGGGCGGATTCCATATCCGCCCGTGCCCGCTTGCGGTAAGATAAACCTCCGCGGGCGCATATAGAATGCGCCTCTACGGTTTTGCTTTCGACATCGGCTTTGCCGGTTCTGGGCGATACAACAAAAGAGTCTGTGACATCTAAGATGCTACAGACTCTTGGTGCGCGTACAGGACTCGAACCTGTGACCTCCTGCACGTCAAGCAGATGCTCTACCAGCTGAGCTAACCGCGCTTATTGCGCCGCCTCTTGGCGACGCATATTATTATAGCAGAACGACTTCCAAATTGCAAGCCCTTTTGCAAAAATTCAAATTTTCTGCGTCGCGCAAATCGCCCCGGCAGCGCCAGACCGCCAGCAGGATAAACACAAAGCATACGACCCAGGTCGTCGGCTCACAAAAGCAGACCGCGCGGTAGCCGGACCGGCACGAGCCAGACAGCAAAAATCACTTTGCCGATCAGCTCCAGGGCGCTGGCCAGCAGCGGCTCAATGGTGTGCTGGATGCCCTGCAGCATGTTGCGCAGAATGACCAGCACGGCCATCGGTGGGATGACCGGTGCGCTGATTTTCAGGTACAGCAGCGCGTTGGAGATAATGACCTCGTCCGTGCTGCCCGTGATGCCGCGGATGGCGGCCCCGCCCAGCAGGAAGGTGAACGCCATCACAAACACCCACCACACAAAATAGATCGCAAGCGCGGCCTTGACGCTCTGCCAGATGCGGCTGCGCTTGCCCGCGCCGAGGTTCTGGCTGCTGAAAGTCGCCACGCCGATGCCAAGCGCACCGCCCGGATAAAGTACAGCTCCGCCAGGCGCGCGGCGGTCTGCGCCGCAATGTAGGCGCTGCCCAGCGCGTTGATGCTGCTGCAGGGCCACGCTGCCCAGGTTGTAGATGGCGCTCATCAGGCCCATACTCAGCCCGCCCAGAACATATTGGTCACGGCGCGGCGCGTGGCAGCTGAGCTGCCGGGGCGTAAAGCGCAGCTCCGGGTAGCCGCGCAGGATGTACACAACGCCCAGCACGGCGCTGATGCCCTGCGCCAGCACCGTGGCAATGGCCGCGCCGCACGCCCAGCCCCAGCGGCCCCATGAACGCGGCGTCCAGCCCGACGTTCAGCACGCTGCTGAACAGCAAAAACAGCAGAGGCGTGATGCTGTTGCCCACGGCGCGCAGCAGCGCGGCCTCCATATTGTAGAGCATCGTCAGCGGGATGCCCAGTAAAATTACGGTCAGGTAGGCGGACGCGCCGCCCCATGCCTGTGCCGGGACCTGCAAAACGGTCAGCAGCGCGTTGCGGCCCAGCAGGGAGCACCGTCAGCACCAGCGACACCGCCGCCGACAGCGTGACCATCCAGCCCACGGCGCGGCGTATCCCGCTTTCATCGCCCGCGCCAAAATAGCGGCTGACCGTCAGTGCCAGGCCGTTGTTCATGCCGAAGGCAAAGTTCATGATAAGACCGTACAGTGCGGCGGTCGCCGATCTGCGCCAGTGCCGCCGCGCCCAGCAGGTGCCCGGCAAGGGCGGTGTCAGTCAAATTGTAGAACTGCTGCAAAGGTTCGAGCAGAACAGCGGCATCGAAAATTGCAGCACCAGGCGGAACGGGTCGCCCTGGGTCATATCCAGCACGCGGCTTTGTGCGCGGTGGCCATAATGTAACATCTCCTTTATTGGTTGCAGGGTCTATTATACGGGACGGCACGGGGCGTGTCAATCGGATCATTCCGGCACAGGACGGACAAAACCGCCGGGAACGCGGAAAGGAGCATGTGGAATTTTCCCAAACAATCAAATTCTTTTGCGGATGGAAAGCCGGGCCCGGGTGTCGTATAATGCAGACAAAAGCAAATGCTGCAACACTGTTATTTTGCAAAGAAGGAGAGCTTATGCAAACCTGTACACTGGCAGTCGACATCGGCGTCCAGCGGGCGGCACATCGTGGGCACCGTGCAGAACGGAAAATCACCCTGCAGGAGGTCTACCGCTTCGAAAACGGCGTCCACCGCGAGAACGGCCACCTCTGCTGGGACATCGACACCCTCGCGAAAGAGGTCGTCAACGGCCTGAAGGCTGCACGACGCAGGCTTTGCCCCGCGACCATCGGCATCGACACCTGGGCCGTCGATTTTGTGCTGCTGGATGCGGACAATAAGCGCATCGGCGACGCCGTCGCCTACCGCGACGAGCGCACCGAGGGCATCCGCGAGGCGCTGGAAAAGGAATACGGCCTGACCTTTGCCGACCACTACGCCCGCACCGGCATCCAGTACCAGCCGTTCAACACGGTCTACCAGCTGATGGCGCTCAAAGAGCACCGGAGCAGCTGGCCGCCGCCAAAACGTTCCTGATGGTGCCCGACTACCTGAACTACCTGCTCTGCGGCGTGCCCGCCAATGAGTACACGAACGCCAGCACCACGGCGCTGGTGGGCGCGGACTTGCAGGACTGGGACGATGCACTGATCGAAAAGCTGGGTCTGCCGCGCGGCATCTTCCAGCCCATCAAGACCGCCAGGACCGTGCTTGGGCATCTGACGCCGGAAATTCAGAAGGCTGTCGGCTTTGACGCCGAGGTCATTCTGCCCGCGACCCACGACACCGGCTCGGCGTTCCTCGCCGTGCCCGCGCGGGATGAGTACGCCGCTTACCTGTCCAGCGGCACATGGAGCCTGCTGGGCGTGGAAAACGCAGCGGCCATCACCGGCCCGGACAGCTGCGCCGCCAACTTTACGAACGAGGGCGGCTATGAATACCGCTACCGTTACCTGAAAAACATCATGGGCCTGTGGATGATCCAGTCCGTCCGCCGTGAGCTTGGCGAAAAGACCGGCACCCGCCCGAGCTTCCGGAGCTGATCGCCGCCGCGAAGGAGGTTGCCGACTTCCCCAGCTGCGTTGACCCCGATGACAACCGCTTCTTAGCGCCTGCCTCCATGATCGAAGAAGTCAGGGCCGCCTGCGCCGACACGCACCAGCCTGTGCCCGCCGCCACCGGCGAGGTCATGCAGTGCGTCTACAACTCCCTGACAGGACTACGCCGCGCCGTGGAGACCTTGCAAAGCCTGACCGGCAAGACCTACACAAGCCTGAACATCGTCGGCGGCGGCAGCCAGGACGGCTACCTGAACCAGCAGACCGCCAACGCCACCGGCCTGACCGTGTTTGCAGGCCCCACCGAGGGGCACAGCGCTGGGCAACCTGATGGTGCAGTTCATCCACAGCGGCGATTTTGCCGACCTGGCGAGGCCCGCGCCGCCATCCGGCGCAGCTTTGAAATTAAAGAGTATCAGCCGGAGTAAACGACCCGGCGGGTGGGGCACCGCCCTACATCCAACCGTAGGGCGGCATGCCCTCATGCCGCCGCCAGCCTGCCGTTCACCCCGGTTTGTAGGGGAGGGTCTTGACCCTCCCGTGCCCGCGCCCGACACCGTATACTTCCGGGAGGGATAAATCCCTCCCCACGCACATCACAACAAATCCATATACAGGAGGTCCCACCATGTTAGTCGAAACCAAAGCCCGCGTTGGCGTGTTCGCCATTGCGCTGGGCGCTTACCTGCCGCACAGTTCCCCACGCTGGTTCCCGAGTTTGAGGGGCCAGTACGCCGCCTTCAAAAGACGCTGCCGACACCGTCGATGTCATTGACGGCGGCATTGTTACCACCAAAGAGCAGTCTATGGCAGCGGGCGATAAGTTCCGTGCCGCAGACGTTGACCTTGCAGCTGCTGCCTACGCTACCTCTTACAATATGCTGCCCGCCGTGCGCGACCTCGACGTGCCCGTCGTCCTTGTCAACGTGCAGAAGAAGAAGGCCCCGACTACGCCAACACCGACACCCCACCTGGCTGGGTGAGCTGTACGCCTGCGGCGCTGTCGGCGAGATGGTCGCTGATCTGGAGCGCGCCGGTAAGCGCCACGCCGTCATCACCGGCGTTGTCGAGGGCGGTGACCCCGCCGTGCAGGCCGAAATCAACGACTGGTGCAAGGCCGCGCAGGTGCGCCGCCGCTTCCGCGATACCAACCTTGCCCAGATCGGCCGCCCGTACCCGGTATGATGGATCTGTACATCGACGAGACGAACCTGTACAACCGCATGTGGCTCTACACCAAGCAGTTTGACTGGGAGAAGATGTGGGCCATCGCCGACAACATCACCGACGAGGACGCCATCCGCGCCAAGGCACAGGATATTCTGGATACCTTTGATATTGAGGGGCGGCGGCACGATCGAAAAGGTCTGGGATATGGCCCGCTACGTTGTCGCATTTGAGCAGTGGGTCAGGGACGAGAAGATCGCCTTCGTCGCCAGCCACTACGACGGCTTCGCCAAGGGCGTGGCCGGCAAACTGGACTCCATGCTGATTCCTGCATTCTCGATGCTCATCAAGCAGGGGCACTGCCTGCGCGGTTGAGGGCGATATCAAGGTCGCGATGGCCATGTCCATCCTGAAAACCATTGCGGGCTGCGGCCAGTTGAGCGAGATGTACTCCATCGACTTCAACGATGATATCTGCATCATCGGCCATTCCGGCTCCGGCGACGCCGACATCTCCACGGCCAGAAAGCCGACCATGAAGATCGTGCCCGTGTTCCACGGCAAGACCGGCGGCGGCTACCTGACCCAGTTCTACCCGCCGGTGGGCGATGTGACCTATCTGGCCATCACGCAGGACAAGGACGGCCACTTCAAGTTTGTCGTGGCCGAGGGCGTCAACGAGCCCGGCCCGATCTTCACCTTCGGTGACACGAACATGCGCACCCGCTTCAGCTGCGGTGCCCGCGAGTTCGTTAACCGCTGGAGCGAGGCTGGCCCCACCCACCACATGGCCGCCGCCATCGTCACCACATCGACACGATTTTGAAGGTTGCCGAGATCTTCAACGTGCCGGTGGATGTGATCACGCGCTGATTTATAATCGATGCACGGTAGGGGCCGGGCATGCCCTCAACATAAAATTATGACCCGTAAATGGGCAGCTGCGCAGGTGGCGGCCGGACATGTCCGGCCCCTACGGACGCGGCAAAAGCAAAAAGGAGCAGAAATTATGTCTACGATTTATGAAATTCCTGCGTCAAGGGCTTTATCCGCATGTGCAACGATGGCTGGCTGCAGGGCTGGCACGAGCGCAACGGCGGCAACCTGACCTACCGCATGACCGGGGACGTCGCCGCCTGCCGTCCCTACTTCGACGCCGAGCCGCGCGAGTGGGTCAACATGGGCGCTTCAGGCTGATAACCTGGCCGGGGAATATTTCATCACCACCGGTTCCGGCAAGTTTTTCCGCAATGTGGAGCCGGACCCTGTTCACAGCATCGGTATTGTGGAGATCAACGACAAGGGCGACAGCTATCGTCTGGGTCTGGCCGACGGCGCTCGCCCGACTTCCGAGTTTCCCAGCCACTTTATGAACCACAGCGTGCGCAAGGCCGCCACCAACGGCGAACCGCGTTATTTATCACTGCCACGCCACCAACGTCATTGCGCTGACCTACATCCTGCCGCTGACGGACCGTGACTTCTCCCGCGCCCTGTGGCAGAGCGCTACTGAATGCCCGTCGTTTTCCCGAGGGTGTCGGCGTCTGCCCTGGATGGTCCTGGCGGCGCAGACATCGCCATGGCAACCTCCGAGAAGATGAAAACCTATCAGGCTGCTATCTGGCACAGCACGGTCTGTTTGCTTCCGGCCCGGACTTTGACATCACCTTCGGCCTCGCCCACACGATTGAAAGAGTGCCGAGATCTACGTCAAGGTCCTGTCCATGGGCGGCGGCCTGATCCGCCAGACCATCACCGACGATGACCTGCGCGCCATCGCCCACGACTTCGGTGTCACCCTCAACGAGAACTTCCTCGACTAACATTACGGTAAAACGCCCCTGACCGAACGGTCAGGGGCGTTTTGTAACTAAAAGCTTCCCCATCGGAGGCTGTCACCGAAGGTGACTGATGAGGGCCGAACCTCTGTGGCAACCGTTTGCGGGCAACCGCGGCAAGCTCATCCGGCCTGCGGTGCCTGCCTTCTTGGGGAGAAGGCTTCAGGACTTCTTCTTTGGAATATGAACCTCCGGGATGGCGACGTTTTCATAGTTGATGGACTTGTGCTTCTCCGGGGTCTCGGGGCGTCGCTGGGCGATCTGGCCGGTGTGGACCTCGGGCAGGGCAACGTCGTCACTGTGGACACGGTAGCGCTGCTTTTCAGCGCCTCGCGCAGCTTGCGGAACATCAGAAGGACCTCCCAATTAGATAAAGTTGATAAAGAAGGTGATGACCAGACTGTTGAGGAAGTCCGCAAACAGACCGCCTACCAGCGGGATCAGCAGATACGCCTTGACCGACGGGGCATACTTTTCGCACAGGGCCTGCATGTTGGCCATGGCGTTGGGCGTCGCGCCATGCCAAAGCCGCAGACGCCCGCCGCAATGACCGCAGCGTCATAGTCGCGGCCCATGATGTTGAAAATCACAAAGTAGGTGAACAGGAAAATCAGCAGCGTCTGGCCCGCCAGCAGGATGATGAGCGGCAGCGCCAGCGCGGCCAGCTGCCACAGCTTCAGCGTGATCATGGCAATGCCCAGGAACAGCGACAGGCTGATGCCGCCGATGTCGTTGATCTCGCCCATGTGGTCGTGAATTTGTGGGTGAATTCGCCGATGTTGCGCATACACGCCGCGGCGATCATCGCGCCAATATAAATGGGGAACGTCAGCCCG
>SCPP01000316.1_pt1 | contig 11920 bp, 16 predicted proteins | sample 6106811 | NCBI WGS metagenome assembly SCPP01 (sample SAMN10720449, study PRJNA508395) | human gut metagenome | isolation source: Participant 2 stool, 15 month | host: Homo sapiens | collected 2018
ACTCGGAGGATGTGACTTTGTATTCGGCCATTTCCTTGCCGAATAAGGGCTCGTAATTAGGTTCCCTTGCCACGGTAGCCGCTGCCCCTTTAATGGCGGCAATTGGTATTTAACGCCCATTTTCAGGCTATTCCCATTACCGAGTTTAGTCTTGTTCAGTTTTACGAACTCATCATGATACTCTTTTCCGACACGATTTATGGCGTTTCAGAAAAAGGTGATGCCTTCTCCTTTGGAAATGCTCTCTTGGCAAAGAGAGTGCCGTTGAAAATAAAGAGTGCAACGAATACAAATAGTACGAGCGTTATTTTTTGTAAACATGTTTCCGGTTATAATGCGGTAAAGATAGGAAAAGCTGCTAAATAACAGAAATATAGGGAAAGAAAAAGACATTCGATTTTTTCCGCCTCGCGCACGTGTTGTTGCTGTTGTTGTTACTTTACTATTCTTTACTTTACTTTGTGTACTTAAAGTCCGTTTTGGGAGTTTCGGACTCGGAAACTAGGGTTTGGAGAATTAACTATTGTTAAATTGATGCTATACTAATAATATACAGCGTGTTGAGTCTTTTGTAAAAATGCCATTTTATATGTAAAATAAGTCATAATCATCTCTTCGCGTATTTTTTCTCTATAATATATTTTCCTCCTAAAACAGGAAGAACGCCACATCCGGGAGAAAATAAATTTTCATCCGAATGAAATCGAAATTTCTCGGGTGAAATTAAAAATGGATTCGATGGGATTTTTACCTGTCAAATGTTATTGTATTATTTTTGTTTTTATATATCCCAACTTCGTATAACGGATATTCCGGGAAGTATAATGCTTGATTACTTTGGCCGAACGGATATGCATGATTTCTCCCGCCTGATAAGCATGGTCGGCATTACTTAACTTACCGCTTTCCAGGCTACGGTCGGATGCCGGATGGTGAAGAAAAACAGATTGCCGGATTCATCAGAGCAACAATTTTCTGGTCGACGTAGAAATGGGTGGTTCCCCGGACTGAACGGGTTTTGTACGGATTGTCTTCCACCTTGACCCGCCGGACGGAAAGATGCAAATCGTTTAATTTCTCATCTATCGTTCCGATAAAACGGCTGACAGGCACTTGCATGCGGGAAGTGTCAGGTATCCTGATATACCCATGAATAGGTCGCTGCCAGTTCCTTGAAACGTCTTTCGCTTTGTACGCGTGCTTCATATTTGTTGGCAATCCAGGTGACATATTTAGGGTCGATGGCGGCCACTTCAAACAGATGATAACTACGATATTTGCCAAAAGAGACAATGTCGTCGGCATTATGTGAGATGGATTCCAGTCTCATTTTAATCGTCAGCCTGGCGAAAAGAGTTGGCTGTCGTTTTCATCGCTTTTCCACTGAATTAATAGCGTTCACATCCAGTGTGGAGAGAAAACATTCGGATGAAATTCCGCTGCCGGGTTGTAGAACCAAAGTGTGTAATAAGCCGTTTTTCATTCTGCAAAGTATGAAATACAACACCTTTATCTGTGTTTCTGCCTTCGTTAAACGTATTCAGTTTATCCAGGACAAATTGCTCAATATAACCTGAAATATTATCCATAACTCATCTTCCTCATATTCTTCCCTAACAAATATAGGAAAAAGGAACGAGTTTTCCTAATAAAAGTCCGGTTAATACAGGTTATTTCTCCTTTTATGCTGGAAAACAGCCGGATATATATGGTGACTTCAACAACTTCTTCATTTATTTATCTGTTATAAAATAGGAGTGAATACCACTAAATTATTTACCAGATGAAGATACACGAATATCAGGCGAAAATTCTTTTCAGACTATGCGATTCCAGTGGAACGGCACATTCTGTGTAACACGGCGCAAGAGGTTACGGCTGCTTTCAGTCAGCTGGGGAATGAAAAGGTTGCAATCAAGGCACAAGTATTGACCGGCGGACGGGGAAAAGCCGGAGGTGTTAAACTGGCAGGCAATGCGGAAGAAGCATTGCAGCACGCCGAAGCGATTCTGGGCATGACGATTAAAGATTTCCCTGTCACCCGTGTGATTGTGAGCGAGGCGGTGAATATCCATCTTGAATATTATGTCAGTTTTGTTATCGACCGCAATTCCCGTTCAGTTGTCCTGATGATGAGTGCGGAAGGAGGGATGGATATTGAGGAAGTGGCTCGCCGGAGTCCCGAAAGATATTTCATTTCCGGATCGACCCGCTTATCGGGATTCCGGATTATCTGGCACGCCGTTATGCCTTTACCTTGTTCGATAAGATAGCTCAGGTGAACCAGATGGCTGCGATTATCCGGAATATGTACCGGCTTTTATCGAAAAGATGCTTCTCTGGTTGAAATCAATCCGTTGGTTATGACGACGGAGTCTTGATGGCTATTGATGCCAAGATGACGTTCGATGATAACGCGTTATACCGCCAGCCTCGTGTCTTGGCACTGTTTGAACCGACAGAGGAAGAAAGGACGGAGGCGCAGGCGAAGGAAAAAGGTTTTAGTTATGTGCATCTGGGTGGCGAGATTGGTTGCATGGTGAACGGTGCCGGACTGGCGATGGCTACGATGGATATGATTAAATTGTATGGCGGAAACCCGGCTAATTTTCTGGATATAGGAGGAAGTTCGAATCCGGAAAAAGTGATTGAGGCAATGAAGCTACTTTTAAAAGATCCACAGGTAAAGGTTGTGCTGATAAATATTTTCGGAGGTATTACGCGTTGCGATGATGTTGCCTACGGGCTGCTGAAGGCTTTTGAGCAAATTTGTACCGATATCCCTGTCGTTGTCCGTTTGACAGGCACAAATGAGAAGGAGGGGCGCGATTTGTTGCGCAACACTCGTTTCAAAGTTGCCGAAACAATGGGAGAAGCCACCCTGATGGCTGTTGAAGCATCACATAAACAATAAAAGAAAAGTTACCATGAGCATATTGATAAATAAATCGACCCGGCTGGTCGTGCAGGGAATAACCGGACGCGCCGGCCTCTTCCACGCACTGAAAATGAAAGAATACGGAACCAATGTCGTAGGTGGTACTCACCGGGCAAAGGCGGTACGGAAATCGAGCATATCCCGGTTTTCAATACGATGTACGATGCCGTACAGCAAACACAGGCTAACACTTCGATAATATTCGTCCCTGCCCGTTTTGCGGCAGACGCCATTATGGAAGCGGCCGATGCCGGATTGAGTTGATTATCTGTATCACTGAAGGAATCCCGACCGTCGATGTCATAAAAGCCTATCGCTTTGTCCAACAGAAAGGGCAAAGTTGATTGGGCCAAACTGTCCCGGATTGATTTCTCCGGGTGAAAGTCTGGTCGGAATCCTGCCGGGAAGGGTTTTCACGAAAGGTCATACAGGTGTGCTCAGCCGTAGCGGGACATTGACCTATGAGGTCGTTTATCATTTGACGGCCAACGGTATGGGGCAGTCTACCGCAGTAGGAATGGGAGGCGACCCTGTTGTCGGCCTCTATTTCCGCGAACTGCTGGAGATGTTCGAGAAGGATTCGGAAACGCATTCAATCGTGATAATCGGAGAGATTGGAGGAAATGCCGAGGAACTGGCTGCCGATTATATCCGTAAGCATGTCACCGCCGGTGGTCGGCTTTATTGCCGGCCAGTCTGCACCGCCGGGTAAGCAGATGGGACATGCCGGCGCTTATTATTTCCGGAGGGCCGGCACCGCAGTCGAAAAGATACGCATTGAAGATGCAGGAATAAGGGTTGCCAGCGAACCATCTGAAATACCGCAACTTTACGTTACAAATGAAACTTTTATCCTTATCTTTGCACCTTCGTAAGAATGAGTAAAATGAATAAGGAAGATAATTTCGGCAGGTTGCTGATGCTGTTACTTATAACGCTTTGCATCTGCCTGGGACTATATTATCTGCCGGACAACATGTTCGGCCAGAAAAAAAAGGTTGACTTACTGGATTTTACGGGTGAAAACGCAATCGTTGTCGATGGACTCGCTGCGTAAACAGCTCGAACAACCGGATACGTTGGAAATAGATTCAGTAGCATTGCGCGATTCGATTATCCGTTCGACGGGGATTGATTCGACGGCATTGGCGTTACGCGATTCCCTGTATAATATAATGTATTCTGTCCAGGGGGCGGATTCGCTCGGTACGCATATCGAAGATTATTCGGTAGGCCATATCGGGTTGAAGCGTTTCTTTACAGCCTTGAAAACCGGGAGACAATGAACCGACCGGTGCGTGTCGCTTTTCTGGGTGACTCGTTTATTGAGGGGATATTGTCGTTGCCGACCTGCGTTCTGCCTTGCAGAAAGAGTTTGGCGGGCGTGGAGTGGGCTTTGTTCCTATTGCTTCCGTGGCAGCACAGTTCCGTCCGACTATCGAACAGCGCTCGAAGGATGGCACACCTGGTCGATGCTGACCGACCATGAACATGGGTATACGCTTTCCGGAATGATGTTTGAACCGAAAGGTGAAAAGGTATCCGTATCTGTCAAGACAACAAACCGTTATCCGAGTTACAATCGGCTTCTTCACTGAAATTCCTATATGAACAGAATGCCCGAACCCGGATGAAACTGCATTATAACAATCAGCCGGATACAATCAATGAGTTATTGCCTGTCGTTTCGAAAATAACACAATATGAGCGGAAAGGACATTTACAGAAGCTACTTTCTCTTTTACGGAGACAGAAGGTTTCCGTGCGTTGGGTGTCGCCCTGGAGGATAATTCAGGTGTTGTCGTTGATAATTACTCCCTGCGTGGTAATTCCGGTATGATATTGAACTGGATAGTTCGCTTTGCCGGAATCTGACCGAAGTCCGGCCATACGACCTGATTATTCTTCAGTATGGTTTGAATGTGGTAAGCGACAGCGTTTTACATTACGGCTGGTATAGCAAACGCATGGAAGAAGCGGTTCGCCATGTACAGGTTTGTTTCCGGAGGCGGATATCTTGCTGTTAGGTGTTTCAGACCGTAGCCATCAGGAAGAGGGTGAGTTTGAAACGATGCCTGCCGTGCTTGCCCTGCTTCATACACAAAGGCAGATTGCCCGTAAAACAGGTATTCCGTTCTGGAATACGTTCGGTGCGATGGGGGGCGAGAACAGCATGGTCCGTTATGTTGAGAACAATTGGGCAAGCAAAGATTATACACATCTGAGTTTCAGAGGCGTGCGCGAAATAGCGACGGCTCTTTTAATGCATTATTATTGGAAAAGGAGTTTTATGATGAAGCAGACAAAGTGGTTAATTAATTTGTCGGTTTTGTTGGCATTGCTCGCGATTACCATAGGGCGAAGAATCTTTCGCCTTCCCGCTCATCGTTTCAGGATGCAGGGGATGTGTTGTCCGATACGTTGACTGTGCCGGATACGATTGCCTTGCCTTTTGCTTCTTATCTTATGGGAGCCGTTGTCGACTCGATTCAGTTGCCGGCCTCCGACAGTTGCGTAAATGAATATGCTCCGTTGCATCATTTCTTTGCTGGACTCGATTCCTTGCGTGCGGGAAAGATACGGTTATCACGATTGTGCAGCTGGGCGATTCGCATATACAGGCAGGACATTATAGCGGGCGCATGATGCGTCTCCTTCAACAGCAGTTCGGCAATGCCGGGCGTGGTTGGATTGCTCCCTTCAAACTGAGCAAGACGAACGAACCGGACGATTATTTCATTTCATCCGTAGCGAAGGAATGGATTGCCGGACGTTGTATCCAGAACAACCGGAAATGTCCGATTGGGTAGGTGGTATCGGTATCCAGTCCGCGTCGCCATCCATCAATTTCGATATCAGCATAGCACCTAATAACGGTGCCGGATATTCTTTTAACCAGGCAGTCATTTACCGTGGGAGAAGTCCATGCCGATGCTGCCGGCCGGAAAAATGAAAGATTCTGTCAGGACGGTATTAAGTACGGCGCCGTGTGCGCCGGGAGTGATTGCCGATACGTTCCGCATCTCTTGTCTCGTCGACACGTTGCAACTGCACAGTACGCGAAGGAAACAGGGGACGGATAACCTGCTTCCGGCTTCTTCTTTAAGAACCTTTATTATGGTTTCAATCTGACCAACGAGCAACCGGGTATTTTGTATCATTCGATCGGTGTGAACGGTGCCATGTATGTAAATTATACAGACGAGAACTATGTCCGCCAGTTGGCTTTGCTGAATCCGTCACTGTTGATTATTTCTTTAGGAACGAACGAGACTTTCGGCCGGCGCTTTACCCGTAATGAATTTGCCGGGCAGATTGAAGATTTTATATCCTTAGTGAAAAACAAATGCCGCATACGGCCATCTTGCTGACAACTCCTCCCGAATGTTATAAACGGGTGTATGTGAACAAGAAACGTACGTATGTGCGCAATGAAAATACAGAACGTGCAGCAAAGGCGATTGTCGAAGTGGCACGTCGCGAAGGTCTGGCATGCTGGGATTTGTTTGCTTCGACAGGAGGGAAAAACTCTTCTGCCAGATGGCGCAAGACCGGTTTAATGGGAAGAGACCGTGTTCATTTTACGAAAGAAGGCTATCAGGAGCAAGGCATTTTATTGTATCGTGCCCTGATGCAAACCTATAACCGATATATAGTAGATAACGATGTTCGATAATATAGATTTATCAAGCTGGGAGAGGTGTTCACCTATCAACACCTGTCGCCGATACTGTTCAGTAGCGGGTTGTTCTTCTTCTTATTTATCGGTTTCCTGATGATTTATATGTCACTCAGGAAACATTTGCTTACTCGTATTATATATGTAACGCTGTTTTCTATCTATTTTATTATAAGAGTAGCGGATTATGGTTTTCCTGCTGTTATTTTACTACCACGTCAGATTTTGTATTGCGCAGGAATATTCCATACAACCCAATGGAAGCGTAAACTGTGGGTTGTTCTTAGTTTATGTATAACCCTCGATGCTGGGATATTTTAAGTATTTCAATTTCCTGTTGATATGATTGCTTCGGTAACAAAGGATGTTTGGTTTTGGAACAGCCATGCAAAGCGTTACGTATCAATGCCGATGGATATATTTCTGCCGGTCGGTATTTCTTTTCACGTTCCAGACAATCGAAGTTATGTCATTGATGTATACCGGGGAAGATTACGCCGCTGACACGCTGGATAGATTATGTGTTTTATGTATCGTTCTTTCCGCAGTTAGTAAAGTATAGTATCGTCCGTGCCCGTGACTTTATTCCGCAAATCTATAAGGAACCGACCGTCACCGTCCGAATTTGGCGAAGAGATTGTTTCTGGTACTCTGTGGTTTGTTTAGAAACGGTGATTTCCGATTATATCAGCCTGAACTTTGTAGACCGTATTTTGATGCGCCTTTGCTTTATACCGGTGTGGAAAATCTGCTGGGCGTTTATGGTTATGCTTTGCAGATTTATTGCGACTTTTCGGTTATTCGGATATGGCGATTGGTATTGCTTTGCTTTTAGGTTTCCGGTTTAATGTAAACTTCGATTCACCTTACCAGTCGGCGACCATTACCGAATTCTGGCGGCGCTGGCATATATCTCTTCTGTCTTCATGGCTGAAGATTATCTGTATATTTCGTTGGGTGGGAACCGGAAAGGAAAATCCGTACGTATATAACCCTGCTGATTACAAGGTTGCTGGGTGGTCTCTGGCATGGTGCTTCGATGAGTTTTATCATTTGGGGAGCCATTCATGGAGTGGCGCTGGCGATTCATAAGTTTATAATGAGCCGGTTCAGCAGTTTCAAGCAACTAGGGTCTGAAATGAAGCCCTGGCGCAGGGTTTTGGGCATATTGATTACGTTTCATTTGGTTTGTTTCGGATGGATATTCTTCCGTGCCGATTCGATACAAACGGTGAAGGAGATGCTTTCGCAAATCTTTACAAACTTCCATCCGGAAGTATTTACACAATTTGTAGCGGGTTATAAAGGTGTTTTATCCTGATGGTGATTGGTTATGTGCTTCACTTCATGCCTAAGTCGGCAGAGAATGCGGTGCAGGGGAGTCGTAACCCTCTCCTGTTGGTACAGGCTGTTATTCTGGCGGTTATGATTTTGTTGTAGTGCAGTTCAAAGTGCCGGTGTGCAGCCGTTTATTTATTTCCAGTTCTGATATAAAGTAAATGTATGTAGTATGAAAGTTAGCCTGTTACAATTTTTACTTTTGTCTGTTTTCCTGCTGGGGAACATGGACGCGAAAGCACAACTGAATAATAATCTGACAGCAGATGAACTGCGTATAAAGCAAGAAGTGAAACCTTTTTGATAGCTTGATTATTGAGGAACCGAAGATTACCGATAAAGATATTTCCCTGTTCCGCCTGGAAGCTGTTTTCCGGCAAAATCATTTTACCCGTTTCGGTACGAATGAGGGTGAATTTACAGCCTTTACGCCTGATAATCCCAAAGCCAGGGACTTGTAAGCGAGCCGATTCCTTTGCTGGGTGGTGCTCGAATCAGCCTTATCTATTCTTTTATAGATGATTACAAGAGCAATGTCCCTATTGCGTGGAAGTATCGTTTCGAGAGTATCGGGAGAAAAGATGCTTCAGGAGAAGCAATGGTTTGCCAGTCTTTGTATCTCCATGTTTTGAACGATTTGCGGTTTTCCAGGATAAAAGTCGGATTGATGGAGGTTGTGATGTTGCCTCCTGATAATGAGGGAAAAATATCAATAACTTGCCATCGTTGGGATATCGTTCCATGAGTTTCAGCCGGATGGAGGACAATCAGTATATGTTGACGTATTTGTTGCGTAGCAGTGAAGGGGTTTATAGTCCTATCCTTCGTTCTGAAGGTTCTGACCGTACTTTCCCGGAATACACAGGTGGTTCGGCAGCACAGTTCTGGTTTATCCGGCAGAATATGCAATATCCCGAGAAGGCCGCCGAAGAGGAGAGTGGGACAGTCCTTGTTTCCTGCACGTTAGAGCCGGATGGCTCGGTTACCGAACCGCATGTCTTTTAGGTTCGGAGCCGTTGCTGAATGATGAAGCGATTCGCCTGGTTGCCCTGACAAGCGGAAAATGGATACCCGCTACCCGTAACGGAGAGAATATCGCAGATGAAAAGGTAATCCCCATCACATTCAGGCTTGATGACGACATGCTGAAGACAATCCAGTGGCGAAGAAACCGGGTAAGAAATTGCCGGTTAAGACTTATCTGTTTTTTCGCATTGGCAGTCATATTGATTTTCTATTTGCGAAACAAATTCTTTAAAAGACAGGCGTCCTGATCCGGCTTTGCGTCCGAATGTCTCCGTCAGTAACGACAAAATGGTGATTGTTGCAGGAGTTGATGAAACACAAATGGCTTTAATGTTGCGTACGTTTACGAAATATATAATGCCCGCAGTTACGAAGCTATTATCCGGATGCATACGATGAGTAACCAGGTATTTGCCCTCACTTTTCCGTATGACATAAGCTGGGATATTTTCTTGGAATTGCTTGACCATCTGATATATTTTGACGAAAGTGAACATAAAGCACAAACTAGGGCATGGCTGACTTTGCCGGAACAATGCAAACCGGTCGCAGGCGAACATGCTATGTTCTTCACCAAAGAGGATGATAAGGATTTTGACCCTGTCCGGCTTACTACCCAGCATAACCATGGCTGGAAAGTCGATTATGAAACCGAACAGTTAGTAGCAACGGAGGTCCTGAAGAATATGTTAAACCTCCGTTTGCTTATTATGAGGTGATACAAAGAATTTTGTCGAATTTGATTGAGTCTGGATCAAATATCTTTTAAATTTGTTGATTCTATCCTCAAATGACGTAAGTCTGAACCTGATACGCCCTGGAACACCTGTAAACCGAATTCCGGAATGACAGCCAGGATATGGTCGAACACATCGGCCTGGATGTCTTCATATGGAATCCAGTCTGTGGTGGATGCGAAGAAGTATAGCTCCATGAATACCCTGTTCTGTCGGTTGCAGTTGGCGAACCATGCAGGTCATGTTCTGGCTTACATTGGGATTGCTTTTCAGATAATTCACCAGATAAGCGCGGAAGACACCTATATTTGTCTGGCGTCGTCCGTTTACCCAAATAGAAGCGTCGATGCTGTGTTCTTTATTATAGGCCTCCAACTCTTCCTGCTTCGTATCGATATAATCGGTGAGTAATGATATTTTACGGAATTTAGCCAACATTTCCGGTGTACAGAAATGTACGCTGTTCATGTCGATATTGATGGAACGCTTCACACGGCGCCCTCCCGATTCTTTCATCCCCGCCAGTTCTGGAAAGAATCGCTGACCAGTGCATAAGGCGGTATGGTGGTAATTGTGTTGTCGAAATTGCGAACTTTAATGCATTCAGCGTCACTTCAATCACTGTTCCGTCAGCCCGTATTTTGACATCGTTATCCAGTCGCCCGGACGTAGCATATCATTGGCTGATAGCTGAATACCGGCCACAAAGCCAAGTATCGTATCCTTGAACACCAGCATTAGGATGGCAGCCGAAGCACCCAGTCCGGCAAATAACGTAGCGGGCGATTTACCGATCAGGATACTGATAATGATTATTCCACCGACAAAGAACACAATTACCTGAATGATTTGTACAAACCCTTTCAACGGTTTGTTCTTCATCGATTCTTTCCGGTTGTATATCTCTAATAATAAGTTCAGTGAAGCGTTGATGAATCGTAGTACAACGGCCATCAATGTAAACACTGCATACCATCTGAAGGACACCGAGCAAAGTAGGCATTTCCTCTTTGGGTAGTGCCAGCGGAAGCATGATATAAACCAGGATCGGGATCGTGCATCAGCTTATTGATGATCTTCCGTTCTACGATCAGGTCGTCCCACTGGTTTTGGTTTTGAGCAAAACGCTTAAATAATTCGAGGAAGATATAGCGGCAAGTGTAATCGATACCGACAGTTATCACTATTAGAAGCAGCAATACGACCAGGTTTGTCCCAAATATTTGCAGAGTCGTGTCACTAATCCCCATTTAATCAGGTAACTGTTAATCCATTGTTGTAATTCACTCATATATTTGTATTTAAAGTTGTGAACACAAAATGTAGGGAAAATCATTGCTGCCCAAGTTTACATTAATCAGAGTATTGATACACTTTTAGTTCAAACAGAGGGATCATCGCAAAGAAATGATCGAATATATCCGACTGGATGCGTTCGTATTCTTTCCATACTTTATTGCGGAAAGAAATAGATCTGGATAGGCACACCGTATTCTGTCGATTGCAACTGGCTGATGATCAGGTCGAGGTCGGTGTTTACAACCGGCAGACTGGTCAGGTAACGCTCTACATAGACACGAAACATCTGCGAGTTAGTCGGTGTCACACCTTCGTCCGGCTTATAGTCGGCCAGCAGGGAATCTCTTTCCGCATGTTATCCAGCATTTCAGGTGTACAGAATTTGATTGTGTTCAGGTCGAGAAATGGATTTCATGACACGCCGCCCGCCCGATTCAACCATTCCCCGCCAGTTCTGGAAGAGTTGTTGACCAGTGTATAGGGTGGGATAGTGGAGATTGCATTGTCGAAGTTCTGTATTTTAACGGTGTTCAAAGTGATTTCCTGTACAATCCCGTTTGCGTATTACCGGACTGTAATCCAGTCGCCCGCGTAACATATCATATGGCTGATAACTGTATGCCCGCAACGAATCCGAGTATCGTATCTTTGAATACCAACATCAGGATGGCGGCCGAAGCGCCCAGTCCGGCAAACAATGTGGCTGGTGATTTGTTGACAAGAATGGCAATAATCACAATCCTCCAATGAAGAAAGCCAGCACCTGTGAAGTACCTGCACGAATCCTTTTATCGAACGGTTCTTACTGACCTATGATTATATATATCCATTGCCACCAGGATAAATCCGTTGATGGCTAACAGAACAAATACAATATAAACGGCGCAAACTTTTGCGAAATCA